>Ga0209647_1003190_pt1 | contig 12824 bp, 8 predicted proteins | sample GraSoi_2013_60cm_FD_185827 | JGI IMG/M metagenome (GOLD analysis project Ga0209647, IMG submission 185827) | Grasslands soil microbial communities from the Angelo Coastal Reserve, California, USA - Sample 9_17_2013_60cm (SPAdes) (version 2) | ecosystem: Environmental > Terrestrial > Soil >... | reverse complement strand
TGAAGGACTGGGAGTACTGGTGCTCCGAGCTCCTCGAGAGCCACATTTCGTATCCGGCCGTCGCCTTCTTCCGGTCGCAGCATTCGCGGCAATCGTGGGTTTCCGCGCTGGCGGCGATTCTGGATCTGTCCGCGCTCGTCGAGACCGGGATTGCCGGCGTGCCGGCCTGGCAGGCGCACGTCACCTTCGCGATGGCGAGACACGCGGCCGTCGATCTGTCGCAGGTCCTTCACGCGAATCCCGAGACCGCCGCCGATCGCTTGTCCGACACGGACCTGGAGGAGGTGCGCCGCCGGCTGGAGGGCGCCGGCCTCACACCCGCGCGGTCCTCCGAGGCGGACCGCCACCTGGCAGACCTTCGCCGGTCGTATGAGCCCTACATCAACGGGCTGGCGCGAGCGCTCATGATGCCGGCGCCGCCGTGGTGGCACGGTGACGGCGTCAGGGACAATTGGGAAGTGAGTCCGAGGGGCGCGGGCGGCGCCCACCTGTAGTGTCAAGAGACCGCTGTCAGCGGATCGACCTGGTGTAATCCGCCGGGGGCCGGCTGACGAGCCTCTTGAAGTCGCGGATGACATCCTGGACCATGTGAATCGACGGATGCCGGACGGTCTCGACGGTCCGGGGCTCGCTCAGGTCCCACCGCACGATCCAGCAGTGCTCGACGAAGGGCGCGAGGTCCCTGCCCGAAGCGCCCTGAGTCAGGCGGCCCCCGCTACTCCATGCGCACCAGCCCCCGCCGCGTCGCGACCTTGACCGCCTCGGTCCGGCTGGTCACGCCCAGCTTCTCGAACAGGTGCCCGAGGTGGGTCTTGACGGTCCGCTCGCTGATGTCGAGCGCGCCGGCGATCTCCTTGTTGGCCTGGCCGTCGGCCATCAGCCGGAGCGTCGTCAGCTCGCGCGGCGTGAGCTGCACCCGCATCACCCCTTCGGCGAGCTTCGCGGCCGCCGCCGGCGCGAGATATGTCTTGCCGGCCAGGACCTCGCGGATGCAGCCGATCAGATCGTCGGCTGAGATGTCCTTCAACACGTAGGCCTTGGCGCCGGCTTTCAGCGCGCGGGAGATTTCCTCGTCCGTGTCGTACGTGGTGAGGACGATCACGCGGGCCCGCGGATCGCGGTCGCGGATCTGCCGGATGGCCTCCACCCCTTCCATCACCGGCATGCGGAGATCGATCAGCGTCACGTCAGGGTGGTGGCGCTCGAAGGCTTCGATGGCCTCGACCCCGTTGCCGGCCTCCGCGATCACGCACAGGTCCGGCTCCTGGTTGATGATGTTCGCGACCCCCGTCCTCAGCAGGGCGTGATCGTCGACCACGAGGACGCGCGCCTTGACGGCCGCGCCGGCGGCGGGCTCAGCCTGCAACGTGCACCTGCGTCGGCAGCGACGTCGGTTCCCAGGCCAGCACCACTTCGGTGCCGCTCCGCGGCGCCGTGACGATCGTCAGCGACGCGCCGATCTTGTCGGCGCGCTCCTGCATGCTGGTCATGCCGAACCCCGACGCCGTCCGCTCTCGCGCGATGCCCCGGCCGTCGTCGGCCACTGAGACGCGCAGCCCGATCGATCGCACCGCCGACGCGCGGATGGTGATGCGTCGCGCTCCGGCATGACGCAGCGCGTTGGTCAAGGCCTCCTGCGCGATGCTGACGATCTCGCGCTCGACGCCGTCGCCGGCGCGCGGCAGCTCCTCGAGGAGCACGTCGATGGGGACGTCCGTGGTCCGCTGACCGAGGTCCGCGAGGCGCTTGATCGCGGTCGCGACGTCCTCACCCGAACCGACCGTGGGACGCAGCGTCCCCACCGATCGCCGCGCCTCGGTCAGGTGCGTGCGCGCGAGGTCGATCGCGGTCTCCAGACTTGCGGCGGCGGTGGGGGTGAGCGTGCACATCTCGCGGCGGGCGCCCTGCAGCTGCATCAGGATCGCGGCGAATCCCTGCGCGAGGTTGTCGTGGATGTCGCGCGCGAGCCGGTTGCGCTCCTCGAGGATCGCCTTGCGGCGTGCTTCCGATCGGCTGCGTTCGACCACGCGGCTGTGGTGCAGGGCCAGCGCCGCCTGACGCGCGATCGCTTCGATCAGCACGACGCGCCACCACTGGCTGTCCGGTTCCGCACTGCGCTGGCTCGAGAGCGTCATCCAGCCCAGGGTCCGGTCGCCCAGCCGCAGCGGCGCGGCGATCGTCGCGTCCATGTCGTTGTCGCGGCTGAACGCCCGCAGCGATTCCGGAAGACGCGGATCGTCGCCCGTGTACTCGACCATCTGAGTCCAGCCCGCGGTGTGCGCAAAGAGATGATCGCCCATGTCCTCGCACGGGAACGTACCGGTCGGACAGGAGGTCCCCTCCTCCGGGTCGTCGTCACGAGCCTTGAACAGCCGGTCCTTGACGTACGCCATCCACAGCTCGCTTCGCCGCCCGCTGTCGTCGATCAGCCACACGCCGCACGCGTGGCTCTCGCCCTCTTCGACCATCGTCTTTGTCAGGGCGCCGAAGAACTCTTCGATGTCGGGCTGCTGCACGAGCAGGTCGATCGCCAGCTGCACGACTTCCGCCTGCATGCCCGCGAGGCACTCCGCGCGGCGGCGCTCGGTCGCTTCGCGAATCAACGCGGCGCGAAGGACGTCCGGATCCGTGGAGGTCGTTTCGACTGGTTGACGGGCGTGAAAGCCCCCGCACGCCGATTCGCCACGCGCCGCCGGCTCGTTGCTTGATGTCACCCGTGCCTCCTGTCGCTCCCGTGATTATCCGCCACTTTGGCCTGCCAGGGCATCGTCCAAAAGTCGTAGATCGGCCTCCCGCGAAGGTCGCAGCGGGAGGTCGCGCGGAAGCCGCACGCCCGGATGGGGCTCCTGCCGGATTGTGAAACGCGTGCCGCAAGGCCAAAGTGATCGGGTGGACAAACTGATGTCATCGCAGAAGGAGAGAGTCATGAAACGTTCAATCGCAGGTCTTCTCGCAGCCGTGTTCCTCGCCGCGGCGGGCCCGGCGTTCGCGCAGGACGCGGCGGCCCGCCCCGGCCCTGTCGTGGTCACCATCATTCCCGCCGGAGGGACGTTCTTCACCGAGGGCAAGACCACGACAGGCCCGAGCTTCGGTAACTACGACCTGGGCGGCGCCGTCGCCGTCAATGTCAATCGATACGTCGGCATCGAGGGGGAAATCAGCGGCGCGCTCGGCGTCTCCCAGAAGCTCCAGTTCGCCGGCGTGACCGCGGATCGCCGGACGCCGCACATCCTCGACTACAGCGGCAACCTCGTGGTCTCGGCGCCCAATCGGACCTCCGTGGTCCCGTACGTCACCGGCGGCATCGGTGGTCTCAGCCTGTTCGAGACAACCGGCCTCGGCATCATCGGCACCCAGTCGTTCCTGACCGGCAACGTCGGCGGCGGCCTCGCGTGGTACTCGGGGCGGTGGGGCATTCGCGCGGACTACCGCTTCGTCGCGGTCCGATCCAGGGATGACGCGCCGGAGTTCTTCGGACGCGAGACGCGGTACGGCCACCGCGTCTATGCGGGCCTGATTCTCAACACGAGTCGCTGAGGAGACAAGACCAGACATGGCAAAGCGGATGATTCTGATGCTGGCCGTCACGGGCGCGTTCGTCGCGGCCCTCGGCTTCGTGAAGTTCAAGCAGATTCAAGTCGCGGTCGCGCAGGGGGCGGCATTCCAGCCGCCCCCTGACGCGGTGACGACTATCGTCGCGCAGCAGGACGCGTGGCCGGCCACGCTGAGCGCGATCGGGACGATGGCGGCCGTGCAGGGCGTCACCGTGAGCGCGGACCTGCCCGGCACCGTCGATCGCATCGCGTTCGACTCGGGCACCTTCGTGCGGCAGGGGGCTGTGCTGGCCGAGCTCGACACCCGCCAGGAGCGCGCCCAGCTGGCGGCGGTGGAGGCGCAGCGCGAGCTCGCGCACCTCAACTTCGACCGGATGCAGGGTCTGCTGAAGGAGCGCGTGATCTCGCGCGCGGAGTACGACCGGGCGACGGCCGAGCACCGGGAAACCGAAGCCCGCGTGGGGGAGATTCACGCCGCGATCGACCGGAAGACGATTCGCGCCCCGTTCTCCGGGATTCTGGGCATCCGCCAGGTGAACCTCGGGCAGTATCTGGCCGGCGGCGACCCGCTGGTGCGCCTGCAATCGCTCAATCCGATCTACGTGAACTTCGGCGTGCCGCAGCAGGACGCCGGCCAGATTCGAACGGGCCGCGCCGTGCGCGTCACGGCGGGTGCGCCTTCGGCTTCGGCCACGCAGGTCGGCGACCCCCTCGGCGGCGATTTCACGGGACGCGTCACGGCGATCGATTCAACCGTCGACGAAAAGACCCGGACCGTTCAGGTACAGGCGACGCTGGCCAACCCTGACGGCAAGCTGCGGCCCGGCATGTTCGTCCAGACAGAACTGGTCCTGGGCGCCAGCCGTCCAGTCGTCTCCCTGCCGGCCTCGGCCATCAGCTACGCCCCGTTCGGCGACTCCGTGTTCGTCGTCACCGAGCTGAAGGACCCAGCCGGCAAGCCGTATCGCGGCGTCCGCCAGCAGTTCGTCAAGGTCGGCGGCGCGCGCGGCGATCAGGTTGCGATCATCTCGGGCCTCAAGCCCGGCGACGAAGTCGTGACGTCCGGCGTCTTCAAGCTGCGGAACGGCGCAGCCGTCCAGATCAACAACACGGTGCGGCCGACCAACAACCCGGCGCCCAGACCCCAGGAAGGCTGATGAAGTTCACGGACCTGTTCGTCAAGCGCCCCGTCCTCGCCATCGTCGTGAATCTGGTGATCGTGATCGCGGGTCTGCAATCGATCCGCGCGCTGAGCGTGCGCCAATACCCTCGCAGCGACATCGCCGTCGTCAAGGTCTCGACGGCCTATGTCGGGGCGAACGCCGACCTCGTGCGCGGGTTCATCACGACGCCGCTCGAGCGGGTCATCGCCAGCGCCGACGGCATCGACTACCTCGAGTCGTCCAGCGGCCAGGGCCTCAGCGCGATAACCGTGCACCTGAAGCTCAATTACGACACCAACGCCGCGCTCACCCAGATCCAGGCGAAGGTCGCGCAGGTGCGCAACGATCTGCCTCCCGAGGCGGAAGCGCCCATCATCGAGCTGGAGACCGCGGACAACCAGTTCGCCGCCATCTATCTGGGATTCTCGTCCAAGGATCTCGATCCGAACCAGATCACCGACTACCTGACGCGCGTCGTGCAGCCGAAGCTCAGCGCGATCCAGGGGGTCCAGCGCGCCGACATCCTGGGGGGGCGCACGTTTGCGATGCGCATCTGGTTGAAGCCGGACCGGATGGCCGCGTATGGCATCGCTCCGTCGGCCGTCAGCGACGCGCTGGCGCGCAACAACTACCTGTCGGCGCTCGGGCGGACGAAAGGGTCCATGGTCTCGGTGAACCTCGTCGCCAACACCGATCTGCGCACGCCCGACGAATTCCGCCAGCTCGTCGTCAAGGAGCAGGGCGGCGTCGTCGTGCGTCTCGGCGAGATCGCCGACGTCGTGCTGGGGGCGGAGAATTACGAGCAGGACGTCCGGTTCAACGGCGAATCCGCGACGTTCATGGGGGTCTGGGTGCTGCCCACCTCCAACGCGCTCGAGGTCATCGGCAAGGTGCGCGAGGCCGTTCCCCAGATTACCGCCCAATTGCCGGCGGGCATGAAAGTCGGCATTCCGTACGATTCGACCGCGTACATCCAGGACGCCATCAACGAAGTGCTCAGGACGCTCACCGAGACGCTCCTGATCGTCATCGTCGTCATTTTCCTGTTCCTGGGCTCGTTTCGCTCGGTGCTGATCCCTGTGATCGCCATTCCGATCTCGCTGGTGGGAGCCGTGTTTCTCATGCTCGCCGCGGGCTTCACGCTCAACCTGCTGACGCTCCTCGCGATCGTGCTCTCGGTCGGCCTCGTCGTCGACGACGCGATCGTGATGGTCGAGAACATCGAGCGCCATCTCCACCTGGGAAAGCCGCCCGTTCGCGCGGCCCTGGACGCCGCCCGCGAGCTGGTCGGCCCGATCATCGCGATGACGGTCACGCTCGCCGCCGTCTACGCACCGCTCGGCATCCAGGGCGGCCTGACGGGATCGCTCTTCCGCGAGTTTGCGTTCACGCTCGCGGGAGCGGTGATCGTGTCCGGCGTGGTGGCCCTCACCCTGTCGCCGATGCTGGGCGCCAGACTGCTGCGCGCGAGCGACACCGATCGCGGGTTCGCGGGATGGATCAACCGCCGGTTCGAGGGCGTGCGGCTCCGTTATACGCGAACGCTGACGGCGACGCTGCGCTACCGGCCCGTCGTCCTCACGCTGTGGGCGATCGTGGCGCTGCTGACCGTGCCGTTCTACATGTTCTCGCAGCGCGAGCTCGCCCCAGCCGAGGATCAGGGGTTCTTCTTCGGCGTCGTCCAGGCGTCGGCGAACTCCACGCTGGATCAAACGAAGCTCTTCGCCGACCAGATCCAGGGCGTGTATAGCGCGTTTCCGGAGACCGCCGGCACGTTTCAGATCACCTTCCCGTCCGGCGGGTTCGGCGGGATGGTCACCAAGCCCTGGAGCCAGCGGCGGAAGACGACCCAGCAGCTCCTGATGGAGGCAATGGGACCGCTGTCGCGGATCGCCGGCGTGCGCGTGATTCCGATGGCCCCCCCGCGCTCCCCGGCGGCGGCGATTTTCCGGTCGATCTCGTGATCGCGTCGGCCGCCGAGCCGAAGCAGCTCGGCGAATTCGCCGGTCAACTGGTGAAGAAGGCGTTTGCGAGCGGCATGTTCATCTTCGCCGACGCAGATTTGAAATTCGATCAACCGCAGGCCGAAGTCGTGTTCGATCGCGACAAGCTGCGCTCGCAGGGCGTCGATTTGAGCCAGGCCGGCCGCGATCTGTCGGTGATGCTGGGCGGCGGCTACGTCAACCGCTTCAGCATTCAAGGACGGAGCTACAAGGTGATTCCGCAGATCGCGCGGGCGGAGCGGTTGACGCCCGATCAGCTCTCGCAGATCTACGTCACCGGGTCCGGAGGCGGATCGGGGGACAAGCTCGTGCCGCTCTCGACCTTCGCCAGCCTCCGCACGACGACCGAGCCGCGGGAGTTGAGAAAGTTCCAGCAGCTCAACGCGGTGCGCATCCAGGGCGTGATCCCGCCGGGCGTGGCGCTGGATCAGGCGCTGCGGTTCCTCGAAAACGAAGCGAGGGCGATCCTCCCCCAAGGATTCACGATCGACTACGCGGGTGAGTCCCGCCAGCTCAGAACCGAAGGAGGGAAGTTTCTCGGCACGTTCGCCCTCTCGGCGATCCTGATCTACCTGGTCCTCGCGGCGCAGTTCGAGAGCTTCCGCGATCCGTTCATCATTCTCGCGGGCTCCGTACCGCTCGCCGTCTCAGGCGCGCTGCTGTTCTCGTTCCTGGGACTGACGACGCTCAATATCTACAGTCAGGTCGGGCTCATCACGCTGGTCGGGCTGGTGTCGAAGAACGGCATCCTCATCGTGCAGTTCGCGAATCACCTGCAGGAAACAGGGAAGGACAAGGTCGCGGCGGTGATCGAGGCCGCGGCGACGCGTCTCCGCCCGATTCTGATGACGACGGCCGCCACGGTCGTCGGCCACTTCCCACTCGTGCTCGCGACGGGCCCAGGCGCCGGGGCGCGCAACAGCATCGGGATCATGCTGGTCACCGGGATGATCGTCGGGTCGGCGTTCACGCTCTTCGTCGTGCCGTCGATCTATACGTTCCTGGCGCGCACGCGTGGGGCGGTCGCGGACGAGCACGCCGAGGCGCCGGATCGCGATCCCGCGGGCCGGCGGTTCGCCCGGGTCGCCGCCGGCATTTTCGCGCTGGCTCTGTTCCTGGTCGGGCCGGCGGCGTCCGCGCAGGTCCCGCAGCCGTCGCCGCGATCGGAGACGGCCGAGTCGCTGTCGCTGACCCTCGAGGACGCCGTCCGCCGCGCCGTCGAGAAGAACCCCGACCTGTCGATCGTCCGGCTCGGCACCGAAGTGGAAGCGGCGCGCGTCGGGGAGAGCCGCGGCGCCTTTACCCCGGTGTTTTCCACGACGCTGGGGCGGTCGAGCAGCGTGACGCCGCCGTCGAATCTTCTCCTTGGCGACCGTGGCGTGAACGTGGACGACTGGTTTTCGTCGACCGGCGTCCGGCAGCGGCTCCCCTGGAGCTCGGGGACCTGGAGCGTCTCCTGGGAGACTTCACGGACGGCGACGAACAATCCGATCAGCTCGTTCGATCCCAGCCTGCAGGCGGGCGTCCAGCTCGCGTTCTCGCAGCCGCTGTTGAAGGACCGCGCCATCGACGCGGCGCGGACCCAGTACATCATCGCGAAACGGAACCAGGCGAGCTCGGACCTGCGATTCCGCGAAGCCGCCGTTCAGACGATCGCCGCCGTCAAGCAGGCGTACTGGACCCTCAAGGCGTCGCGGGCGAACGTGACGGTTCAGCAGCAGTCGCTGGACCTGGCCAAAGAGCTCGCGCGCCAGAACAAGGTCCGCGTCGACGCCGGACAGATCCCGCCGCTCGATCTCGTCCAGGCGGAAGCGGAAGTCGCGCAGCGGCGCGAGAACCTGATCCGCGCCAGGACCCTGGCCGAAGACGCGGAGGACGCGCTGCGGCGCCTGATCGTGGACCCGGCCGACGCACTTTTCTGGCGAGTCCGAATCGACCCTGTCGACGAGCCTGCGCTCGGGGAGGCGCCGCCCGACGTGGACGCCGCCGTCGCGAAGGCGCTCGACGAGCGATACGATCTCGTGCGCGCGGGTCACGCGCTGGAGAACGCGCGCACGACGGTGAAGTATCTCGCGAACCAGCGGCTGCCAGACGTCCGGCTCGAGACGTCATACCGCGGCAACGGCCTCGGCGGCACGCAGTTCCTGCGCGCCGGAGGATTTCCCGGCGTCGTGACCGGCACGCGAACGCGCGGTCTCGCCGATGCGGTCGGCCAGGCGTTCACGAGCGACTATCCTGCATGGAGCGTCGGCCTGACGGTCAGCTATCCCCTCGGCCGCGGGTACGAGGCCGCGAGTCTGGCGCGCGGCGAGGTCGAGCGCCGGCAGGCCGAGCAGCGGATCGCGAGCCTTCGCGTGCAGGCCGCGGAGACGATCCGCCGCGCCGGCCGGCGGATTCAGAGCACGGCCGAGCGCGTCGAGGCGGCGCGCGCCGGGGCGTCGCTCGCGCAGCAGCGGCTCGAGGCGGAGCAGCGCCGCTACGACGTCGGGCTCTCGACGACGTTCCTCGTCACACAGGCGCAGCGCGATCTGCTCGAAGCGCAGGTGAATCTGCTCCAGACGTCCCTCGATCACGAGTCGGCGCTCGTGAACTTCGAGGCCGTCGGGCAGGCGCCGCCGGCCGGCAGTGACGCCGGCGATCCAGGAAGCGCCGGTGTCATCCTGCTGCCCACGCCGGCGCCGCGCGGCCTCTTCCGTCCGGGCGCGGGTCCGGGCGTGTAGGGACCCCTTTTCACGGATCTGGTACACCGCGTGTGCGGGAGACCTCCCGGGCGATGCGTGATCGCCTCGAGCTTCCTTACTTCCGCAGGAACTGCAGGTCGACGGACTTCGCCCTGGTGCCGACGATCGTCTTGTCCATCCTGGGCAGGACCTCGTCCATCGTTTCGAGGTAGAGGCGCGTCGCCGTGTCCCGCGGCGCCTTCGCATATTCGGCCGCAAGGCCGTCGAAGCGCGCCGCGTCACCTTGCGCGGTGTTCACGACCTGGGAGTTGTAGGCGAGCGCCTCCTCGCCGCTCTTCGCCGCATCGCCGCGCGCGACGGGGACGACGCCGTTCGCGTAGCTCTCCGCCTGGCGGACGATGCGATCGCCGTCGGCCCGGGCTCTCATGAAATCAGGCGCGGCACTCCGCGCAGCGGCCGTACAGGACGATCTCGTGGCCGGTCAGCTGGAATCGGCGGGGGACAAGCTGCCGGAGGCTGTCCAGACACACTCTCGTCTCGAAGACACGCCCGCAGTGGTTGCACTGGAAATGGTGGTGGTGCCCCTTTCCAGACAACTCGAAGCGCGGGGCCTCACCGGGCAGAGTGATCGCGACGACGCCCCCCTCTTCGACCAGCGCCTTGACGGTGCGATACACGGTCGCGACACCGAGGCCCTCCTCGTGCGCCCGCGCGCCGCGGAGGATTTCGCCGATCGACACGGGACGGCCGGCGCTGTTGAGCACGTGGTGAATCGCCTCGAGTTGTCGGGTCTTTCGGATGCGCGCCGGCATAATCGCTCAATTATCGCCCAGGCCGGCGCGCTGGGAACAGTATTGAGAATGGCGTATCATTTACGGAGCGCGCATGAATGCCTCCTGGGGTCCGGTCATCATCGCCACGGCCGTTGCGTGGAGTGGCGCGCTCATCGCCGCGCTCCTCCGGGGGGCGGGCAGCCGCCTCATGCGCCCGCTCGTCTATCTGGCATTGCTCTTCTTTGGCCTGGTGGCGGTCCTCGACATCCTGCCCGAGAGCAAGGCGGCGCTCAGCTGGCCGATCTTCCTCTCGGCCGCCGGCGCCGGCTACGGCGCGTTCTGGCTGATTGGGAAGTACGTCGCGCCGATCTGTCCCGCGTGCGCGATGAGAACCTTCGAAACCGACCACCACCATTCGCACGGGATCGGCCTGATCTTCCTGATAGCCGTCCTGAGCATCCACTGCTTCTTCGACGGACTCGGCGTGAGCGCCGCGTCGACGGTCGAGGCCTCGTTCGGCCTCCGCGTGTTCGCCGCGATCGCCGTCCACAAGCTCCCAGAGGGCTTTGCGCTGGCGTTGATGCTGATGGTGGGCGGCCGCACGCCCTGGCGCGCCTTCGCGCTGGCCGTCGCGGTCGAGGTCTCCACGCTCGTGGGCGCGCTGGCCGGCTCCGTATGGGCCCATCCCTCCGAGCTCTGGCTCTCGCTGGTGCTCGCGAATATCGGCGGCACGTTTCTCTATCTGGCTATCAGCGGTCTCTGGGATCTGCTGTCGCCCGCACCGCCGGTTGCCGTCGGCCACTCCTGATGACTCGGACCATCGCCCGCAAGGACTGCGCGGAAATCCCGCCATAACCTTGGCGGAGGACTCGCGACCGGCAGGACCCGGGGAGCGGCCGGTGCTACCATCCGCCACATGTCCATTCGCACCGCCTTGGTCTTCGGCGCCGCCGCGGTTGCCGCAGCCGCTCTTGGGCCGGCGCAACCGCAGCAGGTGAGTCCCTCGTACTTCGCCGAGCTCCGATGGCGCTCGATTGGACCGCCGCGATCCGGTTACGTCTCGTCGCCGGCGGGTGTCCCGGGCGATCCGACGACGTACTACGCCGGCATGCCGGAAGGCGGCGTGTGGAAGACGACGAACGGCGGCGTGACGTGGAAGCCGATCTTCGACGACGTCCGTGTCGCGTCGGTCGGCGCCGTCGCCGTCGCGCCGTCGGATCCGAAGATCGTCTACGTCGGCACCGGCAATCAGTCCGGCTGGTCGTTTACGGTCGGCAACGGCGTCTACAAGTCCCTTGACAGCGGCACGACGTGGACCAATATCGGACTACCAGCCTCGCAATACATCGGCGGCATCGTCGTCGATCCGCGAAACGCCAACACTGTGCTGGTCGCCGCCATTGGCCCGCGCGCCGCAGCAGCGGGCCGAGGCGCACGCGGCGCCGGCCCGGCCACGGAGACGCAAGCGGGTGAGCGGGGCGTGTATCGAACGACCGACGGCGGCGGGACATGGACGCGCGTCCTGCCGGCGGACGGGTCGTCCGGCGCCTCCGACGTCTGGATCGACTACGGCGACCCGCAGGTCGTCTACGCGCTGCTGTCGGCCGGCGCGGCTCTTCCCGCGGCCCCCGCCGTGCCCCAGCCGGCCAGCGTTGCCGGAACCGGCGTGTACAAGTCGACGGATGCCGGCCTGACCTGGCAGCCCGTGAGCGGCCGTGGCCTGCTTGACGGCGCCCGCATCTCCGCGTTCTCGGTATCATCGGGCACCCACGGCCGGCGGCTCTACGCCATGGCCGGCATCGGCGGCGGCCGCGGCGCCGGCAGCGGACGGGCCCTGTATCGCTCGGACGACGGCGGGGAGACATGGACGCTCGGTACGCGGCAACTGGCGAGCGCCGGCGGCAAGATGTACGCGGATCCGCAGAACCCTGACGTCGTGTACATCATGGGCACCGCGATCTACCGTTCGACCGATGCGGGCCGGCACGTCGCCGCGTTCTGGGGCGCGCCGAGCGGCGCGGACCCGCGCTTCCTCTGGATCGATCCGACGAGCTCCAGACGGATGATGGCCGGCGTCGATCAGGGCGCGGCGATCTCCGTCGACGGCGGCGAGTCGTTTACGCCGTATTACGGCCTGACGAACGGCCAGTTCTATCGCGTGTCCACCGATTACGACTTCCCGTACCACGTGTGCGGCCCGCAACAGGATTCCGGCACCGCCTGTGTGCCCAGTCGCACGGACTTCGGCGAGATCCGCCCGAGTGACTGGTACTCCGGCGGCGGCTTCGAGAACGGATTCCTCATCGCCGACCCGCTGGACAAGCGCTATCTGTACACGCAGGGCTGGTATCACGTGCTGCGCCGCTTCGATCGGATGACCGGCCAGGTCGCCGTCCTCTACCAGCCGGCGCCCGACGAACGCTTCGGCGGCGCGCCGCCGCTCGCGTTCTCTCCGAGGGATGGGCGCACTCTGTACATGGCCGCGCAGCACGTGCTGGCATCAACCGATCGAGGACAGACGTGGCAGCGCATCAGCCCCGATCTCCTCACGCTGCCGGGCGGACCGGCGCCGGCCGCCGCGCCCGGCGAGCGGATCACCGGTGTCGGCGCGCCCGCGGTCGGCGGATCGATCCAGTCGCTCGCGCTCTCG
>Ga0209647_1003188_pt1 | contig 12829 bp, 12 predicted proteins | sample GraSoi_2013_60cm_FD_185827 | JGI IMG/M metagenome (GOLD analysis project Ga0209647, IMG submission 185827) | Grasslands soil microbial communities from the Angelo Coastal Reserve, California, USA - Sample 9_17_2013_60cm (SPAdes) (version 2) | ecosystem: Environmental > Terrestrial > Soil >... | reverse complement strand
GACCACGTTGCAGTAGTTGCCGGGATTGCGCAGGCTGGCGGCGAGGTCCGAGCCGTCGGCGAAAGGCAGCATGCCGCAGGCAACCGCGACCGCGGCGCCGCCCGAGGAGCCGCCGCAGGTCTTCGAGGGATCGTATGGGTTGCGCGTGGCGCCGAACACCGCGTTGAAAGTCTGGCTGCCGGCGCCGAACTCGGGCGTGTTGGTCTTGCCGAGCGTGATCGCCCCGGCCTGCGACAGGCGATCGACGATCAGATGATTTTCATCCGGGACTTTCTTTTCGAAAACCCTGGAACCGAAGGTGGTGCGGATGCCTTTGGTGGGAACTAGGTCCTTGTAGGCGATCGGCAGGCCGGCCAGCAGTCCCGGCTTCGCCTTCTTCTTGTCGAGCGCCTTCGCCCGTTGCAAGGCCTCGTCGGGCAGGAACGTGACGATGGCGTTGACTTTCGGATTGACCCGCTCGATTTGCGCGATGAAGGCCTTCATCACCTCGGCTGCCGAGAGCTTGCGCGCGCGCAGGAGCTGCGCGAGCTTGACGGCGGGCGTGAAGCAGATGTCTTTCATGAGATCCAGCGCGCGTTCGCCAGAACCACCGAGGTCTCGATCTGGCGCTCGGGGATGCTCCAGAATTTGCGCAGCAGCCGCTCGATCTCGGGACGCGAGAGGGTGCGGTAGCCGTTCTTCTCGTAGAAGCGGATCGCCCAGGTGGCGGCGCTCCAGGTGCCGATCAGGATCGGCTTCGCGGTCAGCCCCTCGAGGTGCTTCAGCAACTTCTCGCCGATGCCTTTGCGCCGCTGCGCGGTTCCCACGTAGGCGTGGCGGATGAGCATGACCTCGCCCCGGTCCTGGATCCCCATCGCGCCGACCAGCCTGCCGCCGGCCTCGCAGCCCCAGAACCTGATGCCGTTGCCGATCTCCTCCTTCAGCTCATCGAGCGGCATGTACGGGTCGTGCCAGCGATCGGCGGGGATGATGCCCTTGTATGCCTGCGCGGCGTCGTTGACGATGGCGAACAGCGCGGACAGGTCCGGCGCGCCGCAGGATCGGATCGTCGACGTCGCCTCGGAACGATTGGTCACATCAGGACGATATCAAATTGTTCCTGCGTATAGCTCGACTCGACCTGCAGCGAGACCGGCTTGCCGATGAAATCCGAAAGCATGGCGACCGAGGGCGATTCCTCCTCGAGGAACAGATCGATCACCGGCTGCGAGGCGAGCACGCGGAACTCCTTTGCCCGGAAGGCGCGCGATTCGCGCAGGATCTCGCGCAGGATCTCGTAGCACACGGTGTGCGCGGTCTTCACCGCGCCGCGGCCCTCGCAGGTCGGGCAGGGCTCGCACAGCACGTGCGCCAGCGATTCGCGGGTGCGCTTGCGCGTCATCTCGACCAGCCCGAGCGCGGTGAAGCCGTTCACCGTCACCCGCATGCGGTCGCGCGACAGGGCGCGCTTGAGCTCTTCAAGGACCGCCGCGCGATGCTCGGCGGATTCCATGTCGATGAAGTCGACGATGATGATGCCGCCGAGGTTGCGCAGGCGCAGCTGGCGCGCGATCGACTGCGCCGCCTCCAGGTTGGTCTTGAATACGGTGTCGTCGAAGTTGCGGCTGCCGACGAAGCCCCCGGTGTTGACGTCGACGGTAGTGAGCGCCTCGGTCTGGTCGATGATCAGGGTGCCGCCCGACTTCAGGTCCACGCGCCGCGACAGCGCCTTCTCGATCTCCGGCTCGACGTTGTGCAGGTCGAAAAGCGGCCGCTCGCCGGTGTAGTGCTCGAGCTTGCCGCGTACTTTCGGCATGTAAGTCTGGGCGAAAGCGGCGAGCACGCGCTGCGCCAGCGACAGGTCCTGGTACAGGCGCAGCGGCGGCGCGCCCGCCTCGCCGCCCGCAGTGTTCCCCACTGAGCGCTCCCGGATCACGCCCCAGAGGTGGCTCAGGTAGTCGATGTCGGCGCGCAGCTCCTCGTCGGAGGAGGCTTCGGCAAGCGTGCGCACGATGAAGCCGCCTTTCTCTTCGCCGGGTAGCAGCTCCTTCAGCCGGTCGCGCAGCTGCTGGCGCCCGCTTTCGTCCTCGATGCGCTGCGAGATGCCGATGTGCGGGTCGTGCGGCAGGTACACCAGCAGCCGCCCGGCGATCGAGACCTGGGTCGAGAGGCGCGCGCCCTTCGTGCCGATCGGGTCCTTGATCACCTGGACGAGGAGCGCCTGGCCTTCCGAAAGAATCCGGTCGATGGAGACGGCGGGCCCTTCGCTGCCTTTTCTGTGCTCCCAGATATCGGCGACGTGCAGGAACGCGGCGCGCTCCAGGCCTATGTCGACGAATGCCGACTGCATGCCCGGCAGCACCCGCGCCACCCGCCCCATGTAGATGTCGCCGACCAGGCCGCGGCTCGCCGCGCGCTCGATCAGCAGCTCCTGCACCACGCCCGCGCCGGTGATGGCGACGCGCGTCTCCTGCGGGGTGACGTTGATGAGGATGTCCTCGCTCACGAGAATTTCCGCTCGCGCGGCCTCGTCGCGCGCTCCAGCAACTGCGCGGTCTCGTACAGCGGCAGCCCCATCACGCCCGAGTAGCTGCCGCGCAGCTCGGCGACGAAGCGCGCCGCGCGCCCCTGGATCGCGTACGCGCCAGCCTTGTCGTCGGCCTCGCCGGTGGCCAGGTAGTCGGTGATTTCCTGCGCCGCCAGGTCCTTGAACCTCACTTCGGAGCGCGACAGGGCGCTTTCCAGCCGGTCGTCGGTTTGCAGCGCGATCGCGGTCAGCACCTCGTGGCTGCGGCCCGAGAGCGCGGCGAGCATCGCAGCCGCCTCTTTGCGGTCGGCGGGCTTGGCGAAAATCCGGCCGTCGAGCGCGACCGTGGTGTCGGCGGCGAGCACCGGCGCATGCGGCAGGTTCCGCTGCTGCATGCGGCGCCAGCCGGCCTCGGCTTTCGCCCGCGCCACGCGCTCGACGTAGGCGTCGGGCGCCTCGCCGGGGAGCGGGTCTTCGCTCACGTCGAGTCCGGAATCGGCCCGCTCGCGGAAGAGCAGCAGGTGATAGCGCACGCCGATCTGTGTGAGCAGCTCGCGCCGGCGCGGGCTGCGCGAGGCGAGATAAATGCCGCGATCGGGCGGGGCGACCATCGCGGCCGAGTATAGATTAAGACCTGTGGTACGGATGTCCCGTGAGGAGCGTCGCGGCCCGGTAGATCTGCTCGATCAGCACGACCTGCGCCAGCGCGTGCGGCAGCGTGAGCGATGAGAGTCTAAGAAGGACCTTCGCGCTTTCCTTGGTTCGCGGGCTCAAGCCGTCCGGGCCGCCCAGGATGAAAACCGTCTCTTCCTTCAAAAGCGAAGAAAACTGGACGGTCGTCATGTCTTTGCCGCGTTCATCGAGCGCCACGATCCGGGCCAGCTTCAACTTTGAGAGAGATTTCTCCAGTCGAGCGTCGTCCTTGGCTGCAATCCTGGATACCTCGTACCCCTTGGGCATGCGCCGGGCGTAGTCGACGCAAGCCGCCTCGGCCCAGGCGGGGAGCCTAGCGCTTACTGCGACGACGTGGAGCCTTGCCACGGATCTTCGACTTCTTAATCTTATTTTTAGTTATTTTTTTCAATTTAATATTCTTTCCGCCCCAAATCTCCTCCAGGTTGTAGAAGCTTCTCGCCGTCGGATGCATGACGTGCACCACGAGATCGCCCAGGTCGACCAGGATCCATTCGCTCGCCGCGGCGCCCTCGACGCCGTAGACGCGCTCGCCGAGCCCCTCGAGCTTTGCCTGCACATTGTCGGCGAGCGCGTTCACCTGCCGCGTGGAGTCGCCGCTCGCGATCACCACGCGCTCGAACATGGTGGGCAGCGCGGCCGTGTTGTAGACGACGATGTCGTATCCCTTGATATCTTCCAGCGCATCGACCACGGCGCGCTGCTTTTTGCGCAGATCCATCATGAATAGAGCTTGTGCTTCTTCATGTAGCTCGCGACCGCCGGCGGCACCAGGCCTCTCAGGTCTTCGCCGCGGGCCGCGCGCGCCCGGATCTCGCTCGCCGAAATCGGCAGCGGCTTCATCGGAACGGTTTCCGCGTCCCTGCCGCCCGCTTTGAAGCCCGGCCGCGCGAAGACCGCGATGCGCGCAAGCTTCTTCACCTCGTCGGGGCGGTGCCAGGTAGGGAGCGCCGCATACTGGTCGGCGCCCATCAGCAGGTAAAGGGAATCGGCCGATCCGATCTCGGAGCGCAGGCTCTTCAGCGTGTCGACCGTGTACCCGGAAGCGCCCGGGGCGAGCTCCCGCTCGTCGATTCGGTAGCGGGGGTCGCCCTGGAGAGCAAGCTTCAACATGGCTACGCGGTGCTCCGCCGACGCGATGGGAGGATTGCGGTAAAGCGGGGTCCCGGTCGGAACAAAAAGAATTTCTTTCAACTGCAAGGCCTCCAGGGCGGCGCGCGCCATCGCCAGATGCGCGTTGTGAACCGGATCGAAAGTGCCGCCGAGGATGCCGATCATTCAGGCCAACGTTGCGGCGGGCGCGGGGCGCAGGAGCGGCGCGAGCGCCGCGAGTCCCAGCAGCGGACCCGGCGCGAGCAGCACGAAGAGCCAGTCCGCGCCGAGGAAGGACGCCGCGGAGTTGAGCAGCTGGATGCTGAGGATGGTGATCGAGAAGCCGATGCAGTTTGCGATGGTGAGCGCGGAGCCGACGAGCTCGCGCGGTGCGTTCGCCGCGTTCAGCGCCGAGAACTGGGGCGAATCGCCGACCACCACGATTCCCCAGAATAGCAAAAACGCGAGAAACAGCGGCGTGGGCGCATGGAACGCGAGCGGCGACAGCACACAGCACAGGCCGGATGCCAGCAGCTGCGCGAAGGCGACCGGCGCGCTGCCCGAGCGCAGCGACAGCAACCCACCCGCGACGCAGCCCACGCCGCCGGCGGCGATGATCGCAAACGCCCACAGCGGGACGCTGAGGGCTGCAGCCTGCGCGGCGCTGTGCGCGGCGAGCACGAAGGGCACGAAGGCCCAGAAGGCGTACAGCTCCCACATGTGGCCGAAATAGCCGAAGGCGGAGGCGCGAAACCGGGGCGCGCGGAAGATCACCGCCAGCGCGCCGGGATCGAACCTCGCGCTTCGTACGGTGTGAGGTCCGTCGGGAACGAGCGCCAGCATCAGAACGCCGCCGAGCACGGCGACGGCCGATACCGCAATCATCACTGCTTGCCACGACAGCGCCTGGCCGAGCCCCTTCAGCAGATGGGGGAAAGCAGTCCCTACGACCAGCGCTCCGACGAGGAAGCCGAGGGCATTGCCGAGATCGCGTTGGTACCAGCCGGCGGCGATCTTCATGCCCACCGGATAGATTCCGGCGAGAAAGAATCCGGTGGCGAAACGCAATCCGAGCAGCGACGCCGTGCCGTCGCCGAGCAGCAGGATGGCGGCATTCGAGGCCGCGCCGAGCAGCGAGCACAGAAAGAACACGATGCGCGGAGAAAACACATCCGAGATCGCGAAAAACGCGAACGCCAGCGTGCCGGCGATAAAACCGAGCTGGACCGAGGAAGTGACGTAGCCCAGCACCTCGGGCGGTAGCGCCCACTGCTGCTGCAGGTCGCCGATGACGGCGTTGCCGGCAAACCAGAGCGAAGTGCCGGCGAATTGCGACGCGATGATGACCGGCAGAATGCTGCGCGGGCGGGCCTTCAGCTGCGAATCTCGCCGTGTCCCAGCACCACGTACTTCTGCGTCGTGAGGCCTTCCAGGCCGACCGGGCCGCGCGCGTGCAGCTTGTCGGTCGAGATGCCGACCTCGGCGCCCAGGCCGTACTCATAGCCGTCGGCGAAGCGCGTCGAGGCGTTCCACATCACCGAGCTCGAGTCGACCTCGCGCAGGAAGCGCTCGGCGCGGGCGCGGTCGCCGGCGACGATGGCGTCGGTGTGCTGCGAGCCGTACTTCGCGATGTGCGCGATCGCCTCGTCCAGGCCCTTCACCACACGGATGGAAACGACCGGCGCCAGCCACTCGGTGTAGTAGTCCTTCTCCGTGGCTTTTTTCATTTCCGGGAAAATCTTTTTCGCGGCCTCGTCGCCTCGCATCTCCACGCCCTTGTCGTGAAAGATCTTTGAAATTCTCGGTAAAACCCGCGGCGCAATGCGCTCGGCGACCAGCAAGGTCTCCATGGTGTTGCAGGTGCCGTAGCGCTGGGTTTTCGCGTTGTCGGCGATGCTCACTGCCATGTCGGGGTCTGCGCTGTCGTCCACGTAGACGTGGCAGACGCCGTCGAGGTGCTTGATCATCGGGATGCGCGATTCGCGCGCCAGGCGCTCGATCAGCTCTTTGCCGCCCCGCGGCACGATGATGTCGATGTACTCGGGCATCGTGATGAGCGCGCCGACCGCGGCGCGGTCGGCGGTATCGACGAACTGCACCGCCGCCACGGGCAGGCCCGCGCTCTTCAGCCCGGCGCGCACGCAGGCGGCGATGGCGCGGTTGGAATTCAGCGCTTCCGAGCCGCCGCGCAGGATGCAGGCGTTGCCGGACTTCAGGCACAAGGCGGCGGCGTCCGCGGTCACGTTGGGCCGCGACTCGTAGATGATGCCGACCACGCCGAGCGGCACGCGCATGCGCGCCACTTCGATGCCGGTCGGGCGCCGTACGCGGTCGGAGAGCTTTCCTACGGGATCTTCCAGGACCGCCACCTGTTCCACGCCCTCGGCCATCTGCTCGACCGATTTCGCGCTCAGGCTGAGCCGGTCGACGAAGGCGGCGTCGCAGCCGTCCTTCTTCGCCTTGGCGACATCGGCTTGGTTCGCTTCGAGAATTCTTTTGCTGCCGGACCGGATTCCTGACGCGATCGCCGCAAGCGCGGAGTTCTTGGCGGAGGTGTCGGCCCGCGCCATCAGGCGAGCGGCTTCGCGCGCCGCCGCGCCCAGCTCACGCACTGCCGTCTTGATGTCAACCTTTTGATCCATGGGCCAATTTTAGCCCAAGCTTGATGAACTCTTCCCACGGATTGCCGCGATGCACGCCCTTGATGGCGCGGTCTATCAGCGCGGCGTGGGCGAGTGCTTGCGAAAGCACCGCGGCGGAATAGCGCCGCGCGGCCGCCTGCACCACGCGTTGCAGCGGCTTGTTGAAGAGCCGGTGCTGGAGAAACAAGGGATCGAGCGCGCCGCCGCGCTGCGCGCCTTGCAGCACGAACAGAGCGGACGCCAGCACGAACAGCACGAAGGTCGGCTGCTCGCCTTCGCCGCGCAGGCCTTCCATGACGCGCAGGTAGCGTGGGGTGTCTCGCGTAAGGAGCGCTTCGACCGCGGCGTGCGGATCGTAGCGCGCGACGCTCGCCACCGCCTGTTGCACGCTTTCCATGGCGAGCGCGCCCTCGGGGGCGAGCAGGGCGAGCTTCTGCACCTCCTGGTGAGCGGCAAGCAGGTTGCCTTCGACGCGGTCGGCGAGGAACTCGAGCACTTCGCGCGGCGCGCTCTGCTTCTGCCTCGCCAGGCGCTGCGCGAGCCATGCCGGCAGCTGGGGACGCGGCACCGGCTGGATCTCGACCACCGCGCCCGCGCCCTCCAGCGCGCCGAACCATTCCGACTTCCACCAGCCCGAGCCTTCCGGCCGCGGCATCGTGACGAGGAGAATGACGTCGGGACTCGGGCGGGCGCAGTAGTCGATCAGGGCTTTCGTCGCCGGCGCCGCGGGCCTGCCCGAAGCGAGGCGCAGCTCGATCAGCTTCTTGCCGCCGAACAGCGACAGGCTGCCCGCGGCATGCGCGAACTCGCTCCAGTCGAAATGGCGGGTCGGCTCGAACACCTCGCGCTCGGTGAAGCCGCGCTTGCGCGCCGCGGCGCGCACCGCGTCGGCGGCTTCCAGCGCGAGCAGCGGCTCGTCGCCGTGGACGAGATAGACCGGAGCAAGCGTCTTGGCGAGGTGCGCTTCGAGCTGCTCGGCGCGAATCTGCATCGTGTCCCGTTATTGGGGCTTGGGCTTCTGCGCCGCGGCGAGGCGCCGCATGATCTGCTGCACCATGTCCGACTGCATGTCGCGGAACAGCAGCTGCTCCTCCGCTTCCTTGGCGAGGATCAAGGAGTCGTTGAAGGTGACGTCGCGCGTAAGCTGGATCAGGTTTTGCGGGACGTAGTCGCCGCCTTTGCCGTCGTGCACCCGGAACGCCACGCGGTAGCGCAGCTGGAACTCGCGCACCCTCCCGGTGCCGGTGAGCGAAAGAATCTCCTTGTTGCGCGTTTCCTCAGTGAACACCATGATCGCCTGCGCCTTCTTCGGGTCGTCGACCAGTTTCGCCCGGGTGCCCGCCTGGATATTGCGCTTCAGATCGAGCGCGATGCCGCCGGTGGGGTTGGGCACATACAGCGTGTCGAAAGGCAGGTCCGCGGTGCCGCGCAGCTGGAAGCCGCAGCCGGCGAGCAGCAGAAAAAGAGATATTGGAAAAAATCTCATCAGACGACCAGGTTCACCAGCCGGCCGGGCACCACCACGATTTTTTTTATCGTTTGCCCTGAAATGAATTTTTGCACGTTCGCGTTCGCCACCGCCAGTACTTGTATGGCTTCCTTGTCCGCCGCCTTGGGCACGCGTATCGAGCCGCGCAGCTTGCCGTTCACCTGCACCACCAGCTCCACCTCGTCCTGCTCGAGCGCCGCCGGGTCGGCTTCGGGCCATTTCTCGACCATGATGTCTTGGCCGAAACCCAGGTCACGCCACAAATAGTGCACCAGGTGGGGCGTGATGGGGGAGAGCACCTTGAGCAGGATCTCCAAACCTTCCTTTGCTTCACCGGGAAAGCCGGAGAGCCTTTCCAGCGCGTTCAATATCTTCATCGCCCCCGAGGCGACGGTATTGAACTGGTGCTTCTCCATGTCGTAGTTGATCTGCTTCAGCACCGAGTGGATCTCGAAGCGCGTGGCCTTGCGCAGCGCTTCACTGGTCTGCGGACCGCCACCGCTCTTGAACTTCAAGGCGTAACTCCATACCCGTTTCAGGAAACGGTAGGAACCCTCGACGCTTTCGTCACTCCATTCGAGCGTGTTGATCGGCGGCGACGCGAAGATGGTGTAGAAGCGCGCGGTGTCGGCGCCATACTTGTCGATGAGCGCCTGCGGATCCACGCCGTTGTTCTTCGACTTCGACATCGTGCCGACGCCGTCGAACACGGCTTCCACACCGGTTTTTGTCTTTGCAGAGACAATTTTCCCCTTGGAATCCCGAACGACGTCCACGTCCGCGGGATTGATCCACTCGCGCCGCCCGCCGGCATCGGTGTAGTAGGACTCGGCAAGCACCATCCCCTGGGTGAGCAGGTTGGTGAACGGCTCGGAGACGCCGGGCATCAGGCCCTCGTCGCGCATCACGCGCTGGAAGAAGCGCGAGTAGAGCAGGTGCAGGATGGCGTGCTCGATGCCGCCGATGTACTGGTCGACCGGCATCCAGTATTTCGCCCGTTCGTCGACCATCGCCTTGTCCTGGCCGGGGCAGGCGAAACGCGCGAAGTACCACGACGAGTCGACGAACGTGTCCATGGTGTCGGTCTCGCGCTTCGCGGGCTTGCCGCACTTCGGGCACTTCGTCTCGTAGAACCCCGGCATCTTCGCGAGCGGGTTGCCGGTGCCGTCGGGCACCAGGTCCTCGGGGAGCTTCACCGGCAGCTGGTCATCGGGCACCGGCACGTCGCCGCAGCCCGGGCAGTGCACGATCGGAATCGGCGTCCCCCAATAGCGCTGCCGCGAGACGCCCCAGTCGCGCAAACGCCACTGTATTTGCTTCTCTCCGAGATTTTTGGTTTTCAGGTCTTTCGCGATTTTGCCGGTTGCTGCTTCATAAGAAAGGCCATCGTAAGGACCCGAGTTGATGCACACCCCATGCTCCGCGTACGCGGGCTTCCACGGCGTCGGCACGGTATCGCCGAGCGGGTGGCGGATCACCGGCTTGATCGGCAGGCCGTACTTCATGGCGAACTCGTAGTCGCGCTCGTCGTGCGCGGGAACGCCCATGACCGCGCCTTCGCCGTAGCCCATCAAGACGTAATTTCCGACCCAGACGGGAAGTTTTTCGTTCGTCAGCGGATGAGAAGCGAACACGCCGGTCGGCATGCCCTTTTTCTCGATCTGCGCGAGCTCTGCTTCGATCACCGTGCCGCGCTTGCACTCCTCCACGAATTCCCTGATCTTCGAATTCTTCTGCGCAGCGAAGGCGGCGATCGGATGCTCGGCCGCCACCGCGACGAACGTAGCGCCCATCAACGTGTCGGCGCGGGTGGTGAACACCCACAGAACCCGCTTTTCATCATTTAATTTATGTTCGAAACCAATTCGTACGCCTTCCGACTTGCCGATCCAGTTCTTCTGCATCAGCTTCACCTGCTCGGGCCAGCCGGGCAGCTGGTCGAGCGCCGCGAGCAGCTCTTCCGCGTACGCCGTGATGCGCAGGAAGTACATCGGGATCTCGCGCTTCTCGACCACCGCGCCGGTGCGCCAGCCGCGGCCTTCGATCACCTGCTCGTTGGCGAGCACCGTCTGGTCGACCGGATCCCAGTTCACCACGCCGGTTTTCTTGTAGGCGAGCCCCTTCTTGAACAGGCGAGTGAACAGCCACTGATTCCATTTATAGTAGTCGGGCCGGCAGGTGGCGAGCTCGCGCTCCCAGTCGAGCGCGAAGCCGAGGCTCTTCAGCTGGCGCTTCATGTAGGCGATGTTGCCGTAGGTCCATTTCGCCGGCGGCACCCTGTTCGCCATCGCGGCGTTCTCGGCGGGCAGGCCGAACGCGTCCCAGCCCATTGGCTGCAGCACGTTGCGGCCGCGCATCCGGTAGTAGCGGGTGAGGACGTCGCCGATGGTGTAATTTCTGACGTGCCCCATGTGCAGCTTCCCCGAGGGGTAGGGGAACATGGACAGGCAGTAGAACTTGGGCTTGGAAGGGCTCTCTTCGGCGCGGAACGAGTGCCTGCCCTCCCAGTATTCCTGGGCCTCGCGCTCCACCGTGCGAGAATCGTAAGAGTCGTGCATGTGACCTATTTGGCGCCGTCCCGAGAGCCGCGGATTATAGCTTTCGCTGCATCCACCCCTTCCCGGGTACGTATAAGAAGTCGCAACGGGAGGCAAACATGGGAGGAAAGAAATGAAAAGGCTGCTGTGCAACCTGTTCTTCGTTTCGATGGTGCTCGCCTCCGGCCTGGCCAGCGCGCAGTCCGGCGCGGTCGTCGAGGGCGTGCAGATGCCCGCCTGGGTCGAGCGTGAAGGCAAGCGCATGCCGGTCCTGCCCGGCATGCAGCTCAAGGCCGGCGACAAGCTCTCGACGGGCCCGGGCTCGCGCCTGCTCGTCAAGCTCTCCGAGGGAAGCCTCGTCAAGCTAGGCGAGAACGGCAGCCTGCACCTGAAGGAGCTCGAACCCTCGAAGAGCCTCTTCAAAGCGGCGCTCGGTGTCCTGGAGGGCGCCTTCCGCTTCACCACCGATATCGCGGTGAAGAACCGCCGGCGCGACGTGAACATCACCGTCGCCACGGTCACCGCTGGCATCCGCGGCACCGACCTGTGGGGCAAATCCGCCCCCGACCGCCAGACCGTCTGCCTGATCGAAGGCAAGATCGAGGTCGGCGCGCCCAACGAGACGCCGGTGACCATGGACCAGCCGCGCCAGTTCTACCGTCGCGAGAAGGGCACGACCCAGCCGGTCGGCTTCGTCGATGAAGCGCAGCTCGCCGAATGGTCAAAGGAGACCGAGATCGAGAAGGGCAAGGGCGCGGCGCGCCGCACCGGCAAATGGAAGGTGGCGCTCATCTCTACCGACAACCAGAATGCGGCGCTCGACGTGTACGACCAGGTGCGTGCGGCGGGCTACGGCGCCGAGATCATCCCGACTCTGCAAGGCGAGAAGCGCTCCTACGTTGTGCGCATCCGCGGCCTGCCGTCGAAAGCCGAGGCGAACGCGCTCGCCGAGCAGCTCCGCGGCAAGTACGGCGTGGTGGATCCGAAAATCTCTTCGTAAGCAGACCGGCAAGGCACGGGGGCGCAGTAAAATCTGCGCCTTCGTGTCGCTGCACCTCGAACACCTCAATCCAGAGCAGCTCGCCGCAGTCACACTGCCAGACGAGCACGCGCTGATCCTCGCCGGCGCGGGCAGCGGCAAGACCCGCGTCCTGACGACGCGCATCGCCTGGCTGGTGAAGAGCGACCGGGTGACGCCGGGCGGCGTGCTCGCGGTGACGTTCACCAACAAGGCGGCGCGCGAGATGCTCACGCGTGTCACCGCGATGCTCCCGGTGAACCCGCGCGGCATGTGGATGGGCACCTTCCACGGCCTGTGCAATCGCATGTTGCGCGCGCATCACCGCGACGCCGGGCTGCCGCAGGCTTTCCAGATCCTCGACTCGCAGGACCAGCTCGCAGCGGTCAAGCGACTGCTGAAGGGCATGAATGTGGACGAGGACCGCTTCCCGCCGCGCGAGCTGCAGTGGTTCATCAATGCGCAGAAGGAGGAGGGCGTGCGCGCGGCGAGCGTGCCCGCCGCCGACGACATCGCGCGGCGCCAGGTCGAGCTCTATGCCGCCTACGACGGGCAATGCCAGCGCGAGGGGGTCGTCGATTTCCCTGAGCTTCTCCTCAGGTCCTATGAATTATTGAAAAACAACGAGATTTTGCGCGAGCACTACTCGCGGCGCTTCCACCATATCCTGGTCGACGAGTTCCAGGACACCAACCGGCTTCAGTACAAATGGCTGAAGCTGATCGCGGGACGCTCCGCGTTCATCTTCGCGGTAGGCGACGACGACCAGTCGATCTACACCTTCCGCGGCGCCAACGTCGGCAACATGGCCGACTTCGAGCGCGACTTCAAGGTCGCCAAGGTCGTCCGCCT
>Ga0209647_1003186_pt1 | contig 12834 bp, 12 predicted proteins | sample GraSoi_2013_60cm_FD_185827 | JGI IMG/M metagenome (GOLD analysis project Ga0209647, IMG submission 185827) | Grasslands soil microbial communities from the Angelo Coastal Reserve, California, USA - Sample 9_17_2013_60cm (SPAdes) (version 2) | ecosystem: Environmental > Terrestrial > Soil >... | reverse complement strand
CTTAGTCGCTTCTTTCACTTAATGTGGTTCTACCGGTATGACCGGGCAGTAATTTGGCTAATCGCGATACCGCGTGGAATTCGGTGAAATATTCACTCTCCAACAAAGTAGGGCAACATCGCGAAAGTGCGACGAACTGTATTTGCTGCATCAATACCGATGTGTGATCACCGATGTTGCCAACCACCAGATCATTGACCTGCTTCGAGAGCGCACCAAAGCCACGGTGATCAGTTACCTGCAAAGCTTGCCCAATGCCATAAAAGAGCATATCGCCGTCGTGTGTACGGATATATGGGCTAGCTACCATGATGCGGTACATGAGGTTTTGCCACATGCCAAACTGGTTGTAGACAAGTTTCACGTGCTCAAGTTGCTCTCTGGATGCCTGGAAACTGTCCGTAAAGAAGTTCGCAAAAGCCTCACAGACAAGCAGCGGAGAACACTGATGCATGATAGATTCTTGCTGCTGAGACGCGCCCGCGACCTGGATGAAAGCGACACCCTGATCGTTGAAGTATGGCTGAAAAACTTTCCCCGACTGGAAACCGCCTGCCATCTCAAAGAGACGTTTTACGACATCTACGAGGCCCAATCAGAAAACTGTGCAAAGTCCAGGTACTTTCTCGTCAGGAATACACCGACAGGCCATAGACAAGCAAGTCGGCTGATTCACCACATCCGACACGGTTGGGAAACCCTCTCTGTGAGCCTTTAGTAAGCCCAGAGCGAAAAAGGGTTGCCTTCTCCTGCACTCGGCTCAAAAGGTTCCCACCAGTGTCAAATCCGGCCATGCGCCACAGGACTTGGCAACTGACCCCCTCGCAGCACCTGCTCCAGGGCCGCCACCACCTGGGGATCAAACTGCGACCCCGCACAGCGACGCAGTTCCGTCAGGGCGACCGATGGGGCACGTGCTTTTTGATAGGGCCGATCCACGGTCATCGCCAGATAAGCATCCACCGCCAACAGCAGGCGCGCCCCAAAGGGAATCGCCTCTCCCTCCAGACGGTCGGGATAGCCCTGGCCATCCCAGCGTTCGTGGTGCGCACGAATCACCGGAACCAGCGGCCGCAACGCCGGGATATGGCCGACGACATCTGCTCCAACCATCGGATGAATCCGCACCAGTCCCCACTCCTCGGCGCTCAGACGACCGGGTTTCTGGAGCACCGCATCGGGGATGGAGACCTTGCCGACATCATGCAAACGACCCGCCAGTGCAATCATCTGGGCTTCCGAGACCGATAAGCCCATCGCCAGGGCCAGCTGGAGCACGAGGTCAGCGACCTGGTGGGCATGGTGACCAGTCGCCGTATCCCGCACCTCCACCAGGGTTGCCAGGGCTTCCACCATCCCCATCAGCGCGGCTTCTTCTCGCCCTCCCTCGGTCTGGCCCGCCGTACGGAGTGCATGCACCGCGGGATCGTTGGCCGCACGCACCTGGTTGCGTCCAAAACACTTGGCCCCATACATGGCCTGATCAGCAGCGCTGAGGAGTCCTTCCCGCTCCTGGGCATGCGTGGGATAGTTCGCCACCCCAATCGAACAGGTCAAATAGATGCCGCCTCCCACACTGAAGATGCGGGCGGCCACGCAGGCACGCACTTCCTCCGCGAAGTGCAGGGCTTCGTCGGCAGTCCTCTCCGGCAGGATCGCCACGAATTCCTCTCCTCCCCATCGTCCCACCGTATCCATGCCACGCAGCTGCTTCTGCATCAGGCCAGCAAACTCGCTCAGGGCCGCATCGCCAGCCGCATGACCATAGCCATCATTGAGCGCTTTGAAATGATCCAGATCCAGGAACAAGATGGAGCAGAAGCGGTGGTACTGGTGAGCGCGTTCCAGTTCCTGATCGAGCCGGGCAATCAGCGCACGATGATTGGGCAACGCCGTGACCGGATCGGTCGTCGCCAGAGCGAGGACGTGGGCCTGCGCCTCGGCCCGCTCGTGCAGCAGCAGCTCCCGTTCCACCACCAGTGCAGCGAGTTGGGCCACCGCTTCCGCCAGTGCCATCTCTTCAGCAGAGTAGTCAGGCGACGTCTCCCGAGGGTGCAAGGTCAGTGTCCCGACGAGTTGGCCACGCAGGCGCATGGGCACGACGTGAGCCGAGTGCACTCCATCGGGTTGAGCCTGCTCACACCAGGGGGGCTGCGTCAGGTCGAGCAGGAGCATGCGACCCGCTTGCAGACGAGCGAACAGGGCGGGATCAGCGAGCCTTTCGCTCAGGCGCTTTCCAGGGATGGTCGTCCAAAAGAGGCGTTCCTGTTGCGGGGAGAACCCAATCGATGCCACGGGAGACATCCGGTCGGTGTGTGGCTCCAAGGCGATGATCGTGGCGGCCTGGCAGTCCAGCACGTTGCGGGTCAGTTCGCCGAGATGCTCTGCGACCTCACGCGTTGGGAGGGATGGCTGGTGGTTGCCAGCCTTGCCAGTGTCCGGTGCCTGCACGAGTATCTCTGCCATCGTGAGCAAGGCGTTCAACAAGGTGTGGGTCCGCTGTTCGAGCTGGCGCCGCTGTGTGACATCACGCAAGACCACATCCGCATGGCGGCGTGCTCGCTGCATGTGGCTGGTCAAGACGCTGACCGTGAGCCCAACTCCCAGGGACAGGCACACCCCAAGCACATCTGCTGAATGTACCATTCCCAGCGAGAAAAGGGGGGACAGGGGCAGAAACAGCAGCAGGACAGTCCCGACGAAGGTGGCGAGCACACTGGGGCCCAGGCCCCAGTTGAGCGCGACCACCAAGACCGCCAGCATGACCAGTACCCCTTGAAAGCGAAACGAGGGAAAGCCCCGAACCAGCAGGGCCATCGCCGTGACCGCCGCGCATGGCAAAAGGAACGCCGCCAGATAGCCGAACACGGGATGAGACCACGGCCCCCCTTCCTGTTGCCTTTGTTCCTGGTCGAAATCAGCCATGAGTCGCCTCCTTGCTAAGGCAATGTTCAATTGAGGTTTGGTATGTACTTACGAATCCTGCCCTACTGAACAAGTCAGCAGAGATCCAATGCGAGCGCTGATGACCCAGGCCAGCCTGCTTTCCATCAGGAAAAGTGGCAGGCCAGGCTTTTCTGTACTCAGGGAAAAGGTTGCACCAGAGGCGCTTCTGGTTACGGCCTCTCAAAACTGGACCGAAGTTCTCTCCTTTGCGGTTACACGGGTCCTTCCTTAACTCAGAGTCAATGAGATTAGGTGAAAGCTGGTAGCCATTGTACTCCGCCAGGTAGCGCAAACGGCTAAATGCCTGGCACGGAGGCCCGCCAATAATCCCGCCAAAGTGTCCTGGCTGCGGGTGAAAATCACGAATATCATCTCCCCCCAATAAATCGGGTCCACGTACCACCATGAAGCCGCTTTCTTCAAATGCCCGATCTAACAGACCAATCCCAGAAAAAAGCGAGAGAACGGGCAAAACAAGCGCATTCCGTAACACATTTTTATTACGTTTTGTGCGGTTTTAGTAGGCCATTTGCTTACATGCCTGATTATGATAGGTCTGGTTGCGCCATTGTGGTTGAAACAGTTCTCCGCATCCTTCACACCGATGAGAGGCAAGCAACATATACTTACGATTCCCCATTAGCCCATCCTTATCTATCTTGTGAATATTTCACTGAATTCCACGCGGTATCGCGATTAGCCAATTAAAGCCACCGCATAGGGACGGGTCCTCAAAGATGACCGAACTCTGTGCAGGCACAGCCGTTATACCAGCCTCTCTAATTGCATCGCCATGACTCAGGTTGTCAGTGGGCAATCCTGCCGCTTGAAAAGCCTGCACAAGATCATCTGCTGTGTAGCTTGTGTTTTTCGTAGGCCTTGGAGTAGGTGCTAGCGTAAGCGTAGGCGTAGGGACATTGGCAGTTGCCAGCGTGTGCGCTGTAGTTGTAACGCCAGGGTGAAGATGACTAGCGAGTATAGGCTGCTTAGAGAGTGCAACGTTAGGGACAAGTATCAATGCGACGAGAGCAACGACCATTAGTACAGGTACGCCTATGTGCCACCAGGGTCTTCTCGTATTCGGGGGTGGCGGTGGTGGTATTGGGGGAATATCCCTATAAGACGGGCTTGTAGGCTCGTAGAGAGTATAATTGACGGGTTCTGTTGGTTCTGTCATGTTCGTAACCTTTCTTGAACATGATGTATCCCTGGCCCTGGTAGGTATCCCCGGCCTGCCAGGGCATCCCCTCTTTCAGTCCTTGATCGTCCACTGCACGATCTCGCTATGCTCGTAGTCCATAGGATCGTCAAATTGCAGGATGAACGAATGTATCGCCATTGGCACTTCATAGGAGAGGTCACCACGTAACTGCTGACCCGCTGCAACGGTGCCGTAATTGACCGCCGTCCCATCCAGGTACGTATCATTGTACGTCGTGCCCTGGCCATCGCGCAGGGTAAATGGGTACGAGGATGTCTCCTGGGCGTTCGCACTCATATTTTTCACAGTGAAATTAATAGTCAGGTAAATGTCACCGGCTTTGGGCGGACTATCATACTGGCTCCCCATGCTTGTCTTTGCACTATTGATCGTGACCAGCCAGGTGCCTGATTCCACGGGCGAGCCCATAGTCGATTGACCACCCGACCCGCTTGGAGTTGCGCACTGATTGCCGCAGGCGCCGGCCACCGTTGCGCTGGGAGCAGGACCGCCAGCATTGGCATCTGGCGTAGGGGTATCGGTTGGTGTGGGTGTCGGTGTGGTAGCTTGCGTGGTAGTGCTTCCACAGGCAGCCAGGATGAGGATGAGCAATGCGAGAAGAAGGTATAATCGTTTCATAAATCCCCCTTTTGTGAATAGCGAATAATGTATCTGAATGCTGGAATTATTGTACTATGCTTGTAAAGTCCCCTTATTTGCCGTTGCGCGCCTGGCGCGCAGGATCAATGCTCATTCGTCTGGTGTCTCCTTGAGCAGCGATAGCGCGGGAACTGGTAATTTGGCTGAATGACCGAACGAAAATCCTGGGCTGAGGGCCATCACGTCGAACATTCAGCCAAAAAAAATCAGCTGAATGTTCGACACCATTTCCACGCGCTGACTCATTTGTATAGTCCATCTCATTTTTCAAACAAAAGATGCAGTACAAATTTCCAGTCGTTTCTAGGCATATTCCGCTCCCGGAGCGGGACGAGCCACGGAGGTTCTGCCTTGATCGAACCTTGAGCCAAAAATTCGAGCATTGAGGCTGATTCCGTCGAACCTTCAGTCTATTTACCACCTGACGTGGTTGGTGGTAAATTCGCTCAAGGGTGGTCAGATTTTGAACGGACGGGTGGGAAATCGACGTGAATCATGGGAATCGGCGGTTATCATCCAGGCCATGCCGCTCCCGATGCAGCTTCTTCCATTGACATCTTGGAAATTCGACCCCTGAGCACGCAAACACGCAATGAGTGATGGAATCCTTTCACACCAGCGTATGACGCTGAGTGAGCAAAACATGGTAGAATACAAAGTAGCTCGACAAGAGGGAGCCGCATCTGGTGTCTCAGCACCACGAATCCACAGATCGGAGAAAAGAGGGATGACTGCTATCTATGTCGAACTGGGTGGAAAGAAGGCCATTGCCTGGTCGCTGGAGTGGCCCGGTTGGTGCCGGATTCGCACGAGCGAGGAGGCGGCTGTGCAGGCGTTGATCGAGACCGAGGCGCGCTATCGGCTGATTGCGCAGCGGGCAGGGCGGGAGTTTGCCCCTGGCGATCTCGTGGTGGTTGAACGTCTCCCAGGCGATGCCAACACGGCCTGGGGAGTGCCCTCGGTTCTGGCTTCTGCCGAAACCAGACCAATCGATGCGGCTACCGCGCAACGCCACATGGCGCTCCTACGCGCATCGTGGGACCTGCTGGAAGAGGTCGTCGCGGTCTCGCCGGCGCAACTGCGCAAAGGTCCACGTGGTGGAGGTCGCGACCGAGACGAGATCCGGCGTCACGTCATCGAAGCCGAGCGGGCGTATGCGCGCAAGATCGGGGTGCGACACAAACCGTTCGAGATGAACGACAAGAGCGCCCTCAAAGCCATGCGGGAAGAGATCGCAGCCGTGCTGAGCAAGCGCTCCACCGGCGAGCCCCTGGTTGCTGGGGGATGGAACGCCAGCTACGCGGTCCGGCGCATGGCGTGGCATGTGGTCGATCACCTCTGGGAGCTAGAAGATCGTCGCAGCTGATCGCGTGGGCGCGCAAGAGGGCACCAGCCCTTGCCCGTAACGTGTAGCGATGCTGGTCATCGCCACTACACGTTACGGGATGACAAGGCAAGCGTCTTAGCATCCGATTTTTGGCAGGACTACAGAGCGACCGGATTTACACGTCTGGTGTGGAAGGAAACCAGATGTGGCGCAGGATGAAGAGGTGGCTTCACGCCGATTCCCAACGTTCACGTCAATTTCCCACCCGTCTGTTCAAAACCTGACCACCCTTGAGTGAATTTACCAGTTGCTCCGCCAATATTTAGACATAGTGGTTTTACTGATGCCGGTCTCCCTGGCAATATCAGCCTGGTACTTGTTGTGCTTTGGTTGGTGTCAGTGAATGACGCGGCATTTATGGCGCAGGTGGGGATAGTGCTTGAGAACCCGTATCAACGTGCGTGGTGGATTATCGCTGTGCAACATAGTGAAGGGAGACTACTACCTTATTTTGTGCAATAGCGATGTTCGCCAGGTTGGGCGGCTGGATCCCGAAGTCCGTCATATAAATGGTGCTGGTCGCCGTCCCGGTGATCGTATTGCCCACGACCTTTCCCTGCACGTCAAATACCTCTTTGTTGGTTTTGCCGTGCATCGTCAAGTTGCCTACGAGTTGAAAATGAACAGTTTGCCCGTTGCTGTAGTTCGCCGGTAGGCCCTGCGTGCTGACAGAGACGAACGTTGCATTAGGATAGGTGTCCGTTTGCAAGGCGTTCTGTCGCACATAGTTATCGCGCCTTGCCGCATCCGTTTGCAACGTCCTCAAGTCGACCGTAATATTCAATGCCGCGACGAGTGGGGATGCGCCGGTGCGTATCTTGAAATTGCCTTGCACCGAGTGTGTCGTGCCAATCGCGTCGTTATTCGGGTTATTTTGGAAGATCAGGTTTTCGTACACGCTGTAGGATGCGGTGGTCTGGGCAGGCACGATCTGAAATGTCTGCAGACCGGTTGATGGAATGGGCGTTCCGGTAGCCGTTGCGATCCCCGGCGCGGTATGGGCTTGGCCGACGACGGTGCTGGCGAAGTGAGTTGTGTAGATCATACCAGCGACGACAATGACGAGGACAAAGCCGGGTACGGCCAGCCAGAAATAACGCTTCTTCATAGTTCCTCCTTAGAAAGTAGTAAGTATATCTCCATACGAGCCTGATGTGATGCTCTTCTCGCGCATGCAGGGCAGGTTCGCAGATCATTGCACTGTGCTGTGCGTCAAGCGCAAGCTGACGTGCTCAGGCCGTCTATTCTGGCAGTAATGGCATACTGCCCGTTCCCTCTTCTCTGCCATCGGCCGGCGTCCCGTACGCCAGGGGTAGTGTGAGCGTTGCTGTCGTACCCTGCTCGGGGACGCTGGAGAGGGAGAGCCGGCCACCGTGAGCAATCGCGATGTTCCGGGCGATGGAGAGTCCGAGTCCTGTTCCTCCCGCCTCGCGCGAACGGGCCTTGTCCACCCGGTAAAAGCGCTCGCCCAGGTGTGGCAGATGTTCGGCTGCAATGCCAACACCAGTGTCGTGTACCTCCAGGAGCGCTCGTTCATCTTGTACCGCTGCGCGCACTGTGACGCGCCCTCCCGATTGATTGTATTTGATGGCATTGTCGAGCAGCACCAGTACTGCCTGTTCCAGCAGCAGCGGATCCCCAATTACGTGAGGATCGTTGGTATTCTCTACCTGGACAGTGATGCCGCGCTGTTCGGCCAGGGCTTGTACCCGTCGTGCTCCCTCCTGAGCCAGCTCAGCCAGGCCCACCACTTCGTGTTCCTGGTGGAGAGCGCTGTTGTCCAGGCGGGCAAGTGTCAGTAAGTTGGAGGCGAGATTCGACATATGGTATGCTTCGGCAACGATATCCTCCAACAGCGCCGCATCCTCTTCCTCCAGGCGCTCACGACCTCGCAGCAGGACTTCGGCATCCGCACGCAGCAGCGTCAGGGGTGTGCGCAATTCGTGTGCGGCATCAGCGATGAAGCGCTGCTGGTTGGCCCAGGCCAGTCGCGCCGGGACCAGCGCGCGGTTGGACAGGAACAACCCGCCCAGTCCCGCCCCGAACAATGCCACCCCACCAATGCCCAGTAAGAGCGCCAGCAGCAACGACAATGTGGATTCCTGCGCCTTGACGGATTCGCCAACTAGCAGCACACCCGCATACCCACTCCCTGTCGGGTTGGGGACTACCAGCGCATAGCGATAGATCTGTCCAGTCGTGCCTCCTGCATCGACGATATCGTGTGCTGGCTCGCCTGTTTGTAAGGCTGTCATCACCAGCGTATTCGTCAGAAACGCGGATGGGAGCCCCGTGGTGTTTTCGCCTTGCAGCAAGGAGCCGTTCTGGTCGAAGCACGCGACCTGCTCAGACATCTGGAACCCCTGACCAGGGGGTGGCCCAAATTGACTCTGTGAGCCGAGTAACGGGCAGGCTCGATTGGGTGAGTCCGTGAGCCATTCATTCTCATGCACCAGGGCATGCGCCTGAGTATCCGACTCGATAGGCGTAAGGAGAAAGTATTGGGTCCCAAAGTAAAGTGCCACACCAAACAGTATCAGGGCCGCGCCCAGCACTCCGCAGTACCAGAGCGTCAGGCGAATGCGCAACCCCCGAAATAGGGCCGCTCCTGGTTCGTACGAGCGGGGTCTACCCCTGGGGCGCGGGAGCCACCAGGTGAGTTTTCTCCAGTCCATAGTGATACCCTCCCTGCTGTTGTTTTTGTGTGCTTTCACTTGTTCAATGTTTCTCTTCTGCCGAAGAGGATCCTCTCTCCTGACATACAGAAGGATAGCATTGTTTCATTGAAATTGTATTGGAAGAAGATGTGAACATTCCAATGTGGCCATCATGGCATGGGGGGTCCTGCACTCTTCATATGGTAAGTGCCTCTCCTGTTTCGAACTCGTGCTGTGTGGAACGCGCACGGCATGTGTGCATGAGAAATTCCTCATTTTCTTCCAATATCCTTCACATTCAGGGCTGCTACGCTAGCAAACGCGAAGCGCCCATGCAAAGACGATCTGCCCAAGTTGCCCCAGGGATAGTGCCTGGCTGCGCGTCGCTTAAGAGAGCCTGGGCTGCAGCCCAATGACGGCCACGCACTGTTCATACATTGTTTGTTTGAAAGGGATAGCATTATCACGAGCATTGCTGGCCTGCCTGTGGAAACGCTCTGGATCGACATCGACGACTTCTCAGAGTACTTGGGAGACGATGGGTACGTACGTAGCCCACTTTTGCGTTGCTGCTCGCGCATTCTACGACAACGCTTCTCTGTGGGATTGGCGAGAGGAGGGGTAGGTAACAATTGCTTTTTTTCTATAATTAGCTTATACTAACCATAGTATGGCAAGACAGAAATCAGAGGGTCCCAGAGAACCCAAACTGCTGCGAGTTGGGGTAGCCGCGTATGAACTCGGGCTGCATCCTTTCACGGTCCGGCGCTGGATCAAGCAAGGCAAAATCCAGGCGGTACGGATCGGTCTGGAAGCGCGCATTCCGAGAGCCGAAATTGAGCGTTTACGTGGCTCGACCGATGAACGACTCCTGGTCCTGTACGGGCGGGTCAGCGGTCAAGGACAAAAGGATGATCTCAAGACACAAATCGAGCGCTTGCAAGGGTGGGCGAAAGCCGAGCGAGCAGGACGCAAAACGTTGGTGCTCTCTGATATTGGCTCTGGACTCTCGGCCACGCGTCGTCAGCTCTCGCGATTGCTCAAGCTGGTGTGCGAAGACCGCGTAGGAGAAGTTGCCGTCACGTATGGCGATCGGCTGACTCGTTTCGGACAGGAGTATCTAGAGACCTTGTTCGACAGTTTCGGCGTGACGCTTACGATCCTTTCACCCGATGTAGAGAACACTGCAGAGCAGGAACTGACCGATGACCTGCTCGCCATCATTGCCTCCTTTTCTGGTCGCTTGTATGGCATGCGTTCGCACAAACAAAAGGAACTGGTCAAGTGCGCAGAAGCCGTTCTACACAGTCCCTAAGTTATCCCATTCGCTTGCCGGATCTGCTGCAAGCAGATGCTCTGCGCTTGCTCGATGCCAGTAGGCAGGTGATCAATGCAGCGGTGGTCGCCCTCTGGGATCGACTGGACGAATTTGGCGAGCGGGAGACGAAGTACGCCTACAAACAGGTCACAGCGATGATCGGCTCAAGCGATCCGCATGGAGACCGGCAATGGCGCTGTGAAGCTGAGCAAGCAGGGCGGATCTTACGAGGACAAGCCGAGCGCAAAAAGCAGTTTGCTTTCATTCTGCCTCTGCTCGAAGCGGGCATGATCCAGCCGCAAACGGAGAAAAAACCGGCAGGCAAGAACCGCAAAGCGATCAAAGCTGCCCTGGCCTGCTTGCGCGAAGAGCATAGCGATGGGGGCAGTGCCGTAGAATTGCAAAGCCTCATCGAGCAGGCGTGCAATTTCTACCTCAAACATGGCTGTTTTCCCGCCACCTACGAGGAAATGCAGCCGATCCCCGTGCTCAAGGTGGGCATCTTGCCCTACGCGGGGGACGATGGCGGCGAGCATGGCCAGGCGTATCGGTTGCGCATCGATCCGATCAGACACTGCTGCTATTTTGCGTTTCGTGCCCCAGATCAGGCCGGTCAATGGAATCCCACGTGGACAGAGCCCGTGACTCAGCTTTCCTTGCCCGATCCAGTCCTGGAGCACCTCCAGGCAGGGGAAAGTCTCGCCCCAACGCTGCGCGAGATTGCCCTGCCAGATGGCACGCGCTACGCCGTCCTCGATTTCATTGTGGAGGTTCCTGTTTCTCCCCTTCCCGATCCACAGCAGGTACGGCGGATCTTGGGATGGGACTGGGGCGTGCGCACGCTTGTCACGGCAACGGTGGTAGACCTCTCGGGCAATCGGCTCTCTCCCCCACTGTTTCTGGACACCGGTGGCTTCGACGGGCGACAAGCCCACACGCGACGCCATATTGATGGCCTCAAAAAGAAGGTGGCCAAGCTGGAAGCCAGGCGGGACCAATTTCCTGTGGGTGATCCCAAGCGAGAGCCATCGGAGAGGAAGCTCGTGGTCTTACGCCAGGAGATTGCGCAGTGTTGGAGGAAGTATGAGGCCAGGAACAACGATTTAGCCCACCTGGCGGCGAACATCCTGATCCTGCTGGCGAGCGTATGGGGAGCAGAATTGATTGCGGGTGAATCCCTCAAGTCGCTGAAGTCGGAGGGCCGGGGACGGGGAGTCCAGGGCAGATGGGTGCATTGGCGCAATAACTCGCAGATCCGGGGAGCGCTCTGGCGCACGCTGCGCTACAAATGTCATCTGAGTGGGCTGCGCCTGGTCTGGCAGCACCCCAGAGGCACGACGCACACGTGTCCGAAGTGCGGCCTGCCAGCTCATACTTATGCCTCGCCTGCTCTGGACGCCAAAGAGCTTGACGCAGGCCCTTGGCTGCGTTGTTTCGCGTGTGGCTGGAATGGGGCCAGAGACTACGCCGCAGCGATCAACATTGCCCTGTTGGGCGTCGCCTCGCTGTTGCAAGAATTGGAGTACCAAGAGCAGCAGAAACCTCGCACGCGTCCTACGATGAAAACGAAATCTCTCAACTCGGAGTCGTATATCGGGTCCGGGCTGGCGCTACGGTTGCCGCCAACGTCCCCTCGGGGCCGCCTGATGCACTCAGGAAAGAGGTATGTCAACGGCTGGATCAAGTCTGTCACGCTCCATTCCGCACTGCCACCAGACACCATGCTTCGCTTGTGCGGCTAGCAGAACATCATTTACAGATAGATCAACCTAGACGTCCGTCTTAGCAACGGTTGTCCCTCGCTTCTATGTATCTTTTGCTTTACCGCGTTGCGCCAGTTCTTCTAGATAGGCCGCCATCACCGCCTGGTGTTCGGGCGAACGCAGGCAATCCTCTACGGCATCGACAAACTCGGCCAGGAGCCGAATTATACACGAGGCCTGTGCACGATCGATCTGGCGTTTGGTGTATTTTAGCGCTGTAAAGGGAATAGCCAGGAGTTCTGCGGCCATTGCCAGGGCACGCTCATCGAGCCGATCGGGTGCACAGGCCTCGTGTATAATTCGCAGCGCTACGCCTTCTTCACCCGTAAATCGATGGCCGAAGAAACAGAGCTGCTTGGCAGGGCCAGCCCCAATGATTCTGGCAAGACGCATCGGACCCAGGGCTGCAACGAGCCCTTCTCTGACTGCGGGAATGCTAAGTATGGCATCGGTGGTGGCAATACGCAGGTCGCAAGCCAGCGCAACCTGTAGTCCACCACCGAGACAGTAACCATGAATAGCGGCAATGGTGATGGCATCCAGGCTTGCCAATCCTATAACGCCGCGCTCCCAGGTGGCAAACCACTCAAGAGTAAGATTACCCTGGGCCAGTTCCTTCGTATCGAGACCGCTGCAAAATGCGCGCCCCTCGCCACTAACAATCACCACGTGTATCTCGGTACCCTGGGCCAGGTATTCAGTAGCGGTAACAAGGTCCCGCACCCAGGCCCAGTTGGCCGCGTTGAGCGCCTCTGGGCGGTTGAGGCGCAGCTGAGCCAGGTGTCCATCAATTTCGCAGCGCATAGTCTCAAGTTCTAAGGTTGGCATAAGGAGCTCTCCTAGAGTTTCATTTTGGTAAAGGCCGACTCTCTCACTAACATATTTTGATGCTACTTGCAAGG
>Ga0209647_1003184_pt1 | contig 12839 bp, 10 predicted proteins | sample GraSoi_2013_60cm_FD_185827 | JGI IMG/M metagenome (GOLD analysis project Ga0209647, IMG submission 185827) | Grasslands soil microbial communities from the Angelo Coastal Reserve, California, USA - Sample 9_17_2013_60cm (SPAdes) (version 2) | ecosystem: Environmental > Terrestrial > Soil >... | reverse complement strand
ATCTCGCCGTCGATGTGCGAGAGCAGGCCAAGAAGATCAAAGCACCGACATTATCAATCACCGGGAAATACGACCAGATTGTGCCAACCTTCTATACTCAGGAGTTGGCTGATTTGATTCCCAGTGCGAAGAGGGCCGAAATCCATTCTGGACACTTGTCTTTTCTCGAAAAGCCAGTCGGTCTAGCCTCAGCGATGTTGACATTTCTACTTCAGAAGCATCCAGAACAGTTAGGTGTTTGACAATTTCCTCTACCTGCGCAAACGGGGTTCTGGGAAGCGTAAAGATGAGGTTCTGGGCGAGTTGTCGGCAACTCTTACCTAATCTGATCGTGGAAGAGTAGCGCGTTTGTCGGTACTGATCCGACGAAGTGCCCGCAACTTCCGAGTGACCCGTCATCCGACCGGAATTGCGGATTCGACGTTGCCGAGTCTCTGGTCAAATGCTGACTTCCGCCGTGCCAATATCGACACTCTCAGACAGCGGCTCCATAACCCCCTGCCTCGCGGAGGTGTTGCGGCTGAGCAAGTTGTAAGCGCGCTGGCCGTAGACGTTATCGATGGCCTTCATAGCACAGCGAGTGGGCGATTCTTTGCTTGGGTCATCGGCGGTGCGCTGCCGGCGGCGCTCGATGCGGACTGGCTGACCGCTGCGTGGGATCAGAATTCCTATAACTATGTTACCGGACCTGCCGCGGCGGTGGGTGAGGAATGTGAACCACAAACAGCCTGTGGTCACTAAGGACGGATTGGATCGGCTTCGGATTCTGCCGAAAACCCCGCTTGTCGAGGCAGTCCGATTCGAGTCTCAGGACAGGCCAGAATCATGACCCAACGCAAGTGGATAGAGAGGCTGCAACAGGCGACGCTCGGCGACTACTTGCGCGGTCGCGCCTCCCGCCGATTCGCGGGTACGCGCCTTCGGCTCCTCGTTGCGGGCTTCGTTGTGTTTGCTGCCTCAAACAAATGCCGAATGCCGTGTTCCAACAGTTCGACGGCCCTCTCCAGGGCGCCCAGTTGTCCAATCCGCGTTATCGCCACGGACAGGCGCAAGTCAAATGATGGGGGGCGCAACACTTCAACCGTGTCTCGACAATTTTTCCTGGCAATAAAGCGGGCTGGCAGCAGCCCGACTCCATATCCCGACTGAATGAGCGCTAGCTGCAAATGTATGTTGTAGTGGATTTCAGCCGCAACCATGGGGGTGAAGCCGGCACGTTCCATCTGATCGATGAGGCTTGCCCGAAGCAAGCACCCAGACGGGTTGAGCACCCAGGGTGCTCTGCTCAAACTTTCCCAATCATCGTCAATGTTGCCTGCGGCGCTTTGAACGATCTCCATGCGGTCGCTAGCGATGATATTCGTCAGAAGAGGTGAAGGCGCGGTTTTACCTTCGGGCAAAAACACGACAGCAACGTCGAGTTCACCGGCGAGCAGCCGGTTAAATAATTCACCGGTAAGTGCGCTCAACAGCCGCAGCCGGACCTTGGGATATTTTTCAGTCAGCGCGCGAATAGGTTTGATCAGCGTCCCCTCGGCCAAGGCATGCGCGAGCCCGATGCGCAAGAGGCCGTGAGGTTCGGCGTCGCGCGACGCAACAGATTTCATCGCCTCCGTCCGCTGCAACAGATCTCGCGCTTGTTCAAGCACCCTGGAGCCCAGCGAGTTCAGGCGAGGCGGCTTTACTGAGCGGTCGAGCAACTCAGCCCCCAATGCAGCCTCCAGCCTTTGCAGTTGCCGGGTTATAGCGGAGGGTGTCCGGTATAGACGATCGGCTGCACCGGCGATGGACCCGGCCTGGGCAAACTCTACGAGGGCGCGTAAATCATCGAGCAAGGGAGCCTCCTAAAGTACTCCAAAAGCCTCCTCCAACGAATAGCAGAATCGTGCGTAAACGGCAACATCATCGTGATGATAATGAACTTGTGGAATTATGGGTTCTCCGTTACAAAGAGCCAGAAGTTTAGGAAACCCTGAAGACACATGATTGACTTCGGTTTGGGAAAGTTGCGGCTCTGGAGCGCGGCAGCAGCCTGCGCAGGCCTATTCATGACGCAGGCTGCGGGAACCCATCCAGCGGCTTTTACACTCAACGATGTGATGCAGGCGCCATTTCCGTACTACATGGTGGCCGCGCCCGCGGGCGCAGCCGTGGCGTGGGTATTCGACGCGAAGGGCTGCCGTAATATCTGGGTAGCAGACCCCTCCCATGGCGCGAAAGCGCGCCAAATCACACCGTACACAGAGGACGACGGTTTCGATATCGGCGAACTCTCCTGGTCGCCGGATACGACGTCGATCGCCTTCACACGGGGCCAGAGTCTTGAGGATGAGACTCCGGCCAACGTTAATAACTCCCCGAAAGGCCCAATGCCCAAGGAAGTATGGGTGGTTGCCACGGCCGGCGGCGTGCCGCATAAGGTCGGTGCGGGAGACTCCCCTAGCTTCTCGCCCGATGGCAGCCGGCTGCTGTTTGTCGACAAGAAAAGAATTCTGACGGTGGCCGCGAGCGGCGATGGCGAGGCGCAGCCATTGCTCATCGATCAGGGAACAGTGGACTCGCTGACCTGGGCGCCGGACGGCAAGCGCCTAGCGTTCGTGAGCCATCGAGGCAGCCACTCGCTGATCGGTGTCTACGATTTCGTTGACCAAACCATCGTTTGGTTGAGTCCGAGTCTCGACTACGACAGCTCGCCCGCGTTCTCACCGGACGGCGCGCGGATCGCCTTCGTTCATGTGGCCGAGAAAGCTCCCCCCGAATACTTCTCTCAACGCAGCGGACGGCCGTGGTCGATCTGGACGGCGGACGTGAAAACCGGCCAGGGGCGACGTGTCTGGATTGCGGATGCGGGACCCGGAAGTGTATTCCATCCGACGATCTCGGCGAATAACGACGTTCCCTCGGCGACGAACCTGTTCTGGACCAACCATGATGATCTTGTGTTCCCCTGGGAGAAAAGCGGCTGGCTGCATCTATATGCCGTCCCGGTGCAGGGCGGGACGGCCCGCGCACTCACGGTGGGAAAGTTCGAGGTCATACACGTCGTCTTCAGCCAGGACCGCAAGCGCCTGGTTTATTCGTCCACTCAGGATGACACCGACAGGATGCATATCTGGACGGTCGATGCCGAGCATGGTTCGGCGGTGCGCACCGGCCAGAGCCACGCCATCGAAGACTTGCCGCAGATCGGCGCCGACGGCGCTCTTTTCGCATTGCAGAGCGACGGCGACCAACCGCTGCATCCGGTCGTGTTGAGTGCGGGGGGGCAATGGCGGCGGCTCGCTCCGGAAGCCATCCCGTCCTCCTTCCCGAGTTCCAAGCTCGTCATGCCCCGGGCCGTGACCTTTAGGGCGAAGGATGGCCAGGAAACGCACGCGCAACTATTCCTACCACGCGAAACCACCTCCAAGCCGCACCCTGCGATTCTGTTCTTCCACGGAGGCCCTAAGAGACAGATGCTGCTGGGGTTCGATCCCAAGCGTACGTATAGCTGGATATACGCATTTAATCAGTACCTCGTCGCCGAGGGCTATATCATGCTGTCAGTCAACTATCGCGGCGGTACCGGCTATGGCCTTGACTACAGAGAGCCCGACGACCTCGGCCCCGGCGGCGGCAGCGAGCTCAATGACCTGCTCGGCGCCATCACCTATCTGCGAGGCCGACAGGACGTCGACTCTCATAGATTGGGCATCTGGGGCCCAAGCTACGGGGGACTCATGACGGCCCTCGGTCTCGCGCGCGCCTCAGATGCACTCGCGGCCGGTGTCGATTATTCGGGCATTCATAACTGGTCGACGTACGAGCCAATCGACGGAGCAGATGCGAACCGGCGGGCGGTGGAATCCTCCCCCATCGCGACCATCGACCGGTGGCACTCACCCGTGCTGCTTGTGCAGGCGGACGACGACAGCGTTGTACCCTTCCAGCAGGCCGCCGAACTCATCGAAGGCTTGCGGTCGCACAACATCGACCATGACGTAATTATGATTCCGAACGAGATTCATGACATGGCACGCTACTCATCGTGGATGATGTTGTTCAATGCGGCGGATGTGTACTTCGATCGGCATCTCGACAAGCGGAGCGCGCCCGCTCCGTAAGCAGGTCCATCACTTCGGTTTTGATCGACGGTGTGTGGGCCCTTCGATTTGTTTTTGAAGAACCGGGTATGGCGCGTTTGGAGGGGCATGGAAGCATCGCCAAGAACACATGAATCTGGGGGCCGGCGGAGGCGCGCCGCCCGGCGGTGCTGAAAACGGCTAGCCGGTTCGCTGGCGCAGGGGAGTAAAAAAAACGCCGCGTTGAGACCTGCATTCGTCGTTACGAACAGCACGAGTCGTTTTAAGTGACGTAGAGGAGTTCCACATGAAGAAGATTCTGATTCAGTACGGAGTGTGCGCGCTTGCGGTCGCTCTGGTGGTGCCGTTGGCGCAGGCGCAGGGGCAGCCGGCAGGAATGCAGGCCGCCTTCGGAAAAGATGCCGGAACGCTTTCCGACAAATTCACCGGACTCGCGCGCGTTATGTCGGGCAAGTACGACTGGAAGCCCGGCCACGGCGTTCGCTCCGTTGGCGACGTGTTCAACCTGATCGTTAGGGAGAACGGCATGCTCATCGGCGTGCTCTCGGGCACACCGAATACGGGGGCACAACCCGCGCCCATCACCGATCCGGAGAAATTGCAGGAAGCTCTGAAGGCTTCTTACGTCAATCTGCAAAAAGCGATTACGGGACTTTCCGACAACGACCTGCAGGCGCCGGTGAAACTGTTCGGAAGAGACATGACGAAGCAGGGCGCGCTGATCCTGATTCTCGAAGATCAACACGAGCATCTGGGGCAGTCGATCGCGTACGCCCGCAGCAACGGCGTGATTCCGCCCTGGTCTAAGTAGGAGCGCCGCGGGGTGATCTGGCCGCCGCCGATGCGATAACGACCCTTCGCATCCAACGCAACCTGATAACACGCGGGCAGGACGGCAAGCCGGAAAAAGAGAATTGGGTCCTTATGCGCGGAATTTGGATTAGCGCAGCGACGATCGCAAGGTTCGCGGTCGCTGGTAGCCTGACGCTGCTGGCTGGCGGACAGAGCGCTCCCAAAGCGGACCCTCCTATCCTCCGAGCCACTGCGCCAGCAACGGTGGCAGGAGAGTCCGCCGATCGCAAACTGGTGAGCATTGCCAAGAACGTATTGGCGTTGGGATGACGCTGTGGCCGACAGTGCCCACAAGAGGTGAAGAAGCGAATGAAATCGAGATTGGCACCTTCAATACGCCACAGCTTTCTATACATGAATCTGGGGAGGCGCATTCTGGTCTCCACGTTACTGGCGGTAATCGTAACGGCTGCAGCCTGGGCGCAAAGTGCTCCTGCCGTCAGTCCGGCAGAAGCGCGAAAAGCGATTCAAGCGCGTGTGGCGATGGACAAGAACACAATCGACAGGATGCTTGCTCCGGATTTATACGTCCAAACTCCCGACCGAAAACTAACACGGCAGGAGTTTATCGATGCAATCTTCTCCCGCCCGTATGCCTTAACACGATTTGACGCCACCGTGCTCACGGTCGAACCCAGAGGCAACGACTGGGCGGCACTTGTACTTGAGAAACTAGAGGGCGAGATTAAGGACAACAGTGGCACAACGATCAAGATCTACGTCATGGGGATTGTACGGGATGGCTGGGGAAAATTGAACGACAACCAGTGGACCCTCCTATGGTCCGAGCAACTGGGCCAGCAACTGTGGGAGGAGGAGAGTCCGCCGATCGCAAACTGGTAATGGAGTTTTCAAGTGATGTCCTCCGCCGGTCCCGGCAGAGGGCCGAAAGGAAGCGTCCACATGGAGGCTTTACTTCAGGATGTTCGCTATGGTTTGCGCATGCTGGTCAAGAAGCCCACCTTCACGATCGTGGCGGTCCTGACGCTGGCTCTGGGCGTGGGGGCCAACACGGCGATCTTCAGCATCGTGAACGCCGTGTTGCTCCGTTCTCTTCCGTTCCGCGACCCCGATCGTCTTGTAAGGATCTACTTTAACAATCCAGGCGTGGGTTTGCGGAACGTTCGGTTTTCCGTGCCGGAATTCGACGATCTTAGAGCGCAGACGGATGTGTTCGAAGATGTGAGTGTCATCGTTTTGGGCCCCACAAACTTGACCGGTGCCAAACAGCCCGAACATTTGGAAATGATGGAGGTCTCTCCCAACTACTTTTCCATGCTCGGCGCCACTCCTGAACTAGGACGCTTATTTGGTCACCAGGACTTCGCGCTTGGTTTCGCGCCCGTGGTCGTGATCAGCGATGGCTTGTGGCGCCGATCTTATGGGGCTGATCCTGGCGTCCTCGGCCGGAGCCTCCGCCTCGATAACGATCTATATACGATTGTAGGTGTACTTTCTCCCGGATTTCGCCACCCCGGACCGACCATTCCAGCCGTGGAGGTATGGATTACCTGCGGATTCAGTGGCGATCCGTTCCCAGCGCCGGCGCGTGGCCTGCGCATATTACCCGGGGCAATCGGTCGTCTCAAGCCGGGCCTCACCGTAGCGCCAGCTCAGGCGCGGCTTGATGCCATGGCTGCTAATTTGCGTCGCGACTTTGCGAATGATTACCCTCCGCAAGCCAAATGGACGGTTGAGATTGTGCCGTTGCAGCAATCGTTGGTGGGTAAGGTCCGACCGATGCTGGTCGTGTTGATGGCTGCCGTGATCTTAATCGTTTTCGTCGTGTCTCTAAACATTGGCAGTCTGCTTCTGGCGCGCGCCTCCGGACGCCAGCAAGAGATGGCAGTGCGTGCGGCGATGGGAGCGAGCGGGGGCAGAATGATCCGGCAGATGCTCACCGAATCGCTGTTGCTGGCTTTCATCGGGGGAATCGCAGGGCTCACGACGGCGGTGATTACGCTGAAAGCCGTCTTGCGATTTGTGCCGGCGAATCTTCCGCGGCTGCGCGAAGTAAACATTGATTGGCGGGTGCTGGGATTTGCGCTACTGATTTCGCTCGCGACCGGTCTACTGTTTGGGCTGGCTCCCGCGACTCATTCCTCGAAGGCGGGACTTGCGGGCACGATGCGCGAGGGCTCGCGCGGCTCGGGCTACAGCGCGAAGGCCGGGCGCATGCGCGACGCACTGATGGTGTCGCAGTTGGCTTTTGCGGTAGTGCTGATGATCGGCGCGGGGCTCCTATTGGAAACGCTGCGCGATTTGTTGCGGCAGAATCCGGGCTTCAATCCATCGCAAGTGGTGACGGCGAATATCTATCTGCCGAACCCGAATAATCCGCAGTTCGATCCATATCACACCTTAGCGCAGCAGATTCCGTTTAATCGCGAACTGCTACGGCGCGCGAACGCGATTCCGGGCGTGGAGTTGGCGGCGATTACGTCCAATTTGCCGGCCGCCGACACAATCAATAGCGATGCGGCGGCGTACGGCGCCACGAATCACAATTCGCTGGACATCGAAGACCGGCCCACGGAATCCTCGGGAGATTTGAGCGCCGAAGTTATCCGCACCAGCCCGGAGTATTTTCGGGTGATACAAACCCCGTTGGTGGAGGGGCGCTTCTTCACCGAGGACGATGAAAATGGCAAATTGCCCGTGGCGATCATCGATGAGGCGACGGCAAGGCGCTACTGGTGGCCGGATCATGATCCGGTGGGCCGGCGGCTGCGTATCCGGTTGCGTTTCGGGCAGAATCCTGTGAATCCATGGAGCACCGTGGTGGGCGTGGTGAAAAATATCAAGCACGACGGGCTCGATGTCGATGGCGTGCCGCACCTCTATGTTCCGCTGAATCAATTTGTCGGGCGCACGTTGAGCTTGGCGCTGCGAACTTCGTTGCCGGCGAGCACGCTGGAGGCGCAACTTCGCGGCGCGATTCAGAGTGTAGATCCGGGGCTGCCGGTGTTCAACGTCACCTCGATGGATGAGGTACTGGATGCATCGCTGGCATCGCGCAGGTTTTCGGCGAATTTGGTGGCGGGATTTGCGGGGGGGGCGCTCTTGCTAGCCTCGATCGGAATTTACGGCTTGCTGGCCTATATGGTTGGCCAAAGATCACGCGAGATTGGTCTGCGGTTGGCGTTGGGTGCCCAGCGAGCGGATGTCTTGCGACTTGTCCTGGGGAAAGGTGTAGTCCTGGCTGGCCTCGGAATTGTGGCCGGCGTGATATTTTCCGCTTCTACCGCTTCGATGATGGCAAGTTTGCTCTATGGCGTTCGCCCATATGATCCGGCCGTATTTTCGATGGTGCCTTTGCTTCTGCTCGTCGTTGCGATTGCCGCTAGCTACATTCCGGCTTGGCGAGCGACCAAGGTGGATCCAATTGTGGCGCTGCGGGAATCGTGAGTTCCTTGGGCATGGACGCGTCGAGTGATGTGGGAACGGCCCGCGCCAACAAGGCATTGGAAGCGCGCGCAACCTCGGCTCCACCATCCTGACCATCCAACCCAGTATCCAAAGGAGTCTGCCATGAGCAAGACCGCAATTACCTCGCCCGAACTTGCGCCGCCGGTCGGCCCGTTTTCCCAGGCGATCGAAGTCGGTGGTTTCCTCTATTTCAGCGGTCAGGTCGGCCAAGACCCGGTCACTGGCAAGGTAGTCGAGGGGGGCATTGCGGCCGAGACGGAGCGCGTCTTCCAGAATCTCTCGGCGGTTCTCAAGGCGGCCGGAAAGAGTTTCGATCACGTTGTGCGCGCCGGGGTTTATCTCACGAGCATGAGTGACTACGTGGCGTTGAATGGCATTTACGCCAAGCATTTCAGTCAACCCTTTCCCGCCCGTACGGTGATCGCGGTGGCCGCGCTGCCGCTCGGGGCCTGCGTTGAGATCGACCTCGTCGTCAAGGCTTGAGGCAACACACGGAGATTGGTCTCATGAAGTACCCATTTCACATCGTCGATGTTTTCAGTTCGACACCGTTCGGCGGCAATCAACTCGCGGTTCTGCCTGAGGCGGCGGGCATTTCGACCGAGGGCATGCAGAAGATTGCCCGCGAATTCAATTTCGGCGAAACGACCTTCGTCCTGCCGAAGAAGGATCCTGCGAACACGTGTCGGGTGCGCATCTTCACACCTCGGACGGAGCTCGACTTCGCGGGGGCTCCCTCGGTCGGCACCGCCTGTGCGCTGGTGATGAAACAGCATGTACGGCTTAGTGATCCAATCAGGCTCATTCTGGAGGAGAATGTCAGTCCCGTGACGGTTGACGTCGCTCAGCGAAACGGGGGGTTCCACGGCACGTTGACGTTATCGGGGAAGGTCGAGGCACCGACCGGCGCACCTTCTCCGACTGAACTCGCCGCCGTCCTATCCGTCGAGCCCGCCGCGGTGCGCCAAGTCTTTTTCGCGGGCGTCGGTGTTCCACTCTGTTTTGCGCAACTGAGCTCGAACGAGGTCGTCGATCGGGCGACGATCAATCGGGCTGCCTGGGCGGCAACCCTCTCGCGAGCGTGGTCTCCCCACATCTTCTTCTTCGCGGGAAATCTACGGGATGGCGGCAAGCTCTATGCTCGCATGTGGGCACCCGCGCTGGGCGTCGAAGAAGATTCCGCGACAGGCAGCGCTTGTGCAGCCCTCGTCGGGGCAATGGCATCGAAGCCCGATTTTGGCGGGACGGCCTATCGCCTTTCGATCCAGCAAGGTGTCTCGATGGGGCGCCCAAGCGAAATCGAAGCGGAGGCGCGTAAGAGCGGAAGCGTCGTGACCTCTGTCCGCGTTGGTGGTGCCACGGCCTACATCGCAAGCGGGGAAATCGAGGTGCCGCCGTCCGCGCTGGTGTCTTAAACCGTCGAGGGCGCCCCCATGCGTGTTAACCGGCGGCAATGAGTGACCAAGACGTGCGGGCTTAGGGACGTCGCCGGCTAAATCGCTGCGGCTTCTGGATCCATCGATTACGATTCATCAATAGGTGTTGTGGCATTAGATTTATGAGTAGGCGCTGTAGAGACAGAGGAGGCAGCATGAACAGATCAGTGTGTAGAGTGATGATGGGCGTCGCCGGCTTGGCGGTGCTCGGGATGACCGCAACGCTGGTCGGCGCACAAACCGACGGTGCGATGGCGCAGGCGCCGGATGCCGGCTGTGCGTTGCCTTCGGAACCCGAGGGCATTCCCGCCGCGATCGATGCGGCAATCAGCGGGCCCGCGGACAAGGATCGAGCCTGCATGAAGGCCCTGTTAATACCCGAAGCGCGCATGATGTTCGTTTCACTCGGCGCGGACGGAGCGCCAAGCTATAGGCTCGAGACCTTGGACGATTGGATCGCCCGCGTCAAAGCCCGTGGCCACGCCATGCTCGAAGAAAAGCAGCTGAAATTTCACATTGAGCGCTACGGCAACATCGCGCACTTATGGAGCAGCTACGTGCTGCACAGCGACGGCAAGCAAGTCGCGCGCGGCATCAACAGCATTCAAGCGATCAAAGAAGCCGGCGGCTGGCGAGTCACGGGCATCATGGTGCAGGCCGAGTCGGCCCCTGCGCCGCTGCTCCAGGAATATCTGCCGTAAGGGAGGCAAGCCTAAGAGCAGCGAGCCGGCACGGGCCGGCTGCGCGCGCGATTTGCGGGAGCTGCTCTGCTTTAGCGTCGAATAGCGTACAGCAGGGAGCAATATGAATGCATCTGCCGGTTACCGCTGGTTAAATTTAGCACTATCGCTGATAGCGCTATTCGCCGCCTCCCTCATGCTGTGGCGAGCGACCGACGCGTGATGTGTTCGGCTTTTCATCAAAGCATCGTGCGCGCGCTGAGCAATGGGGCGGCTCGATGAGGGACGCAGCATTTCCGATCGGCTTCATCGGCCTTGGTACGATGGGAGAGGCCATGGCGCTGACACTCGTCAAGGCCGGTACGCGGCTCCTAGTCTGGAACCGCACACGTGCCAAAGCTGAGATTCTTGCAGCGGCCGGTGCGGATGTTGCTCGAGAGGCGGCTGACGTGTTCGCGCGCTCCGCAACTGTCTTCCTGATGCTCGTCGACGGCGGAGCGATTGACACAGTCCTCGACCGCGGTGGCGCTGCCTTCGCGGCCCGGGTGACGGGACACACGGTCGTGCACATGGGTACGACCTCGCCGGCCTATTCGCGTGAGCTCGAGGCAGACATTCGCTCTGTCGGGGGGCACTACGTCGAGGCACCGGTCTCCGGGTCACGCAAGCCCGCTGAGGCAGGCCAACTCGTCGCCATGCTCGCCGGCAACGCAGACGCCATCGCTGACGTTCGCCCGCTGCTAACCCCAATGTGCCGGGAGACGATGATCTGCGGGCCGGTACCGAACGCTCTTCTAATGAAGCTCTCGGTCAATCTGTTCCTGATCTCGCTCGTTACCGGCCTCGCCGAAGCCGTGCATTTTGCCGACCGCCACGGCCTCAACCTTAATCAGTTCGTGGCAGTTCTAAATGCTGGGCCGATGGCAAGTGACGTCTCGCGTATGAAGGCGCCGAAGCTCGTCGGCCGCGATTTCGCGGTCCAGGCAACGATCTCGAACGTCCTGGAGAACAACCGCCTAATCGCCGAAGCGGCTCGCGAGGCAGGCGTCGCCTCGCCACTGCTCGATGTTTGCCACGCGCTCTATGGCGAGACGCGCGCGCTCGGTTTCGGTGACGCTGACATGGCTGCCGTTCTCAAGGCCATCGAGGCACGCAGCGATCTAATAGATGATTAGTTTCTTCCTGATCAGCCTGCCAATCTTTGGAGTCATCGGAGTTGGGTGGGCAGCGACTCGGACGCGTCTCGTTGCCCAAGGCGAGCTTGATGCGCTAAACGCCTTCTCGTTTCGCTTTGCGCTCCCAGCCCTCCTTTTGCGCATCATCGCGGCCAGCCACTTCGTCAATCGTTTAATCCCGAGTTCTACACCGGCTACCTCGCATCGGGCGCGATCATCTTTGTGTTGGTTCTCGGCACTTCGCGCGTCGTCGCCGCGCGGGACCTCTCTACCGCCGCCGCCCACGCGACCACGGCAACTGTAAGTAACCTTGGTTTCCTGGGGCCGCCGTTGATGCTCGCCTTCTTCGGCGAACGTGGAGCAGGCCCGCTCGCGATGGCGATCCTAGCGGAGGTCATGGTTCTTCTCTCTGTTGGCAGCGTGCTGATGGGCGCGAACGGCGGGCCGAAAAGGGGCATAGGTTCTTTGATCTTGCGCGGCACCATGTTCAACCCTATCGTCGTGGCAATCGTCTTGGGGGCAGCTCTTGCGGGCACTGGTCTCGCACTGCCCGAGGCAATTACGCGCTTCCTCGGCTTTCTCGGCGGTGCGGCCGGCCCGGCGGCACTCTTCGCGCTCGGCGGGGCCCTCGCTTTGCAGCGTCTCGACCGCCGAACTGCCGTTGCCGCGTGCTTGATTACCGTCGCAAAACTCGCTGTTTACCCAATGCTCGTATGGCTCATTCTCGGACGGATGATGCAGCTCGATGCGTTCTGGGTGAATGTTGGCGTTCTGATCGCGTGCCTGCCGTCGGCCGGGAATATCTATGTTCTCGCCCAGCGGCATGATGCCGACCCCCAGCAGGTCTCCGCCGCGATTCTTCTGTCCACGATTGTCAGCGTGGTGAGCTTTCCGTGCGTGGCTTGGCTCGCACTCGACTAAAGCGCGTCGCTATCCGTACCAACGTCAATGACGGCTTCAACGAATTTGATCGCCCAGTTACTCTTCGAAACCTAGACCTTTCTGGGCCGGACCACACCGACCGGTAGGCGCTCAATTCTCTGCATTTCGAAATCACGGAACTCGTCGGGGTCGCTTATATAGTCGAGTACCATGTCGAGGCGTCGTGACCCCAGAAATTGTTTTAGGATTTCGATCTCCAGTGATTTTCGGCCAAGGGTCCGCTCCGGTTGCCGGATGCCGTGA
>Ga0209647_1003183_pt1 | contig 12842 bp, 11 predicted proteins | sample GraSoi_2013_60cm_FD_185827 | JGI IMG/M metagenome (GOLD analysis project Ga0209647, IMG submission 185827) | Grasslands soil microbial communities from the Angelo Coastal Reserve, California, USA - Sample 9_17_2013_60cm (SPAdes) (version 2) | ecosystem: Environmental > Terrestrial > Soil >... | reverse complement strand
TTTCCGCTCAGGAGGTGAAGTGATTCGGGCGGTAGACGTGGTCAGCTTCGCCTTCACCGAGGGACAATTAGTCGCGATCCTGGGACCCAGCGGATGTGGGAAATCCACGCTACTCTACCTCCTGGGTGGATTGGATAAGCCAAGCTCGGGCGAACTGAACGTTGACGGAGTGGATGTTAAAAGGCTCTCAGGAGGGCAGGAGCACCGCTTCAGGAGACAAAAGCTCGGTTTCGTGTTTCAATCTTTCCACCTGATCCCCAACCTGACCGCGCTCGAGAATGTGATGCTGCCGATGGAGATCAAGGGAGGAATCTCGGGGGCGTCTCTGCGCGAGCGAGCACACACCCTGCTCAGGCAAGTCGGCATCGACGATAATCGGCATCACCATAAACCAGGCAAGCTATCCGGTGGCCAACAGCAGCGCGTTGCCATCGCGCGGGCGCTGGCCAACAATCCCCGGGTGATTCTGGCCGACGAACCAACAGGCAACGTGGACTCGCGCACCGGCCAGTTGATTATCCAGTTATTAAAGCAGCTCGCTGAACAAGGAAGAACGGTGATTGTGGTGACACACGACCGTAGTATCGCGGGAATCGCGGATGTACGCCTGCAAATGGAGGATGGGAGGATCGAAACCATGGAGAACTACGTGCCTCCAGTCAACATCGAGCCGCTCTCACATAAGAAAAAGGGGCGCAAGAGCTAAATCACACTTGCAAAGTCGAGATGATCTGCTAATCGTTCTTCGCCTTATTGTAGAGCTGCAGATCGTTGATGGTGGTATCAACTGTCGCTCAGATTTTTTTGACAAACCTAGACAAAAGCCGTTCTCGCCGCCCTGACTCAGTCCAGCCGTCCCGGCGTTCCTGCCGCATTCCAGGACGCTATCGACTCAGGTGCTGTCCGCGAGAGCATGCGGGCTGGAGCGTGCTCCCGTTGGACCAACGATAGCCGTACCACATTGCGTGTCGCAAAGCGACCGGCCTGGCCTGCTTCATCGGGATTGCCCTCCGCAGGCTTCTCCCATCCGACCTGTAGCCGGACAGGGCATCTCATCCGCTCCGTTTGGGGCGGGTTTTCCAGTGAAATTCCTGGAAGAAGCTATGATGCCCATTGACGCTGGCGTTGAAGTCAGCATTGGCCTCATAGTGACAGTGCGGACACCAGAACAGCTTGCCCCATTTCACCTTGATGCGGCTTCCAGCTCGGTAGGAGAACCTCTCCCCCAGCTGTCCGCAGCGCGCGCAATACTGGCTGGTGCCATGGGGGTTGACTTCGACCGTCACCGTGCCCGCAAGAAAGGCTTTCTCACGCGCATACTGGTTGATCTTGCCGCGCAAGTGATTCGCCTGTTTGCGGTTCATGCGCCGCGATTTGCTTGCCCCTTTCGGCTTGATTTTGCGCAAGCGCTCAAAGAGCAGCACGCAGCCGGGGTACTGCGCGCACACCCGTGCAATGCTGCAGGCGACCTTGCGGGCGGCATCCTCATTCATGCGCCGCACATGGCGCCAGAGTTGCTGATTGCTGTGCTCGCCTGCAACCGGTTTGCCTGAGAGCCACTGCTTCCTGGCGATGCGCTTCAGGTGGCGATAGCGCTGCTGATCGAGGCCATGATCGGTGACAAAGACCGTTTCAATGATCTGCTGGTGCTGTCTGACTGTGATGACGGCCAGGTGCTTCACGTTGAGATCGACCGCCACCGTCACCAGCTCAGGATCGAGCTTGCTTTCCTTGACCTTTTTGGCCTGGACCTGTTTGGTCTGCGGGAAGTGCAGCGCGGCCGTCTGCTTGGAGAGGACCAGGGTGGGGCTTTGCCGCTCCCAGGCCGGCTCACGCTGTCGCTGCTGGAAGTAGCGGCTGCACACCACCGGGTAGTTGACCCATTGCCACCTCTTGCCATCATAGACCTTGAGGCGCGCAAAGCGCTCCCCTCCCTTCGCTTCCTCCAAGGAAAGCTCACAGGTGCCTTGGTAGAGTGTCGGGTGGTCATTGGCTCCAGGCAGGCCCGGTTTACCCTTCTTCTTGCCGCTCTTTTCCCAGGTCGCCCGCTGCGACAGATAGGAGCGCACCTTGCCAATGGCGTCTTTGATGACGCTGCGGCGATAGGCAAAAGGCAGGTCGGCAAAGCGTGCGCTGAAGTTCCAGCCCTCCCAGGGATCGGGATGGTCTTGCGTCACCACGGTACAGGCTTCGGCCCAGCTCAGTAACTCATTGGCAGAGATGGCGCGTTCGCGCATCTGCAGGTGCTTTTCCGAGTAGTAGGACACCCGCTCAGCCAGCTTGTCGGTATGGGCCAGAAAAAAGTCAATATAGAAGGCGCGTGCTTGAGTGAGCTCGAGGGCGGTGGCGTCAAGAGCGGCGCGTTTGTCCGTATTGGCTCCTCCCTGGTCACGCTTGCCCAGGTCAAGCAACAGTTTGGTGGTGCGGGTGGCCTGGCCCATCCGGGGTGCTCCTTCTGCGAACAAACGTTCTTGTTGCCTCTAGTGTACTACTCTTCTACCTTGTTGTCAAGCTTTTGCAATCGTCGCCTGGCTGGCAACCAGACGACTGTCCCTACAGTACAGCTATCATGACAACCGGCATGAACATCGAGATGAGGCGCAGGCTACTCAGAATCATCAGCTCTCCTGAACTTATAGCCGATGCCGTACACTGTCTGGAGATAAAGAGGTTGATCAGGATTGGCTTCGATTTTCTTCCGCAGGTTCACCAGGTGAAAGTCTATGGTGCGGTCAAAGCCATCGTAGTCCAGGCCAAAGACACGTTCCACCAGTTCCAGGCGACTAAACGTCCGGCCAGGGGAGCGGGCAAGCGTTTCGAGGAGCTTGAACTCCTTTGGTGTGAGATGGACGGGTTTCCCGCGCAGCCAGACCTCGTGGGCCTGCAGGTCAATCACCAGGTCTCTTACATGCAACGTTGATGAACGTTCTTCTGACTGGTAGGTCCGGCGCAGTACGACACGCACACGCGCAACCAGTTCTCGCAGGCTGAATGGTTTGGTCAGGTAGTCATCGACGCCCAGGTTCAGGCCCAGCAGTTTGTCATCTTCCGTGGCCCTGGCAGTCAACATAATAACCGGAATATTTGACTCTGAGCGCAGGATGCGGCAGAGGTCGAGGCCACCAACGTTGGGTAACATCCAATCAAGGATAATCAAGTCGGGGGACTCGCACCGGGTTAATGCCAGAGCTTCGAGGCCTTCGTGAGCCACCAGAGCCTCAAATTGTTCTTTTTCCAGGGAAAGCCGGATCAAATCCACTGTTTTTACGTCGTCATCCACGACGAGGATTTTGCGTTTCATGATGATATTCCTGGCCGTCAAAGAGTTCTATATTGAAAGCTAGAGATAAGAATAGATAGATTTGCCTGTAATCTCCAATATACATGAAAGTTGTAAGATTTTTACGAGGAAATTGTAAAGAATAGGTATGGCTTGCCTATTTCAATGTTTAACCTCCGGGCCGGTGAAGGTGGTGAATTCCGGACTCGCGATACGGCGCAAGGTTTCCCCTTCCTCAGCCCAGATGCGGTAAGCAGCCTCAGCGACCTGGTCTATACATTCATCGGGGATATGCACGACACCATTGGCGTCTCCATGCAGCAGGTCACCCATACAGATGCGCATACCGGAGATCGTCACTTCACCTCCGACGTCCACGCAGATAGGGTTGCCATGGGAGACGACAAGCCCGGCACAGAAGTACTGGAAACCGCCAAGCGCGCGGACTTCCATGACATCGCGCAAGCCGCCGTCTGTGAGGATACCAATAGCTCCAAGTTGCTTCATGCGCGTAGACATCACCTCACCGGCATGGCAGGAGTGAAGACGGTCCGTGCCGACATCCTGCATGACCACAATAGCTGGCTTAGGGGCGTTCGCCAGCAGTTCATACAGCTTTTGGAAGCCGATGCCCTGACGCCCCTCGGTGGTGCTATCAACGGTGCAGGTGACGGCATAGCCAACAGTGGGAGGCAATTCCGGGAAGATGCAGCGGATATCGTAGCCCACGTACCCTGCAACACGCGGACGCACCTTGAAGGTTTCGATGGCGTTGGAGATGGTTGGACTATCAATGCGGCGTAACGCGCTGAGCTGCTCGTGGCTGAGCTTAGTAACCATGTGATTCGCTCCTTTGATGCGACCTAAGTTTTATGAATTGCGCCAAACGAAAACAGTAATGGGATGGGCATTTGTACTCTCGACATCGCTCACTCCATTACCGTTTATGTTATGATAAAAGTGAGTAACATTCAAAGTAGTCAACTGCTGCCCTGGCGAAACGGTGCTTGTTGAAAACCAGAAGCTGCAGAAAGAGGCGAAATCAATGAGACCTAGACTTCCCGTGCTCGAAGAATCCGACACCACAAGAACACATGCCGCTCCTGTTGATGCTCAAGCGCTCGCGCGTGAACTGCGCGTCAGCATTAGCGGCGAAGTACGCTTTGACGCTGGTAGTCGGGCACTCTACGCGACCGATGGCTCCAATTACCGGCAAGTGCCTATTGGCGTCGTCATCCCCAAAAACACAGAGGATGTCATCCAAACCGTCGCCCTCTGCCGGCACTATCACGCCCCGCTGCTTTCACGCGGTGGAGGCACCAGCCTTGCCGGGCAAACCTGCAACACCGCCGTCGTCATAGACATGTCCAGGTACATGCGCAACATCCTGGAAATCAACCCGGAGCAAAAGATTGCTCGCATCCAGCCCGGTATTGTCCTCGATACGCTGCGCACCGCGGCCGAGCAGGCTCACCTCACCTTCGGCCCCGACCCGGCAACACACGCGCAATGCACCCTGGGCGGCATGATCGGCAACAACTCCTGCGGCACCCACTCCGTCATGGCGGGATTGACGAGTGACAATATCGAAGCGCTGGACATCCTCACCTACGATGGCCTGCGTATGCGCGTCGGCCAGACAAGTGATGAGGAACTCGCACAGATCATCAGCGAAGGTGGCCGGCGCAGCAAGATCTATGCCCGGCTTAGAGCGCTGCGAGACACCTATGCTGACCTGATCCGCGAGCGCTTTCCCGCCATCCCCCGGCGCGTCTCGGGTTATAACCTCGATCAACTGCTGCCAGAAAACGGCTTTCACGTCGCGCGAGCGCTTGTTGGCACTGAAGGCACCTGCGTTACCGTGCTGGAAGCCACTGTGCGCCTCGTCTACAGTCCCCCGGCACGCACTCTGCTGGTCCTCGGTTTTTCAGACGCATTCGAAGCTGCCGACCACGTTCCCGAGATCATGGCCCACCGGCCGATCGCGTTAGAGGGAATGGACTCTACCCTTATCGAGAACATGCGAAAGAAAAACCTGCACCCGGCCGAGGTTGCTCTCCTCCCGCAAGGAGGTGGCTGGCTGCTCGTCGAGTTTGGCAGCGATACCGGAGAAGAATCCGTAGACCAAGCTCTCCGGCTGATGGAGCGGATGCAGCGCAAAGAGCACCCGCCAACTATGAAGCTCTTCGAAAACCTCAAAGAGGCGGCGAAAATCTGGATGGTGCGCGAATCTGGCCTGGGGGCCACCACGAGCGTCCCTGGTGAACCCCATCACTGGGAAGGCTGGGAAGATGCAGCAGTGCCGCCCGGAAAGTTAGGCAGCTACTTGCGGGATTTTGCCAGGTTACTCAAGAAATATGACTATACCTCTGCCCTCTACGGTCACTTTGGACAGGGCTGCGTCCATAACCGCGTCAACTTCGATCTGACAAGCCGCGAGGGCATCAAAAAGTTCCGGGCCTTCGTGGAAGAAGCCGCCGATATCGTGGTGGGTTACGGTGGTTCCCTCTCAGGAGAGCATGGAGATGGCCAGTCCCGCGCGGAACTGCTTCCCAAGATGTATGGCCCTGAACTCATCCAGGCATTTCGCGAGTTCAAGGCCATCTGGGACCCGGATGGCAAGATGAACCCGGGCAAGGTCGTCGACCCCTATCGCCTCGACGAAAACCTGCGCCTCGGTACTACCTATAACCCGCGTCAGCTCTCCACACATTTCACATTTTCCGACGACGAAGGCAGCTTCGCTGCTGCCGCACTGCGCTGCGTCGGTGTGGGCAAGTGCCGCAGGACGGATGGCGGGACCATGTGCCCCAGCTACATGGTCACCCGCGAAGAAGCGCATAGCACTCGCGGGCGTGCGCGCCTGCTCTTTGAGATGCTGCAAGGACAGGTACTCAAGGGCGACTGGCGCAATGAGCACGTGAAGGAGGCGCTCGACCTCTGCCTGGCCTGTAAGGGCTGCAAGGGAGACTGTCCCGTGAATGTTGACATGGCGACCTACAAGGCCGAGTTTCTGTCCCATTACTACCAGGGCAGACTGCGCCCCATGAGCGCCTACAGCATGGGCCTCATCTACTGGTGGGCTCGCCTCGCCTGCCGCGTACCCGGGCTCGCCAACTTCCTGGTGCAGGCCCCGGTGCTCAGCGACATCGCGAAGGCCGTCATAGGCGTCGCGCCGCAACGTCGCCTCCCCGTCTTCGCCTCACTCACCTTTAAAGAGTGGTTCCGGCAGCGCGGCCCGCGCAATGCGGGCGCCCCCAGAGTGATCCTCTGGCCCGACACCTTCAACAACTATCTCCATCCAGCACCACTTCAGGCCGCGGTAGAGGTGCTCGAAGCCGCCGGATACCAGGTCATCGTTCCCGAGCAATCCCTCTGCTGCGGACGCCCACTCTACGATCACGGCATGCTCGATACGGCCAGGCGGTTACTGCATCAGATCTTGAAAACCCTGGAGTCGGAGATTAGCGCGGGCACACCCATCGTCGGGCTTGAACCGAGCTGCATCGCCGTCTTCCGTGATGAGCTCACCAATCTCTTCCCCCATGATGAACAGGCCAAACGCCTCAAGCAGCAGGCCTTTGTGCTTAGTGAGTTTCTCGCAAGGAAAGTGGAGAACTATCAACCTCCACAATTGCAGCGCAAAGCCGTCGTCCACATGCACTGCCATCACAAAGCCATCATGCGGACGGTGCAAGAGGAGACTGTCCTCAAGAAGCTCGGCCTCGACTACACGGTGCTCGACTCCGGCTGCTGCGGAATGGCTGGTTCTTTCGGCTTCGAGAAAGACCACTACGACGTCTCCATCGCATCTGGTGAGCGCGTCCTGCTGCCTGCCGTGCGCAACGCCAGCAAAGACACGCTGATTATCGCCGATGGCTTCAGCTGCCGCGAACAAATCGCCCAAACCACGCACCGCCACGCCCTGCACCTCGCCCAGGTCATCCAGCTCGCTATGCACCAGGACGAGAAAGGCGTGGCGGAAGAACTCCTTTCAGACCACCTGAGCATGACCGGCGGCCGCGTTGGCGATCCACGTACAGAGGAGTATGCCAGAACAAGTTTCTTTCAATCCGCCGATCAAGCCCCATCCAAAGTCGGAATGGCCCTTGCCGGCATAGGGCTCGCGCTCCTGAGCGCTATCCTGTGGATATGGAGGAAGAAAAAAGAGAGGTAACCTCAAGCCCTCCACTCCAGATGAATCAAGAGCGTGTGGCCGCTGTGGCGCTCCCGCGCCACAGCGGCCACACGCTCTTGTACTCTTTTTTGGGGCGGGGAGGGGAAGAAGAAAAAGACGTTTGCGAACCCCTGGGGCAAGGGGACACAAGTGCTTGGCTTTTGGTACGATCAAATCCGTATTACTAGCGAAACAGAGACGATGAGTTTGTGCTGAGAAGAACAAGGCGATGATCTGATCGTCGGTATGCACTACACATGCAACGGTGGTTGAAGCCAACCTAAATGTGTTTCTGAGTACATGAGAACCTATCCCATTTCTGTATCCTACGGAAAGGAAGAGTGATATGAAATGTCTCTGCAGAACGAGTTTTCGGAGAAGGAGCATACAGCCTCTTTTTGTAGTTGTTTTGGGGATAGTGATCCTCTCCGCCTGCATACCTACTACTATTCCTGTCGCGAAGAAAGCCTTACCGCGATGCCGACCTGGTCATACAGTCGGTTTCCTCAGGGGCTTTCACAGTGAACTGGTGGATGCGTCGGGGTGCCAGGTGCGTCTCTCAGGCGTCAACTGGTCTGGGTTTGAGAGCGGTACTTTCGCCCCCCACGGGCTGGGAGTGCGCAACTGGCAAAGCATGCTGAAGCAGATCGAACGGACAGGCTTCAACACCATTCGCCTGCCGTTCTCCAATCAGCTTTTCGACCCATCGAGCAAGCCACAGGGAATCAACTACCGGCTGAACCCTGACCTCAAAGGCCTGAGGGGGTTGGCACTCATGGATCGGATTATCCAGGGTGCTGGTAAAATTGGCTTGAAGGTCATCCTCGACCGGCATGATCCCATGGCCGACCAGCGGCCCGCCTTGTGGTACACCGACCAGGTACCCCAGACGCGCTGGATCCAGGATTGGGTCATGCTGGCCCAACATTACCGGGGCAATACTACCATCATCGGGGCTGACCTGAACAACGAGCCGCACAGCCCGGCCACCTGGGGCGGTGGCAACCCCAGCACCGATTGGCGCCTGGCGGCCCAGCAGGCGGGCAACGCCATCCTGGCCGTCAATCCGCAGTGGCTGATTATTGTCGAGGGGATCGATGTGTACCAGGGCGATTCCTACTGGTGGGGCGGGAACCTGCAAGGGGCCAAGCGGTTCCCTGTGCGGCTCTCGCGGCCGGACAAGCTGGTGTATTCTGCCCATGACTACGGGCCGGAGGTCTATCCCGAGCAATGGTTCCAGGTTTCCAACCCGGCTGTCCTTGTACACACGCTGCCCGCCATCTGGCAGAAGCATTGGGCCTACCTGCACCAGAATGGGACTGCCCCGGTGTTCGTAGGAGAGTTCGGATGGCGTTCGATGGGCCAGGATGCCGAGGGCGTATGGCAGCGCACCCTGATGACCTTCCTGCACGCGCACGGCATGAGCTATGCCTACTGGGCATGGAATGCGGACTCGGGGGATACCGGCGGCATCCTGCAGGACAACTGGAAGACGGTCAACCAGAGCAAGGTGTGCTGGCTGCTTAGGACATCCGCTCACAAAACTTGTGCTTGTCTACAGTGTAAGCCTAAAATAATAGGTGAGACATCATCAGCCCGCCGTCTTGGGCTGCACAAGCGCGAGTACCGGAAAAGAAATACTTTCAGCAGGGCTTCTCAAACGTCGCTCTGATTGGCAGCAAGCCCCCCACCCCAGATTAAGCAAGAGCGTGTGGCCGCTGTGGCGCTCCCGCGCCACAGCGGCCACACGCTCTTTAACTCTTTTTGAGGGGGGAGGGGAAGAGGAAAAAGACGTCTGAGAAGCCCTTGTACTCTCATCCGGTCCCTCTTGTAAACTGCACTTGTTTCGGTTACAATTAAAGTGGAGGGAAAACATATGCGCGTAGGAATTTCACACGGCCCTGGATGGTTCCCAGTGGCAGTACAGGCGCTGGTGGTCCTCGCCGAAACAGATGGACACTGTTCAAGCAGTGCCATGGCTCAGGATCTCAAGGCACACGCCGTCTACTTGCGGCGGATATTAGCCCAGCTGGTGCGCGCCAACCTGATCCAGGCACGCGAAGGACGTGACGGCGGCTATCGTCTCGCCCGATCAGCAGACGATATTACGCTCGCAGAGGTCTATCAGGCCGTTGCCGTGGCAGACCCGGCAGAACACATGGCTGGCACCGGCGGCGTGAACGCGCGGGTTCAAACCGTCCTGGATGAAATTGGAGCCGAAGCCGAACGCTATCTGCTTGAGCTCCTCAGCCATCACACGCTTGCTTCCGTCCTGGAGCGCGTCGCCATCTCAGGCCGCCCCTCGTAAGCCAGCTGGTCTGTCCACGGCAGTCTCCCGCACCCGCCCCGAAACTGTACTTGACATTCTTACAGTTGCCGGTTATACTGCAATCAAGAAGGTTGCAGTCGTCTGAGAACTCTGCCGCAGCTGCGGCAGTTCCAGGCAGATAATGTGGAAAGGAACAGAAGATATGACGACTACACTGAGCTTAGGATTGCTCATTCTTCGCTTAGTGGCGGGACTGACGCTGGCCGCACACGGAGCGCAAAAATTGGGCTGGTTTGGCGGTGCGAGTTTTCCCAAAACGGTGCAGGTGATGCAGAAACAGGGGTTCAAACCGGCATGGCTCTGGACCAGCCTGACTATCCTTGGGGAGGTGGGTGGTGGTCTCTCCCTGGCGTTTGGGTTCTTGACACCCTTGGGAGCAGCAGGGGCTGTGGGCACGATGTTCATGGCGATTGTCAAGGCCCATTGGAAGCACGGTTTCTGGAACAGGGATCATGGCCTGGAGTTTCCGCTCCAGTTGCTCGCCTCGAGCCTGGCTATCGGACTCGTAGGACCCGGAAACTATGCGCTGGATGCCCTCTTTGGGATCGTCCTTCCGGAGGCGCTGCTGTTCGGCGTGCTGACCGTTGCTGCCCTGCTCGTCGATGTCATTGGGCTTCTCATCAGCCGTCCGGCTGCGGTCGTGCAAACTGAGGTCAGGTCTCCCTCTTCCTAGCAGGTGCATTCAGCCTGCGCCGTCCATCGTTCTCACAAAGGAGAATCTGAGAAGATACCTGGAGAAAGAGAGTTGAAGATATGAGTATGATAGAAGCCGCTGAGCGCGAGCAACTCCTGCGCATCTACGCCGAAACCAGGACCATCGCGGTGGTAGGCGCCTCGGCTGATGAGTCGAAGGCCGCGCACGAGGTGCCGCGCTACCTGCAAAGCCAGGGATACCGGATCGTGCCGGTGAACCCGCGCGGTGGCGAACTCTTCGGAGAACCGGTGTTCCGCTCGCTGGCTGAGATTGACGTGCCCGTGGATGTGGTGGAGGTGTTCCGCCCCGCCCAGGAAGCCCCCGAGATCGCACGGCAGGCTAGCGCGATCGGAGCAAAGGTGCTCTGGCTCCAGATTGGGATCGTGTCGGAGGAGGCCCGGCGAATAGCTGAAGCGGCGGGGCTCACCGTCGTCATGAACCGCTGTATGGGCGCCACCCATGCGCTGCTCGGCCTGGGACCTGGACCTCGTGCCCCGATCGATTCCCCGAGCTGACGTCTAAGTGCGTGACTACTGTTATACCTCGATCACGACAGGGAGGACCAGAGGCTGGCTATGGAATTTTTTGAAGATCTGGCGTTCGGCAACATCACCGATTAATCTCCTGATGTATACCCAGTTCGTGACACGGCCTTTATGATTGGAAAGCTCTTTTGCTATTTCTTTCTGTAAGAATTTCGCCAGGTCTTCTTTTGATGATTCAGACAATGAAGTTCCCCGCATGATTACTTCGGGTTTACTCGCTAATTGACCGTTGGAAGCCTTGATTTCTGCCAGCAGAATCAATACTCCCTCCTGCGCTAATCGTTCACGGTCACGGACAACGTAACTTTCCAGTTCTTCCCCTGATACTTCATCGACATAGACATTTTTAACATCGATTTTCTTTCCGATTTTGGCTTGTTGCGCAGTAAATAACATTTCCTGTCCATTTTCGATCAGAAAAATCTGATTTCTTCTGTAGTTCATTTTTTCACCGAGGTCCCGGTATGCAATCATATGCCGATACGTTCCGCTGATAGGCACGAGGAATTTGGGTTGGGTCAAGGAAATTAAAAGCATATGATCGCCGGAAGAGCCATGACCGGAGACATGGAAGGAACCACGGGCAATATCCGAAGACATTACTATTGCGCCTTTTTTTGCTATCGCATCTATCAACGAACTTACCGCAAGTTCGTTGCCCGGGATCGGATCAGCGGAGAAGATAACCATATCATTGGGTTGAAGTTTTATTTCTTTGTATTCTCCCTCCGCTATGCGTGTCATGGCAGAGTTTTCCTGTCCCTGACTTCCCGCAACCAAAAGCATGACTTGATTGCTCTTGTACTGAGATATTTTGTCTATTTGGATTTCAGTTCCCCGTTTGATATGCAGATATCCGAGTTTTTGTGCGATTTGTTTGGCTTTGATGATGGATCTGCCGACAAAACAGACTTTGCGGTTGACCATTTCCGCCGCCTCAATCGCCTGGTTCAAACGGGAAACATTGGAAGAATTGGTAGTAATAATTACCTTGCCTTTCGCTTCGCGCATAGTTTTTTCAAAATTCTGCGTGAGCATCTCTTCCGAAGGAGTAAATCCGGGTCTCTCAGCACCAAGGCAATCAGAAATAAGTGCCGTAATGCCTTTTTGTGCTGCCTGTGCTATTTTGAGGAATTCCGTCCTTTTCCGGTCAGCAGGAGTCAAATCGAATTTGTAGTCCGCTCCATGGTAGAAATTGCCTAGCGGTGTTTCAAGGAAAAGGTGTGTCGTATCCGGTATGGAGTGCGTGACATGGATAAAGGTAATGTTGAAATCACCGATTTGAATCTTGCCATTAGTAGATGTAACCGCCTGGGCAAGAGGCTGAGCCTTGAATTCGGTTAATTTTTCATTAGCAAGAGCGGCTGTGAGCTGTGATCCGTAAATAGGAAAAGACGGCAATTGCGGTAAGATATACGGCAAGCCGCCGATATGATCTTCGTGTCCATGGGTCAACAGCATGCCGACAATTTTCTTTGTGGCTTTGCCTTCCGGCATACAGGTGTGAAGGAGATAAGTTATATCAGGCAGGAGTAAGTCTACTCCCAACATGGTTTCATCGGGGAACCCTAAGCCACAATCGACAATAAGTATTTGGTCTTTATACTCATATAAATACATATTGCGTGTGACATCTTCTAATCCTCCAAGAGACAAGAATTTGACCGTTTCTGGCTGCATTTTTTCAGTTTTTTGAGTTTGTTCTTCTGCCATAGTGCTCCTTGTTATGTGTAATAGTACCATATTCTGAACAAAGAGGCAGTCCTGCTTTGGCGACATAATAAGCCGTCGCACAACCTACTACTCCTGCTCCCACG
>Ga0209647_1003182_pt1 | contig 12846 bp, 10 predicted proteins | sample GraSoi_2013_60cm_FD_185827 | JGI IMG/M metagenome (GOLD analysis project Ga0209647, IMG submission 185827) | Grasslands soil microbial communities from the Angelo Coastal Reserve, California, USA - Sample 9_17_2013_60cm (SPAdes) (version 2) | ecosystem: Environmental > Terrestrial > Soil >... | reverse complement strand
CAGCACCAGCTTGAGCTTGAACTGGCAGAAAATGAGTTGGCTGCCGACTCGACGGAGTTCCTGGAACTAACTCTGGCCCTGGCGTACCAACTATTCCTTATACCTGGCGAGATTAACCATATCAAAGCCATCGAGCAGTGCCTCGATGCCTATGAGCATACTCGCCAGGTGAGCGAAATCGTGCGCCTGCTCCGTGAATTGTTGCTTGAACAGGCCAACTCGCAGGTCAGCACCGATACTCGCGAGTCCGCCAGGCAGCTTTTACTCTACATCGAAGCCGATCGTTTAAACCAGGAATTCTTTACAGCAACAAAGTATCTCCTGGAGAAGATAGCGCACGAACCATCATTCTCACCACAACTGCTGGCTTCCATCTATCATAAACGCGGTATTACGTACCGCCTGCTCGGTAATTATGCCCTGGCTATCGAGGACTTCAACCAGGCGCTTAACCTGCACCCCCAGAACGCGCGTATATATGGCAGTCGCGGTATCGCTTACTCCTTTTCTGAAAATTACCAGCACGCTCTCGAGGACTTTGATCTCTCGCTCTCCCTGGAATCTCAATCGGCCTGGACCTATGCCAGTCGCGGCAAGACCTACTTTCTGCTGAAAGACTATAAGCGGGCTCTCCAGGATTTTGACCAGGCGCTTGCGCTCGACCCCAACTATGCCTGGGCCTACGCCAATCGTGCTAAAACCTACTTTGTGCTCAAAGAATATGAGAAAGCCATGGCGGACTACAACCAGGCTATTGCCTTCGGTCCTAACTATACCTGGGCCTATCTTAAACGCGGCGAAACCTATCTCCTGCTCAATGAATATCACCGTGCCATCGCGGACTATGACCGGGCGATCACCCTCGATCCCAATTATGCCTGGACATATGGTGAACGTGGCCGTACCCATCGCTTGTTGGGAGATTACCAACGCGCCAATGCTGACTATGACCTTGCTATCACTCTCGATCCCAAGAATGCCTGGGCCTACTCAGGACGGGGCGAAGTATACCGTTTGCAAGGTATATACGTGCAGGCACTCCAGGATTTAGATCATGCCATCTCCTTGCAGGACAATGACGCCTGGGTCTATCGCCACCGCGGATTGACCCACCTTTCGCTCAATAACTACCGACCCGCCCTCAAGGATTTTAGCCGCGCGATTGAACTGGCACCAGGTCATGCCAACGCATATAATTACCGGGGTATTGCGTACTTGTACCTGGATGACCTTGAGCATGCCCGGGCAGACTTTGTACACAGCCAGGAAATGGATGCCACCCTTCTGCGGGCTAGCTGGTTGATCGAATGGGTTGATATGTGCCGGCAATCAAATGAAGAGCAGCGCATAGAGCGCCTGGAAGCCATTGCCGAGAGGGACCCGGAGCATTATATTGCCCATCTCTGTCGGGGTGTGGCCGACTGGTTGGGCGAGAGCTACGAGTTGGCACTTGCTGAGATAGAGCAATCACTTGCTATGCAGCCCAGGAGGTGGGACGCCTATTTCTGGCGCGCCATGGCCTATGTCCCACTGGGCTGGGAAAACGAGGCCTTCCATGCCCTGGAGCATGCCCAGACCATGGGCGTGCCCCCCGTGATGTTCGCTCCGCTTAAATGGCTCACGGCAGATAAGCCCGAGTTTTATGAAAAATGTAGCGGCTTCCTTAGCAAATTATAACGGGTAATATGGAGGGATTTGCTTGCAGCCGAACGGCTGCAAGCAAATCCCTCCATATTACCCGTTATATAACTGTAGGGGTAGGTCTTGCGCCTACCCAGGCGGTGGGGAACCCCAATCTATTCAATCAGCATAGCATCCCCAAAACTGAAGAAACGATAGCGTTCGCGAATAGCTTCCTGGTAGGCCTTTTCGATCAGCTCCTTGCTGGCAAAGGCGCTCACGAGCAGCAGCAGGGTTGAGCGCGGCAGGTGAAAATTGGTGATCATGGCATCCACGGCCTGAAAGCGATAGCCGGGAGTGACAAAAAGACGTGTGTGCCCCTGGTAAGGTTGAATATCGCCGCCATAGATGCTGGCGACACTTTCCAGCACACGCATCGAGGTTGTTCCCACGGCGATCACGCGTCCATCGGCTTTACGTGTTGCGTGAATCAGTTCAGCGGTGGGGGCATCTAACTCGATCTCTTCGCTGTGCATCTTGTGCTCACTGACATCTTCGCACTCAACCGGTCGAAAGGTATCCAGGCCAACGTGCAGGGTTACGAAGCCAACACGTATTCCCTGACTACGCAATTGCACCAATAACTGGGGCGTGAAGTGCAGACCTGCCGTGGGAGCAGCCGCCGAACCACTGATGCGCGCATAGACCGTCTGGTAGCGCTCAGGGTCACTCAGCGGCTCGTGAATATAGGGCGGTAAAGGCATGCGTCCGAGGTGATCGATCAGTTGACGCACGCTTAGTATTCCCTGCTCTTTAGGGACCGAGAGACGCACAATCCGTCCTCCGGCCTCGGTACGTTGCAGTATTTCCCCCTGCAATCTCACGCCTGGTCTACCGTCATCCTTAAAAAGGATGTGGTCGCCCTCGTGCAGGCGGCGGCCAGGACGCACCAAAGTCTCCCAACAATTGGGTCCCAGGTCGGGACGTTCGGCGAGCAAAAGAACCTCGACGGCACCCCCTGTTTCGGCGCGTTGGCCCAGCAGGCGCGCAGGTATGACCCGGCTCTGATTGGCGATCAGGAGATCACCGGGTCGCAGGTATGTGCCAATATCACGAAAATGGCGATGCTCCAAAGTGCCTGTTTTTCGCTGGAGCACCAGCAAGCGTGAAGCATCACGGGACTCAAGCGGCGTCTGGGCAATCAGTTCGGGCGGTAGATCGTAGTCAAAATCACTGATTTTTAAAGAGGGTTCCACAGCGTCGTTCCATTTCCTCCATTGGGTGATGTCAGGCCCAGGTGCTGGTACGCCCCTGGCATAGCGATGCGTCCACGTGGCGTGCGCGCCAGGAAACCCAGTTGCAGCAGATACGGCTCATAGACATCTTCGATGGTTTCCGGATCTTCACTTGTACTTGCCGCGAGCGTATCCAGGCCAACTGGTCCGCCGCCAAACTTTTGAATAATCGCCAGTAGGAGGTTGCGGTCGGTCTGATCCAGGCCAATCTGGTCAACTTCCAGTGCATCCAGGGCTGCTTTAGCCACGTCCTTCGTAATCACACCGTCGGCTTTTACCTGCGCGTAGTCGCGCACGCGCTTGAGCAAGCGGTTGACAATACGCGGCGTACCACGGGCGCGGCCGGCGATCTCTTCAATACCATCGATCTCCGCGGGGACTTTAAGGATACGGGCTGAACGCACCAGGATCTGTTTGAGGGCGGCAGGATCATAGTATTCCATGCGGTAGATAGCACCGAAGCGGTCGCGCAGGGGAGCAGTGAGCGAACCTACACGCGTGGTGGCACCGACAACTGTGAAAGGTGGCAGCGGGAGACGCAAGGCGTGGGCGCTTGGTCCCTTGCCGATCATCACATCAATCGCAAAGTCTTCCATCGCCGAATACAGGCGTTCCTCGACGGCACGGGCGAGGCGGTGAATTTCATCAATGAAGAGCACTTCACCTGGTTGTAGCGAAGTCAGAATAGAAGCCAGGTCGCCTGCATGCTCAACAGCCGGGCCGGAGGTAGTTTTCATAGATACGCCCATCTCGACAGAGATAATATTACAGAGCGTTGTTTTACCCAGTCCCGGCGGCCCATAGAGGAGAACATGATCAACTGACTCATTGCGTCGGCGAGCAGCTTCCAATAATATGCTGAGGTTCTCTTTAATTTTCTCCTGCCCAATATACTCTGCCAAACGACGAGGCCGCAGACTCCCCTCAATAGCTTGCTCTTCCTCGCTCATTTTTGGTGAGACGAGCCGGTCATTCATAAAAAACTCCTGCCAGGATGAAACTAGTGTTCTATATTTGCCTGTTGACATTATAGCAGAATTGAGCGTAAGCGTCGAGTGTTTCTATGTTGTGTTGCACACATCCTACTCTACACAGCAGCAAGGGTATCTCTTCATAGCCTCTCATACGTATTCTACATGTGGCTGTATTTAAGTGGCAGGTGACAGACTACAGTAGCGATTTGAGCCCACCGTCCTGTCATTGATACGTAGCTTGTAAGACGACCATGGGCAGGAAAATGCCTCTCAGGTCGCGTTGAGAAGTGATGTGCAAACCGGCCTCCGCAACCTTCCGAGCAGTATCGCGATTCCAGTGACAGTTGCCCGAAACCCGCCTGGCCAGCGGAGTAATAATATCCTGTATACGTGCTGCCCACGGCTTTGGGGAACGCACATGTTCTACCATGTAGAGCGTGCCGCCCGGCTTGAGCACACGGCGGATTTCCTGGAGTCCACGTGCCGGATCGGTGACAGAACAGAAGACAAGTGTGGCCACGACAGTATCGAATGTTGCATCAGCGAAAGGTAAATTTTCTGCTGCCGCCTGCACCAGGTTGATAGGTACGCGGGCAGTCTCCAGGCGTTGCCGTGCATAGCGCAACATAGCCGTATCCGGTTCGGCAGCTTCTACATGCTCAACTTGAGCCGGATCATAAAATGAGAAGTTGAGGCCATTGCCCGGGCCCACTTCCAACACAACACCACGAGCCTGCCCCGCCGTTTCCCGGCGCAGAGGGTCCATAAAACTATTTTCGGTAGGTCCACGCGAAAGCCGCTCATATATCCTGGCAAAGAATCTATGGTTGGTGATGTGAGAGTGTTCAGTGCCTGTCGGAGTAGCCTGGTTCATAGTTAGTTTTCCTCTTTCTTTAACTCATTACCCATTTAGATATCGTAGCACTTCTGTAGAAGAAGTCCTAACTTAATCATCAGAGATTACTAAATTGACAACTCTTTCTTTTTCATGCTACTTTATCAACGGTATTACAACGATAAGCACCAATGTTGACGAAGCTTTCCAATAAATCAAGTAAGAAATAGGATATCTCGTGCCTACTACTCTCTTTTGCGATGTTTGTGGCGCGGCCAACCGCCCAGAAGCAAGGTTTTGCTTCTCATGCGGCGAACTCCTGCGTGGAGGTGTCCCTGCTGTTCCAGGCATGGTTGAAAGTTCCCCTACTGGGAGCCCTCTACTCATGCCCGAGACCTCCTTGCGCCAGCGTTACCGCATTCTGAGTTTGCTAGGCCAGGGTGGCTTTGGGGCTGTCTACAAGGCCGAGGATAGCGAGTTTGGCAATCGGCTGGTGGCGGTGAAGGAGATGAGCCAGAAGGGGCTGAATGCGCAGGAGATATCGGAGGCCACCGATGCCTTTAAACGCGAGGCTTTGCTGCTGGGTGGATTGGTGCACCCCAATTTACCGCGTATCTATGACCACTTCAACGAGGCAGGTCGCTGGTACCTGGTGATGGATTTTATTGAAGGTGAGACCCTGGAAGAGCGCATGTACAAGGTCGGCCTCCCTTTTAGGGTCGAGGATGTACTTGATCTCGCTATAAAATTGTGTACCGTGCTTGACTACCTGCACCATCGCCAGCCGCCCATCATTTTTCGCGATCTTAAACCTGCCAATATTATGGTATCGACCGAGGGTAACCTCTACCTGATCGACTTCGGTATTGCCCGCCACTTCAAGCCAGGCCAGGCCAGAGACACTGTCGCCTTTGGCTCACCTGGTTATGCCGCGCCAGAACAATATGGTCAGGCTCAGACAACTCCGCGTTCAGACATATATAGCCTTGGTGCTATCATGCACCAGCTGTTATCCGGAAACGATCCATCAGTGACGCCTTTTCGCTTTAATCCGCTAAGCCTGGGTGGTCAACTCGTGCCCGCTGCGCTTGATACGTTGATCCTACGTATGGTGGAAATAGATGAAAGTAAAAGGCCCGCCGCTATGGCTGCAGTCAAACAGGAACTAGAATATATTGCCACGCATCCAGATGATGTCCAGGTAGCCAGCGCCGTAAAAAATACTGTACTCTGGGGCACACTTGTCTGTGCCTATCAAAACCAGTGCAGCCATATCACAGCTGGGGCCTGGTCGCCTGCTGGCTCACATATCGTTTCAGCCAGTGAAGAGGGTGTCATAAAAGTGTGGGATGCCGACAAGGGCCACACCCTTGTTACCTACCATGGTCACGCCAGCCATATCTCCGCTGTAGCATGGTCGCCTGATGGAATGAGCATCGCTACGGCAAGTAAAGATAGGACGGCACAGGTATGGCATGCAACAACGGGGCAAACGCTGGCAACATTTCAGGGTCATGCCTGCCCGGTGTATGCTGTGGCCTGGTCCCCCCGTGCCAAGCGCATTGTCTCTGGCGGTCAGAATAAAGCCATCTATATATGGGATGCTGCGACAGGACTACCTCTTGGTATCTATCACGGTCATACCGATTACGTGTATGCCGTGGCGTGGTCACCTGGTGGACAATATATAGCCTCCGCCAGCGCCGATCGCACAGTGCGCGTGTGGGATGCCAACACCGGGCACACCCTTACAACCTATCAAGGCCATCGTGATTATGTCTACGCGGTAGCCTGGTCACCGGATGGACAATACATTGCTTCGGCCAGTGAGGATAAGTCAGCCCAGGTATGGAATGTATCCACAGGCGAGGATATCTACACCTGCCGCGATAGCTCCTCTCAAAGAATCGCGGTAGTGTGGGCTGCTGATATTCCCCGTAGTGCCTTTGCATGTTCTGATGGTACAGTCCGAGTGTGGGACGCGGTGACCGGACGCAACAGAGACACTTATCGTAGCCCTACCAATCGCGTGGTGGACCTGGCCTGGTCACCCGATGGGCAGCGCATCGCTTCAGGGAGCGGTGACCAGGTGGTTGAAGTATGGAAAGCAATGTGATTTACTAAGGCAATACAATAAGCATAATAAAGAAGAGGAATTATATATGGCTCTAACTATAGGTATTATCGGTCTGCCGCAGAGCGGGAAAACAACGCTATTCAATGCGCTCACCAGGGCAGGTGCGCCGATTAGCGGTTACGCCACGAGTACAGTTCAGGCGAACCTGGCGGTAGTGCAGGTACCAGACGCCCGGCTCCAGCCGCTGGCAGATATATTTAAGCCCAAAAAGGTTACTCCAACCACTGTCGAATTTGTGGATGTTGCGGGTATGGGACAGACTGCGCAGAAAGAGAAGCGCGAAGGGCTGAGCGCGGAATTTTTAGGACATATCCGCAATGCTGATGCCCTGGCCATTGTCCTGCGCACGTTTGCCAATAGCAACGTGCCCCATATCTATGACGATATCGATCCCAATCGAGACCTGGACAGCTTGAATACTGAATTGGCCCTGACCGATCTCGCTACCGTCGAGAAGCGCATTGAGCGTACAATAAAAGCGGCCAAGTCGGGTGATAAGAAGTACGTACGAGAATTAGAGGTCTTGCGCCTGCTGCAAGATGCCCTCAATGATCTAAGGCCGACCAGCCAGGTTGAATTGCTGGCCCAGGACCTGGTGGTTTTGAGCGAACTCTTCTTGCTGACCATGAAACCACGTATGTATGTGCTCAACGTGAGCGAAGATGTGCTGGGAGCAGCAAATAATCTCCTGGAGCGTGTTGCGGCACACGAAGGTGTCGATGAGTCACAGCTTGAGGGTGAGTTGAAGGGCATTGCGACCATTGCTAAGCGCGCCCAAAGCGAGGGATCCGAAGTGGTCGCGGTCTCTGCACGCCTGGAAGCAGAGCTGACTGAACTGCCCGAAGAGGACGCCAACGAGTACCTGGAGTCGCTGGGCCTGCCGCGATTGGGCACCGATCGCGTCATTCAAGTGGGCTATCGCTTGCTCAACCTGATTACGTTCCTGACTGCCGGTGAAGACGAGGTACGCGCCTGGACGGTTACGAAAGGGGCCAAAGCCCCGGAAGCGGCTGGCAAGATACACTCCGATATCGAACGTGGCTTTATTCGTGCCGAGGTAACGCGCTATGACGATTTCATGGCCAGCGGTGGCTCCTTCGCTGCTGCCAAAGAGAAAGGCCTGTTCCGCCTCGAGGGCAAAGATTACGTCATTCAAGATGGCGATATCGCCCATTTCCGCTTCAATGTCGGGAAATAAAATCCACCAAAAATAGCTGCATGATCTGGGCGATGCAGCTATTTTTGGTGGATTTAACGGAGCCGTGTGCGACCTATGGTAACCAGGACTACGCCCGACAGGGTTATGAGGATAGCCACTATCTCTAATGGAGTCAGGTTTTCACCGGCGAACAAGGCTCCCAGGCCGACAGCTACCATGGGATTGACATAGGCGTAGCTGGTTGCCAGCGTTGGGCGGACATGGCGTAACAGGTAGCCATAAGCGCTAAAGGCCACAAGCGAGCCAAAGATAGCCAGGAAGGCTATCGCCCACAGCGACGGAGCAATCGTCAAATTGGGCGCTCTTTCTCTGAGGCCCAGGCTTATTATCACAAGCACCACGCCACCAGCCAGCATCTCGGCTGCGCTGGACATCATACCCCTGGGCAGTGATACGCGATAACTCAAAACAGAACCTAATGCCCAACCCATGGGGGCGAGTAGCAGGGCAATGGCTCCCAGGGGATTGCCCCATACACCATTGCCCAGGTTCAAGATGATCACGCCGATAAATCCCAGGCCCAGGCCCATGCACTCTAGTCGGGTAGGCCAGCGTCCCAGCAAGCCTGCAAAAAGCGCGGTCCACAGGGGCACGGCGGCTACGCCCACTGAAGCCAGCCCTGTCGAGACCCATTGTTCGGCGAAGACGATACCTCCGTTACCAATTGCCAGCAATAGTATGCCGATAAGTACAGAAGCCATCCACTGTGCCCGGCTGGGAGCGGCTGAACCGCGCAGGCGCAAAACGGTATAGAGAATGCTTCCCGCCAGCAGGAAGCGTATACCCGCCATGAGAAATGGTGGAAATCCCAGCAAGCCAATGCGCATTGCCAGGTAGGTCGTTCCCCAAAGAAAGTAGAGGGCGACCAGGGAAAGAATGATGAGAAAACGGTTACCCGATAGTGCTGAAGGTGCCTGAGTGTTTTTAGATGCTTGCGCATCCTGGCTTGTTGCCAGGACATTGCTTTCAGGCAGAGTCGGGGCAGAAGTCGTTTCCGCCTGAGAGCTCTGTTGCATTTGGTTCCTACAAATCTAGTACGTAAAAAGGCCAGTTTAATGGAATGCGGGCCACCGCTGCCTGCGCTCCCATTCCGGGCTATTCATGTCTTCGGTGCTATCGGCACCCCAACGTAAGGCCGCTACGTCCAGTGCGATTACTATGATGAGCAAGATAAGAAGTGCTTCTACCATCATGCCCTCCTCCGGCTTATGACGGCCACTGCTATTCAAACTATCTCTCAATGTGCTCACCTACGATTACTTACTATACAAACAATAGTAACGCTCTTTTTAACCAGTTACAACAGCCAAAACAGTAAAAGATGTAGAAACTTGGCTCATATGGGATATGACCTTTCACAATGGGCGAACTCGTCGCTATGCCCGTAGGGGGCGTTTCATTTTTTCCGTCAGTGCAAAAGTTACGTATCTGCAAGCGCCTGAACCCAACGAGCCTCAAGACATTGGAGATAGTGGTCGCGGTGGTGTTTGAAACGAAACATCTTCAATTGCACGCTCTGTTTCTGACGGGCTTCGGCACGAGCTTGCCGCCAGTGCTCTCGTGGGACGCGGCCCAATCGCTGCTCGGCTTGCTGGTCGCTGATCCGCTCTTGAGCCATCGCATCATAGTAAGCTGCACTGCGTCCATAGCGTAACAAATAGCTATTCCAGTTTTTCCGACCACTCACGCGTCGATAGCGCGTCTTGAGCGAGCGAATATAGCCTTCCATCGTATTGTTGGTTCTGGGCAATCCTTTCACATCGTAGCAGGAGAGCAAACGGGGTCGCTGGCTCTGTGTCACGGTGAGAAAATGCTCCAAACAGCGCTGCTCGTCTGTATTCAAGGTCCCACTCTGGGCCAGGTGCTCCAGGTCGCTCACCCAGCGGTCGAAGCGTTGAGCGACCTGGGCGGTAGTTAGGACTTCCTTGGGCTCACCCCACTCTGCTGCCAAGATGCGTTCTGTCTCTACGATCCAACTGTGCATGCGCTTGAGCGCTTGGAAGGTATCACGCCACCCGTCCCGGAGTCTGACGATACTGAGCAAACGAGTGAGCTTCTGTTGGCACTTCTGGCTCACAGGCCCCCCTTTTTTGCCAGTTCGCTCAGACTGGCGTCAATGTCGGCGAGAGCATCGTAGGCTTGGATGCCTGGGTACTCCAAAGGTGCTCTGCCTTCCAAGTTGAGGGCTGTTCCAATCGCCAGGGTGTAGTCGGCTAGGACTTGCAGGTGCTCCTGCTCCCGCTCCTGCTTGGCACGCGAGGAGCCTGCTCCCGCTTGCAGATGATGGGCAAGTTGGTCACGGGTGTCGCGTACTGGTCGCTGCATGGTTTTGCGCATGCTGGTGCGGGTAGTGCGATCTAACTCATACATCAGCTTGCTTGCTTCACGCAAGTAGTGGAACTGGCAGAGTTGATGCGGTACCTTGGGCCATAAGGCTTTAATCGCTCCACTCAGGGAACGCTGGGCATCACTGATCGCTGCGAGCACAGGGACCCCTAATGCGACCACCGGACGCAAGAGCGCTTTGATCACTTCTGTTTCACTGGAGGTGACATTCTCCGCACACAGCAAGCGTCCTGTCAGGACATCGCGCACCAGATAGATCGTTTCATTGCCGTTGTCCGGTTGAATCCCATCAATCGAGATGATGATCCCCCCATTGTCTTCCACCTGCTTGAGCCAGGCTTGCCACTCTGGTCCTTCTTTGGCCTGCTGAGCGGCGCGCAACAGGGTGCAATAGGCCTCGAACAGATACAGGACCTCGCGTCGCGAAATGGCGAGTCCCAGCGGGCTCAGGCGCTCAAGCAGGTGCTGATGCACTTCGTCCAACGTCTGGTGCCTCGCCAGGCGCAGGTGGCCGACCGCGATCACGATATCCAGGCCAAAGGTGAAGCCGGGAAGCGCCAACGCATCGGCGGCGGCACTGCGATAGCTGCGCTTCTGTGCTGAACAGGCAGGGTTGGGGCAGCGATAGCCGCAGTGCGTTACGCGTACGGCCCCATCCAGCCGGATAATGGTTCGACATGCCAACGTGGCGTAGCGACGCAAGCGCGTCCCACACTCCAAGCAGGCAATCACTTCTGGACGAAAAAAGCGTTTCGTCACGTTCTGGTACCTTCTGGTTTTCCTCATCTGCTCACCTCGTGGTTGACTCTTCGGGCTCCTTGCCTCTCCTGAGTCTACCACATTCAGCGGTACGTAACTTTTGCACTGACGCAAAAAATGAAACGCACCCCCTCGCGTAGATACCAGTCGGAGACATGGGTCAGTTCATGATAGGGAATATCCGTGGATTCGGCCATCGTCGTGAGTGGTAGATTGAGGCCATGGGCCAGGATCGCCGCAAACAGGGCCATATCCACCCGTGGATCGCGCGTTGGTGTGTTCTGACGCTCATTGAGGTGGGGAAACTCGTCGCGAAACCCAACCCAATCCTCCACCTCAATGAAGACATCGGCTAGCCGCGCATGTGGCATCACACTCAGAATCGCGTCGCGCAGTGGCTCCACCGTGGCAGGCAAGGGCAGTTTTTCGTCCCTGGAGAGATCCAGAGTGGCCTTGCCTTCTTTGTTGGTCACGATCTCGGCAAAGTCGTTGGCGTTCCACCCTTTGAGCACCGTGCTGAGGGTTGCCTGGTAGCGCTCCTCCAACGCATCGAGATACTCATTGGCATCTGCAGCACCAGGATGGCGCGCAAACCAACTGACTTTGCGCTCCGTCCAGGCCGCCTCCGTATGCAGGTACGAGGTCCAGACCTTGTGCTGCCGACTGCCGGGAACCGAGAGATCGGAAGAACACAGCAGCTTGCGCATCTGTTCGGCCAGGCCCAGTTCCCACAAGTGTTTGGCGATCCGCCGATCAGCGGCCTCAATGGTGGTGCGCCAGTCCAGGGGGAGGAAATCGAGGGGAGCATCGGTAGGCAGTTTGCGTCGTCCCTCGGCCTCCATCTGTTTGAGCGCCTGGATCGCCTGAACCACGGGCTTGCCAGCACTGGTGCCAGTGAATTCCAGCGCGGCGAGCAGATTGGGCAGGAACTGGCGGAGAAAGCTGTAATGGGAGAGGAGAAGATCGAAGGTCTGCCCATCCTCTGGACGCGCCGTCGAGCCAACGTTATCATACACGTCCTGCAACTGGGTTTGGGGGACCACCGCAAAGATCCGTGGGCGGACCTGCTCATCGGGAATGGCGGGGTCGAGTACGACCTTCGCGATTTTACGCAAGGTGTGGACATGGCGGGTGAGGGTTTTGCCATGTGTGATATGGTGCGTCTGCTCCTTGCGCTCGGTGCGCCGAGAGATGCCGACGACCAGATCGGTAAACGAAATCAGCAGTCGATCCAGCAACTCCTGCTGGAGATCTTGCAGATAACAGACCAGCAACGCTGCCCGTTTCTGCTCGGAAAAGCGCAGCAGGGAATCCCGATGATACTTTGCTCCCAGATGGGCCAGCACGCGCACGCGGTTGCGGTTGAGCGACGAAAGATCAATGGCACTCACCTGTAAATGACGGACGGTCTCCAGTTTGGCGATCAGCATCTTGATCGCTGGAGGGGAGGCTTTCACGGCTGGCTCTTTCAGCCAGGCCAGGGTGGACCCCCGTTTGCCCTGTTCACGCTGTAACAACTCCTCCAACACCTGGGCCTGGGTCGCGCTGAGCTGGCGCGTGATGGCGGCGAAGACGTGTTGTTCCGCTTGTGGACGGACCTGGGCAATGATTTTCTAAATGGCCCCCTCAGCAGGAAAGAGAATACCCTCCTCACGCAGCCA
>Ga0209647_1003181_pt1 | contig 12846 bp, 10 predicted proteins | sample GraSoi_2013_60cm_FD_185827 | JGI IMG/M metagenome (GOLD analysis project Ga0209647, IMG submission 185827) | Grasslands soil microbial communities from the Angelo Coastal Reserve, California, USA - Sample 9_17_2013_60cm (SPAdes) (version 2) | ecosystem: Environmental > Terrestrial > Soil >... | reverse complement strand
AAAGGCGAGAATAGTGTTGGCTATGACGAGCACATCCCCGACAAAGTGACCAAAACCGCCATTGGGACCTTTAGGGTTGGCCAGGCTTTCAACAACAAAAGGCTCTGTGAAAACCAGGTAGAGGACATAGCCGCCTACCAGGGTGGCGATCACTTGCATCCAACGAATCCCGGTTGCAACGAGGATAGTGCCCACCAGCCCACACATCATTGTGATGACGATGTCGCGACTCGGGGAGCCGTTAGTGATCGTGAGTGCTACTGTACCTCCAATACCTGAGATCGCACCTACAAGAAATGTCCAGAAGGCGATCTTGCCAAGGGTGGAGAGTGGTTGGCGAACAAACAGGTGTGCCCGCTTTGCTTCTATGCTCATTGCTGGTTCCTTTTCCTTACTTTGCGCGTATTACGCTGTGATATGTTAGATACCCTGGCTCCTGATGAGCTAGCGTATTTCTGCATCGCATCTGAGTGAACTCATCCTCACTGCTGCTAGGTCTAGCATACGGGCATAGAGATGTCCATGGTAGTGAAGACAGTCATGACATAGAAATGACATTTGTCATATGAGATCAGCACACATAGATGTGGTTTGTTATCCGTTCCAATGACAACGGTTACAGCTTTGAGCATTATATGCTGCTTGACTGCTTCGCTGACCTGCGTCCGGGTGTATCTTCAGAGGCAATAAAGGTTCTGTACAAGATACTGTTGATAGTACTGTATGAAAACCTTTCCATTGACATACTTTCTATCTCTGCTATACTTCTCGTACAACATCAAAGTAGAGCAGGAATGTAGTATGAGCAAAATGATGATTCGAGGATCAGAGTACCCACTAAAAAAAATCTTCAGTGACGACTTCTTTTTTACCATTCCCCGCTACCAACGCCCTTATTCATGGACTACAGAGCAATCAGAGGAACTTTTTCAAGACTTAATCAGGGCTATGGATAACTTTAAGGAAACAGACGATAAGCTTCCCCCTTACTTTCTAGGTAGTATTTTACTCAGCAAAGGCGATGAACCTCAAGCGGAAATCATTGATGGACAGCAACGTTTGACCACATTGACGATGTTGTTAGCAGCTATACGTAGTCTGATAAAATCTGATTTCGCAGAAGGATTAACAGCTTTTCTCTGCGAGAAGGGAAATATTATCACTGGAACTCCCAGTCGGTATCGTCTCAAATTGCGTGATTCAGATGCCCAGTTCTTCCAGAAGTATATTCAGGAAGAGAATGGTATCGAAGAATTAATAGAATTGCGAGAATCTCAACTTCCAGATAGTCAGAAGAACATCCGAGATAACACGATAGGCTTTATAAGAGAACTGCGGAAACTGTCACAAAGCCAGTTAGAGTCTCTAACACTGTTCATTGTAAATCGTTGCTTTTTGATTGTTGTAACTGTTTCAGCCCCTGATCTTGACTCGGTGTATCGAATTTTTTCGGTTTTGAACAGCCGTGGATTGAACCTTTCCTACTCGGATATTTTAAAGTCTGAGATCATAACATCTGTTCCCTTGGATCAACAGGATGACTACGCGACAAAGTGGGAAGAGCTTGAAGCATTGCTAGGTACCGAGCAATTTGAAACTCTTTTTTATGATCTTCGAACGATTTACTCAAGTAGGAGATTGAATCGAGGGGTGATCGAGGAATTTCATCAGTATGTTTATCCGGGCAGTGATCAGACCTCTACTCCACAAAAATTTATTGATACTGTTTTGTTTCCGTATGCTCACGCATTAAATAACATCTTGAAAGCCAACTATCAATTCGGGTCATCTCCAATCGCTAAAGCGAATACAAAAGAGATAAACGGTATGTTCAAATGGCTCAATCAGCTTGACCATGGCTATTGGATAGCTCCAGCTCTTCATTATTTTGTGCTAAAGCATCGCCAACAGCAAAACCTTGTGAAACGCTTTCTTATAGATCTTGAACGCCTTGTTGTAAGTTTCATGGTTTGCCGAGTTCCCCCCTATAAGCGAATTGATCGTTATTGCCGGTTATTGGAAGCAATTCACAAAGATGAAGATTTATTTGCACCTACTTCTCCATTGCAATTGACGCCTGTAGAGTGTCAAGAGGTCTGCCGTATTCTTAACGGGGATATCTATCACCTGCATTATGTATGCCGCTATGTTTTATTACGGTTGGATTCGTATCGATCAGACAGCGGTGCTTCGTATGATTATCAGACGGTCAGTATAGAGCATGTACTGCCACAACGTCCTTCTCCGGGTAGTAAGTGGAACCAGACATATTCTTCCAAAGAGATACGTGAGAGGTATGTACATCGTCTTGGAAACCTGGTTCTTCTGTCCAGGGGAAAAAACATGAAGGCTGAAAACTTCGATTTTGATGAGAAAAAGCAAAAGTATTTTTTCGCAGATAATGTTTCGACACCTTTTGTACTCACGAACGAAGTGCGTGAATACAAGGAATGGACGCCAGCCATCATAGATCAACGTCAAAAGCGTTTAATGGATGCTCTACAACGATTATGGCGATTGTAGCTCGCTTTCTGGCAAGAAGAAGGCGCTGGGAAAGAACAAAAGCCAGCATCCAACTGCTTTAAGCGGTTTTGTAATTGTTTGTAATTATTCACAGGTTTATCCTCGTCTGTTATTCATAGCTGCCCGGGGACGTTCTATCTTTACGAACTGCTTAATCCCAAAGGCTTGCAGCACCAGGCGCACTATATTACTTATCTCGAAGTCTAAGGGTGAGGTACAGCAAACTCCTTCGAAAGAGGTATGTCGTAAGCCGAATAGGATTGACTTTTGCTTATTTCTTCCTTATATTTTGACTAGCATTACAATACCCCAAACGAACTAAGCTAATATTCTCTTCGGTTATCTGAAATTTGTGCGCTGAGGAGCTTCAGAACGCTCCTCATTATTGAACGGTATCGTTGTTCACGCCTCCCGGGCAGTAGTGAGCGACAATGTCAACAAGGCAGCATGGAGCATTGTCACGTAGTGCGTTCTTTGAGCACATTTCCTGTATATTGTATGGAAAGCATCTTATTTATGTCTTCACCTCTCGTAGGCATAATAGCTAATCCTGCATCCGGGCGCGACATTCGCCGGCTTGTTGCTCATGGTACCGTCTTCGACAATAACGAAAAGACGGCGATTGTGCGTCGCGTGCTGCTGGGGCTGGAAGCTGTGGGTATTCAGCGCGTAGCGTATATGCCGGAACACGATTTCGGTATTTTGCCTCGTGCTCTCACCGAATTGCATGGACATCATTTACAGCTCGCTGCTGAACCCCTGGAGATGGTTGTGCTGGGTACTAGCGCCGATTCCACTCGAGCAGCGCAATCGTTGGCCAAACTGGGTGCAGGCTGCATCATCACACTTGGCGGGGATGGTACCAACCGCGCGGTCGCCAAAGGATGTGGCACAGTTCCTCTTGTCCCTATCTCGACAGGCACCAACAACGTCTTCCCTGCTTTTTTGGAGGGCACGATTGCCGGAATGGCTGCCGGGCTGATTGCAAGTGGCATGGGAGATGAGCGGACGATCAAGCGAGCGCCGCGCCTGGAAGTGTGCATCAATGATGTGGCTATTGAGAGCGCACTGGTGGATGTGGTTGTCTCCTCCTTGCCCTTCGTGGGCGCGCGGGCACTCTGGGATATGTCGGTTGTGCGCGAGGTTGTCCTTTCATGTGTTACTCCAGCGACTATTGGCCTCTCAGCGCTCGGTGGCGCCCTGCTGGATGCTGGCTACGAACGGGGTGAGCAAGTGGGTATGCATATCATGTTGGGTGCAGGCGGCTCCCAGGTACTGATTCCGCTGGCTCCTGGCCTGATCAGTTGGGTTGACATCAGCGAGCATAGGCGTTTGGCAGTGGATGATATGGTGCTCTGCCAACCAGGAGCTGGAACGGTCGCGCTCGACGGTGAGCGCGAAATTGAACTGTCAGCAACATCGGTGGTAGAGGTTCGCCTCTGTGCCGATGGACCGTATGTCGTAGATGTTCCTGCCGTGCTGGAAGCGGCGGCACATGCTGGTCGCCTGCATCGTCAGCAGGCTGACTAATGTTTCCTGATTTCTCTAGTGTGTATCTCACTCAATGGTTAGGAGGTTTGCAGCTATGGCAACTAAACAGAGAAGTAGTGCGGCCGGGCAAACACTGGATAAGTCTCAGCTGCTTCACATGTATGAGCAGATGAAGACGATCCGTGAATTTGAGGAACGCGCCGGTAAGGAGTTTGCTTCAGGAAAAGTTCCGGGTTTCGTGCATCTTTATGCTGGCGAAGAAGCGGTCGCTGTTGGAGTCTGTTCGCACCTGACAGACGATGACTACATTACCAGTCATCACCGTGGTCATGGTCACTGTATCGCCAAAGGCGTGGACCTGCGCGCAATGGCCGCTGAATTGCTCGGTCGCGAGGCAGGGGCCTGCCGTGGCAAGGGAGGCTCCATGCATATTGCTGATGTGAACAAGGGGATGCTTGGTGCTAACGGGATCGTGGGTGGCGGCTTTCCACTGGCAGTAGGAGCAGGACTCACCGCCAAGACCAATGGCAAAGGACAGGTAGCCGTCTGCTTTTTTGGTGACGGCGCTGCCAATCAGGGAACGTTCCATGAAGGACTCAATCTCGCTGGTATCTGGAAACTGCCGGTGGTTTTTGTTGCCGAGAACAATGGCTATGCTGAATCCACTCCAGTTACCTATCACATGAGCTGCCGTGATATCGCTGACCGGGCTGCTGGCTACAATATGCCAGGCGTTACCGTGGATGGGCTGGATGTTTTGGCCGTCCATGAGGCAGCGGGTGAGGCTATTGCGCGAGCCAGGCGCGGCGAGGGACCTAGTTTGATCGAGTGCAAGACCTATCGCTACTACGGTCACTTTGAAGGTGATACGACTACCTATCGTACCAAAGAAGAGGTCAATGCCTATCGTACTCGTGATGCCATCGAGGCCATCCATCGCTCTATAGTAGAACGCGGCATTGCTACTGCTCAGGAGCTGGACGCGATTGATAAGAAAGTCCAGGATTCCATTGACCTTGCCTGGCAGTTTGCCGAGTCCGCGCCTTACCCATCCCCAGAAGAAGCGTTGACCGATGTCTATGTGAAGTACCCATAAAGGAAGGAGGAGACCATGGCTGTCGCAATTCGTCAATTGACTTACGCACAGGCAATCAACGAGGCAATAAAGCTAGAGATGCGCCGTGATCCACGGGTTATTTTGATGGGCGAGGACGTTGCCGGTGGAGCTACTGTTGCAGGTTTTGAGAACGAAGATTCCTGGGGCGGCGTCCTTGGTGTCACCAAGGGGTTGGTACAAGAATTCGGGCGCAATCGCGTGCTCGACACACCCATTACCGAGGCAGGCTTCATTGGAGCAGCGGTTGGTGCAGCAGCAACTGGCCTGCGTCCGATAGCAGAATTGATGTTTGTCGACTTCTTTGGCGTCTGCATGGATCAGATTTATGACCAGGGCGCCAAGCTTCGCTATATGTTCGGTGGCAAGGCTAGCTGCCCACTGGTTATACGTACGATGATAGGGGCTGGTATGGGCGCAGCAGGTCAACACTCAGGCTGCCACTATTCTGTGTTCACCCACATGCCTGGCATCAAAACAGTTGTCCCCTCGACTCCAGCAGATGCCAAGGGGTTGCTGGCTGCAGCGATTCGCGATGATGACCTGGTTATGTTCTTCGAGAACAAACTGCTCTATGCCATGAGTGGTGAGGTGCCAGAAGGCGAGTATGTGCTTCCCCTTGGCAAAGCTGATATCAAGCGCGAGGGCACGGATGTCACAATTGTGGCGATTTCGCGCATGGTCCATCAAGCACTCGCGGCGGCAGATATACTGCAAGCTGACGGCATTTCGGTGGAGATAGTTGATCCACGTACACTTTCCCCATTGGACGAGGAAACGATTCTTCGTTCAGTGGCCAAAACGCACCGCCTCATAATTGTGGACGAGGACAACCCGCGCTGTAGTGCTGCCACTGACATTGCTGCATTGGCGGCAGATAAAGCCTTCACCGAACTTGATGCGCCTATCAAACTGGTCACGGCGCCTCATACGCCGGTGCCATTCAGTCCACCACTGGAACAATTCTACGTTCCTAGCCCGGAACGGATCGTTGCCACTGTTCAGGAAATAATGGGCTAGTGGTTCAGACAAAAGTCCAGAGATGCAAAAGCATATCTGTAGGGACCTGATTATACTTTTTGACTTTATAATCTGGAAAGTCGAACAGCCAGCGAGGGCCGATAATGAAGTTTAAAAAATAATCCGGATATCGGAACATCCAGCGAGGGCCGATAAATCGGCGCTGGGCGCGATAAATCGGCCCCTACGGTTGGCCGGAGGATGTTGTTCATCAGCATAATCGAGTCCCTACGGATTGCTACCAATTTCTTTATTTGAAATGAATTGGGGCAACGCCGCACAGGATGGCAACAAGAAAAGAGCAGAGAGGAGAGGCAGCGTGGCAACTATTTTCAGCATGCCCAAATGGGGACTGGCGATGAAGACTGGACAAGTCGTCGCATGGCTCAAACATCCAGGCGATGCTGTGCAGCAGGGAGAGCCGCTGGCGGAGATCGAGAGTGAGAAGGCTACGAACGAGGTGGAAGCACCCGTGACCGGCATTTTGCGTTGGCTAGAGGTTCCAGAGGGACAGGATGCGCCCGTGGGGGCAGCGCTTGCCGTTATAGTTGTGCCGGGCGAGGAGCTATCAGATGAACAGGTAGCGGCATTGATCCGTGAGGATGCCGAGATCAAGCGGCAGAAGGCTGAAGCACTGGTCGGGAAGAAAACAGCGACGAAAGCGGCGGCAGGCGAGGCACGTACAGGTGTTCGGCCAGCGGTTAGCGCAGGCGGTCGAGTCAATGCCTCACCTGCGGCACGACGGCTCGCGCAGGAACTGGGCGTTGACCTGGCAACTACCATTGGTACGGGACCAGGTGGTATGATCGGGCGTGAGGATGTGCAGCGAGCCGCAGAGGAAGGGCAAGCAGCGCCTGCTGAAGAAGCCGAGGAGCAGGACGTTGATGTTGGGGGTATAGCGACCCATTATCTGGTTGCTGGACCCGTCAACGCACCACATGTGGTCTTTGTGCACGGATTGGGTGGTTCGCTCACTTCCTGGTCCTTAAATCTGCCCGCCTTTGCCGGGCAGTTCCGCATCTGCGCACTTGACCTCGTTGGCGCGGGCAGCAGTGACAAACCGGCTACGGATTACAGCGTGCCTGCCCTGGCCGCATTCCTGGCCCGTTTCCTCGATGCCCTTGGTCCAGATTGGCGGCGTGTGAGCATCATCGGCCACTCGCTGGGAGGGGCAGTGGCTCTTGCCTTCGCTGGAGACCATCCACAGCGGGTAGAGCGGCTGGTTCTGGTCGATAGTGCTGGATTAGGACCAGAAATTGATCGTGCCGTGCTTGACTTGATGCGCTCAGAGCCAACCCTTGAGCACCTGCGCGCCGAACTCATGAACTTCTTCACTCAACCTGGCCTGGTCCAGCAGGCGCTCGTAGACCAGCTCCACCAACAGCGAACACAGCCTGGCGCACATCAGGCCCTGATTGCTGCCTCCAATGCCTCATTTGCTGAAGGACGGCAGCAGATTGACCTGCGCGATACCCTGGCCGGACTAAGTTGTCCGGTGCTGGTCGTGTGGGGAGAGGCTGATGCAGTGATTCCTGTATCTCACGCACAGGAAGCGAAACGCGCTCCCCAAAGCCGCCTGGAGATATTTGCCAACAGTGGACATTGTCCGCATATTGAGCGTGCAGATGCATTTAATCAACTGGTGCAGTCGTTTCTTGTTGGATGATTAGCTTGAATGTAGTGCCAAGAGGCAAGTAAGTTTTGCACAAGCCAGGGTGAGGATCATCATGGCTGGGCGACCGGAAGGAGTTTTTTCATGCCAACCTTAGAGCTCGAAACCATGCGTTGTGAGTTGGATGGCCACCTGGCGCGACTACGACTCAACCGCCCGGAGGCTTTAAATGCTGCCAACTGGACCTGGGTACAGGATCTCGTCAAGGCCACCGCGTACCTGGCGCAAAGCTCTGAGACCAGGGTCGTCATCGTCAGCGGTGAGGGGCGCGCCTTTTGCAGCGGACTCGATGTCAAGGAGTTAGCTCAGGGAAATCTGAGTGTCGAGTGGTTCGATGTCTGGGAGCGGGGCGTGACTGCTTTGGCCAATTTGCAGGCTATCACAATTGCTGCTGTCCAGGGCTACTGCTTAGGAGGAGGCCTGCAAGTTGCCATCGCCTGCGATCTGGTGGTTGCCTCTACCGATGCCGTGTTCAGCATTCCCGCCGTCAGGGAAGGAGTTGTGGCTGGCCTGGGCCCCATGCGTCTTGTTCGTCTGATTGGCATGGCACGCGCCAAGTACCTCTGCTTCCTGGGGCGGCGTTTCTCAGCGTACGAGGGACTTGAGATGGGGATTATTTCCGAAGTTGTCGCGCCTGCTGATCTTGAGCCGCATGCTCTGAATATGGCTCAGGAACTCCTGGCTATTCCCATTACAGCCTTGCGACATACAAAACGTCAGATTGGCCATGCCTTTGAACAGGACGTAGCGACCCTGACGCGCGAGCTGGTTGCCGCCCAGGAAGACTGCCTACGCTCGCCCGAGCATGCCGAGGTGATGGCTACCTATCGTGATCAACAGGCACAACGTCAGCGGCAGAAGGAAGGAGAGCGATGAGCACACAGATGAAAAGCAGGGTCAGGCGGGTGTATAGGAACTGACAGGTGCAGATATCCCTGATCCCCGAACTGATGATTTACGATGAATTTATGTGAAAGGGGTATATCTTATGGCTCAACCAGTAACAAGAGGACAGGGTTACATATGGAATCCCCAGGTAGAAATGATGCCACGGGCTGAATTAACTGCGCTCCAGGTACAGCGCTTGCGGCAGCAGGTAGCGCGGGCGTACGAACGGGTGCCATTCTACCGGCAAGCACTCGAGGCGCGCGGCGTGCACCCCCAAGATATGCGGACTCTCGAAGATATCGAACGGCTCCCTTTCACGGTCAAAGATGATTTTCGCACGACGTATCCCTACGGGCTCTTTGCTGTGCCATTGAAAGATGTTGTGCGGCTACATGCTTCCAGCGGTACTACTGGTAAACCTGTTGTCGCTGGCTACACGCGAGCAGATATGGCAACGTGGGGTGAGGTGATGGCTCGTACCTTCGCGGCAGGTGGCGTAACAGCCGATGATATCTTCCAGAACTACTATGGTTATGGGCTGTTTACCGGGGGACTGGGCGCGCATATCGGTGCAGAAGTTATCGGCGCAACCGTCGTGCCGATGAGCGGTGGCATGACCCGGCGCCAGGTGCAGTTAATGGAGGATTTCGCAGTCACCGCTATTGCCGGAACGCCATCCTATACTCTGGTCATTGCCGAAGCCGCTGCAGAAGAAGGTATTGATCTGCGTAACCGCATGAAGGTACGTGTTGGCTTTTTCGGGGCGGAGCCATGGACGGAGGGGATGCGTCGAGAGATCGAGGAGCGCTTTGGCCTCGAAGCTTTCGATCTTTACGGGCTGACCGAAGTGATTGGCCCAGGCGTAGCCGCAGAATGTTTCGAGCACCAGAGTTTGCATATCAATGAAGACCACTTTTACCCGGAGGTGATCGACCCTGAGACTGGTAGACGCCTCCCGGAGGGCCAAATGGGCGAACTGGTCCTTACCTGTCTAACACGTGAAGCATTGCCTCTGTTGCGCTATCGGACGCGTGATCGTGTGGCCTTATTTCATGGCACCTGCCCTTGTGGGCGCACCTCTGTTCGTATGCATCGCGTACAGGGGCGGACAGACGATATGCTTATTGTGCGCGGGGTCAACGTCTTTCCAACGCAGATCGAGCAGGTCCTGCTCTCCCATGCTGGACTGACCAGTAACTACCAGATCATCGTCGACCGGCAGCGTGATCAACTGGATGAACTAGAGGTTCGTGTGGAGGCAGATGAAGCGCTTCATAGCAAGGGGGGTGCGAACATTGGAGTGTTGCAGGCAAACGTAACAGAAGACCTGCACCAGGCTTTAGGATTGCACGCGCACGTGTTGATTGTCGAGCCCCATCACCTTCCACGCAGCGAAGGCAAGGTAAAACGTGTAATAGATCGTCGCCAGCTTATCGGCTGACCGGGCGTATAATTTTTTCTGTGTCAATTTGTTCAGTTGGCCCAGGGCACTCTCCGAGCGCCCTGGGCCAACTGAACAAATCTGATGCTTGTGCCGCCTATAGTGGCACAAGCATGAGAAAGATGGCAATGATCTCATCATATATTGTTTCCTACACGGGCATCCCGGCTTCAATCCAACGGCGAAAGAGGGCGATCTGTTCCTCAGGCCATTCCTCGTCGCACGGCATTGAGCCATCTGTCAATCGATCGAGGATGTCCTCGGCATGTGCGCGGACGTCCTGGTAGTTCCAGAGGTCGAAGGCGAAATCCATTGATTCCCTGTCGCTTTCGCGGAAGAGCGGTTGTATGTCTCCTGCAAAACTGGGCGTGCTGCCTGCAGTTGCCATGATTGTGCTCCTTTCCCGACTGTATGAAATGCTGCATACTACTATTCTACCTTTTTCATCCGACCTCATCTTCGTGCCATGTTCCATTTCTCTGTGTGTGAGGAATCAAGAATTTTTAGATGTTGCGTGCTGCGGGAAGTTCAGCCACAGGCTGAACTTCCCGCAGCACGCAACATCTAGTATGGAGGAGTCACCGAAGGTGGCGAGTTATGAGTGGATGTCAGTCTGAACACTTGACAAAGCGCATAAAGCAATGTACTTTCAGCTTATGACAGAGGAGAGATTACCCGGTGCTGTTACTGGCGCAGCACATCTCAAGAAAGCGAGCAGGAAGAGCGTGCCAGGGGAAAACACGCCTGATGGGGCGGCACAGCAACAGATCGCGCATGTGCGTCCGCCACGTTATGATTTTGCTGCTTTCGAGTCAAAGTGGCGAAGCAGGTGGGAAGAGCAGCAACTGTACCAGGTGGATCTGTACGATGCTGAGCGACCTTACTACAACCTGATGATGTTTCCCTATCCCTCGGCCGAAGGGCTGCATGTTGGCAATGTTTACTCCTATGTCGGTTCGGATATTCACGGTCGATGGATGGCTATGCAGGGGTACGATGTCTTTGAGCCAATGGGGTTTGATGCCTTTGGTATTCACAGCGAAAACTTCGCGATCAAGCGAGGTATTCACCCGCGTATCCTGACGGCGCGCAATGTCGAGCGTTTTCGTGAGGAGCAATTGAAGCGTATTGGAAACCGCTTTGACTGGTCACACGAGCTGAACACGACTGATCCAGCCTACTACCGCTGGACGCAATGGATTTTCTTGCAACTGTTCAAAGGCGGTCTTGCTGAGCGTAAGACGGCAGCCGTGAACTGGTGTCCAAAAGATAAAACGGTCCTGGCGGACGAGCAAGTGATTCATGGCCGCTGCGAACGCTGCGGCAGCATTGTAGAGCGACGCTGGCTAAAGCAGTGGTTCCTGAAGTTGACCAACTATGCTCAGCGGCTGCTGGATGACCTGGATCAGCTCGACTGGTCTGAACGGGTGAAGACAGCCCAGCGCAATTGGATTGGGCGCTCTGAAGGTTTGGAATTCACAATGGCGATTGATGGCAAGCCAGAAGAAAGTGTGGAGGTATACACTACGCGGCCCGATACGATCTTTGGTATGACCTTTGTCGCTCTGTCTCCCCAGCACCCATTGGTCGCTCGCATCACAGATGCTGCCTTGCGTGAGACGGTATCCAGGTACCAGGCAACGGCCAATCGCCTACGGGTGGGGGACGATCGCACCATGACGGGTGTCTTCACGGGAGCATACGCTCTACACCCGTTGACGAGTGGGCTCATACCCATCTGGGTGGCTGACTTTGTGCTTGAAGGATATGGCGCTGGCGCGGTAATGGGCGTGCCTGCACACGATGAGACAGATATGGCGTTCGCTCGGACAATGGGCCTGCCTATTCGCGTTGCCGTACAACCTTTACGCCCACAGGCTTCTCTACCCGGTAAGAACATACAAGGAGTGGCTTTTGTACAGCCCGGGGTGCTCATCGATTCTGCTGAGTATTCGGGAATGACATCTGAGCAGGCACGTACCGCTATTATCACCTGGTTTGAAACTCACGGCCTGGGGAAGCGTACTGCTCAATACCGATTGCGCGATTGGCTGATCAGCCGGCAGCGTTATTGGGGACCGCCCATCCCGATTATCTATTGCCCTGAGCATGGAGAGGTGGCAGTACCAGAAGATCAATTGCCCGTATTGTTGCCAGAAGTGGAGGAGTGGATGCCAACGGGTACAGGAGCATCTCCCCTGGCAGCAATCGAAAGCTTTGTCAATACTACTTGCCCTATCTGTGGGCAGCCAGCTCGGCGTGAAACGGATGTCAGCGATAACTTCCTGGACTCGGCGTGGTACTTCCTGCGCTATCCTTCCAGCGATGAAGAGACCCAGCCCTGGGATCCTGAACTCACTCGTAAGTGGTTGCCTGTAGATATGTATGTCGGTGGGGCAGAGCATAGTGTGCTGCACCTGATGTATGCGCGCTTCATTACGATGGCGCTACACGATCTCGGCCACCTGGGTTTCGCAGAGCCATTTAAACACTTCCGTGCCAATGGGACTATCACCAAAAATGGTGCGAAGATTTCCAAGTCAAAAGGCAACGTCGTCAATCCCGACGGCTACATCGCGCACTTTGGCGCAGATGTATTCCGCCTCTACCTGATGTTTATGGGGCCATACGAAGCTGGGGGAGACTTCAGTGATCGCGGCATAGGCGGCGCTGTGCGGTTCCTGGACCGCGTCTGGC
>Ga0209647_1003180_pt1 | contig 12846 bp, 20 predicted proteins | sample GraSoi_2013_60cm_FD_185827 | JGI IMG/M metagenome (GOLD analysis project Ga0209647, IMG submission 185827) | Grasslands soil microbial communities from the Angelo Coastal Reserve, California, USA - Sample 9_17_2013_60cm (SPAdes) (version 2) | ecosystem: Environmental > Terrestrial > Soil >... | reverse complement strand
TGCATCACCCGCGCCGCCAGCGCCGACTTGCCGATGCCGCCCATGCCCAGCACGCTCACCACCCGACAGCGCTCCTGGACCACCCACTGCTCAAGCGTCACCAGTTCGCCCTCGCGCCCATAGAAGCTCGGCACATCCAGCGCGTCGCCCCAATCCACCCGCGGCCCCAATGCAGGCTGGGCCATGACCTGCTCATCCGACTGCGCTGTCACGAGCACCAGCCGGGGGCGCTCTTTGCCCAGCAGCCCCTGGAGCCATGCTTCCTCGAGCAACACCTTCTGGTGTGCTGCGTGCCAGAAGGCCCGGATCTCCTCTTCCTCGCGCCCGGCTGCAAAGGCCCGCTGCCCGACAGCGAAGGCCAGCAACGCTTTGAGGTGCGAGGCCTTGGGATAGCTGTCGCCAGCTTCCCACTTGCCGATGGCGCGGCGCGAGACACCCAGCAGCTCAGCCAGGCCCGCCTGGGTCAGCCCGATGGAGGTGCGCAGGGTCAGCATAGTCTGGCCAAAGGCATAGTCTGCTTCACCGTAGATGGATCGCTTCATGCGTGCGCTCCTTTCCACCCGACCCGTGTAGCGTGCCGATTTATCAAGCACGTGCGCGAGACCCGCGATGGGAAGGAAGGGGAACTGCTCTGGCATCTCATGGAGGCTGACGCGCCTGCGCTCATCCCGCTATACTCCTCTCAGCTGTGGTCCCAGTCGGTCCACGCGTGTGTGGAGTGAGAGGGCAACGACACGAGACCTCCTCTCACTCCGCCCATTTCATCCCTTTATGATAGCAGATTTTCCCCTGGATGACGAGGACCCTCCAGGCGCTTGCCCTGCTGGGTGTAGCAGGGGCAGATGGCTGTCCATCTCTGCGCGCTCGGAGCACTTCGCGTCGCCTCAGCCGTCGTCATCATGCTCCTTTCCTGCTTACCGCTGCCGGAAGACGCGCAGAGCGCGTCTGTTCCACAGGAGTGAACTAAGGGGAACTGAGATGGCATCTGATGGCCACTGACTTCTGCAGAGCATCCTTCTATACTCCTAGCAGTGGAAGTGGATGGCCCACCCAGAAAATGGGTGAGCAAACTTCTCAGTCAGAGGCCTGCTCTCACAAATGAGTGCCAGGAGTTGCCCTCAGATGATCAACGAGATGCGGGACAGACCCGGAAGGAGCAATTAGGAAAATGACTACAAGGAGTACACTATGACAGTTCTCACGACCCATGAACAGCAAGAGATCGACCGCGCCAACACGCAAGGGAAGCAGCCGGTCGTGTTCGTGCACGGCCTCTGGCTCCTCTCATCCAGTTGGGACCGCTGGCGTGCACTGTTCGAAGAGCAGGGCTACACCACGCTCGCCCCTGGCTGGCCCGATGACCCGCAGACCGTCGAGGAGGCGAATGACGACCCGGAGGTCTTTGCCCACAAGCGGCTCAAGCAGGTCACCGATCACTACATTGACGCCATCCGCCAGCTCAAGAGGAAGCCTGCTGTCATCGGCCATTCCTTCGGTGGGCTCATCGCGCAAATGGTGGCCGGGGAGGGCGTGGCCGCTGTGACGGTCGCCATCGATCCCGCTCAGTTCCGCGGCGTGCTTCCCCTGCCGCTCTCAGCGATCAAGTCGTCATCGGCGGTGCTGGGCAATCCCCTCAACTACAGCCGGGCCGTCCCGCTGACCTACGAGCAGTTCCGTTATGCCTTCGCTAACGCCGTCGATGAGAACGAAGCCCACGAGTTGTACGAAACGTACTCGGTCCCCGGTTCCGGCACGCCAGTCTTCCAGGCTGCGGCCGCCAACCTCAACCCCTGGACGGAAGACCAGGTCAACACCAAGAACCCCCAGCGTGGCCCACTCTTGCTCATTGCGGGCGAGCAAGACCATACGGTCCCGTTGGCGGTCGTCACGGCTGCTTACCAGTTGCAGCAACACAATCCCGCCGTCACCGAGTTCCGCGCAATCCCCAATCGAGGACATTCCTTGGTCATTGACCATGGGTGGCGTGATGTGACTGAGATTGCCCTCGCCTTCATCGCAGAGCAGTTCTCGATCGGCTAGGAATCGCGGCATCTCGCTCGAACGGCGCCGCCTGATAGAACAGAACACCGTTTTTTCAGTATCATACAACCATTTCAGGAGAACCAACATGCAAATCGCACAACACGCTTCTCAGAGCTACCGGAGATTGTTTTTGATTCGTGGCATTATCGGCATCCTGTTCGGCGTGGTGGTCCTCTCCGTCTCGCCGGCGATTACGCTGCTCGTTCTGGTCTACCTCTTTGGGGCGTATGCCTTCGTGGGCGGGATCGTGGCAGCGGCTCTTGCCTTACGGTATACCAAAGAGCAGGGATGGGCACTGCTGCTAGTCGAGGGCATCCTGGGCATTCTGGCAGGCATCGTCGCCTTTGTCTGGCCAGGCATCACCGCCTTCGCCTTCCTCTTCCTGATTGCGGCCTGGGCCATTGTCACCGGCATCATGCAGATCGTCGCTGCCTTTACGCTCCCACTGGGTACTGGGCGCGAATGGCTGCTGGGGCTGGCCGGGTTCTTCTCGATTCTCTTCGGCGTTCTCATCGCCATCCGGCCCGTTGCCGGGCTGCTCACTGTGGTCTGGTTGATCGGCATCTACGCGATGGTCTTTGGCATCCTGTTCATCGTGCGCTACTTCCAGGCGCGCTCTTTGGCCTCTCGTCTGACTTGACCTGCCACACAGTCCCCCGGACTGCGTCCAGGCACGTTTTGCTTGCGCTGTCCGACCTCACAACAGGGTGGGCAGCGAGCAAAACGGCACGGATGAGGGGTGAACTTGACCACCACTTGAAATTGGATGATGGAAAGGATAAAGAGCATGTCGTCTATGCAACAAGGGAAACACAGCATCTCGCAGGGAACAGAGCCCTCTGACGGCATCCTGTTGGGACAATCACTTGCAGGCGACGAGTACGCCTTTGAAGCCCTGGTCAGCCGGTATCGCAGTCCCTTACTGGAGTATATGCGGCGCGTCCTCAAGGACGATGAACAGGCTCACGATGTCCTGCAGTTTGTCTTGCTCCAGCTCTATGTTTCTCGGCCAACGTTGCTGAGGGACGTGCCACTCAAGGCGTGGTTGTTTCAGGTCGCACGCCATCGCTGCCTGGACGAATTGCGCAAGCAGCGGCGTAGACCTTCGATTCATTTCTCTGAACTCTCCTGGGAAGATGAGAGCGAAGGGATTGCGCTGATTGAGTCCATCCTGGATCCGCGACCGGTGCCAGAGGAGATCGTGGAGCAACTTGACCTGCACGCTGCCCTGCATCAGGCGATACGTCAACTCCCACTCAGGTTTCGCCCGATCGTCCACCTGCGCTGTTTCAGGCAACTGACTTTCTCGGAGATCGGGCGCATGCTCAACATGCCGGAGACGACCGTGAAGACCTACTTCTACCGCTCGCTACCGCGCTTGCGTAGAGCGCTCATGAGTAGCGCGCACGTTGCTGCCGTCTCGTAGTGTGAAACCTGTAGGCTTTGTTACGCACCAACCAACGCTTCCCTTCACAGTATGATCATATCATGCGGGTAGAGAGCAAAAACGTTGCCCCAACTGAATCGGGTGAAACGCTCGTTTTTTCGTTGTCATCCAACAAGAAAGAGGATCGACATGCAACACATGAAAGGAGCGCCTCATGAGTCATCCGACCCCGTCCACCGTCCGCGCTGACGATCTGCTTCGTCACCTGCAGGATTTGCGGTCCGGCACCTACGAGGGAGCAATGAGCCGCGGTGCCAAAGAGGTAGTGTATCGCCAGGGTATCAACCTGCTCAGGCCAGTCGCCGTGGAGATCTTAGAGGAAGCCAATACCTTGTTCTTAAACGGCACTGGAAATGTGCAGATGATCGGCCCCGAAGAAGATGGCTCTGGCGGTCTGGTGACCCGCTTTGAGCTCAGCTGGCCTGAACAGCGAGCGGCACGAGTCATGCGGGGTCCAAACGGGCCGCTTCAGCCGGTGCGTATTGTGGTCAACTACTCCCAGGGTTTCCACCATCCTCACCTCTCTGGAAGTACCGCAGGCTTTTGGCCGTTTCAAGTCACGAGCGCTGCCGATGCCGGGCGTCAGAAAGGCGTCCTGGCTGCAATTGTCGAGTTAGAATTGCATCAGCGCATCTTTGAAACCGATTGGCGTATTCTGCCCATCTCCCGGCAGTGGGAATGAGAGCATTCTTGCCTCGGTAAAGGTTGCCCGAATGAAGAAGAACAGCAAGCCCGGCTTAGAGGGCATCCGCAAATTGCACGAGCAAAGAGAAAAACAAGGTCTCTGCACGACGTCAACTTGCATGAAAAGGAGTATCGCCATGCCTGGTTCGTTCCGTATTGGCAACATTGCCGGAATCGACATCGATATCAATGGCAGCTGGATCATCATTCTGGTCTTGCTGACGGGTAACTACTCAGGTCCCTGGCTCCCAGGCGATCGGGAAAGGAGAGCCTTCAAAAACCGCCGCCAGGGCAGCTAACATGGATCGCCCTTGCTTGCGCATGGTGGACAGATAACTGCGAATGGTGCAAAAGGCCGTGGCACCCTGTTCACTGCGAAAGGTGCCAGAAATCTTTTGCTGAACCTTCATCATGCGCAGATCGCGCTCAGCCTGGTTGTTGGATCAAGCCGTCAACTACACCGTCTCCGTCTCTAGCGGAGGGAATGTTCACGGTCACTCATCCCTTTCATCCTTTGTACGGCCAGCAGTTTGAGATCCTCAACTACCGCCACAATTGGGGAGAATATCGTGTCATTTTTTACGAGACCCCGGATCATGTGCGCTCGCTCCCAGCGGTCTGGACGAGCCTGGTGTCACCTGATCCCAGCGTCCTACTCGCCGCCGGTCGCGCTCCTTTTCAGGTGAAGGACCTGCTGGCTTTGGCCCAGCTCGTCCAGCGGATCGAAGAGCGAAAGGAGGACGCAGAGTGTTAAGCCAATTTTGCCGGAAGTGTAAAGGAAATAATGCCGGATTTCTCGGTACTATCTGGCGACTTTTCGGAGGGAAAGAGTGGATCTCTGCGCATTTTTGGTATCTTTTTCTCTTGACATTTGGCCGAGCAATGAGCATACTAGAAACAACGACTGTTCTTGCTCAGGAGATGTTCATGTCAGACGAAAAGCTTGCCCTCTTGCGCCAATCGCATACCCTTCATCCGCATCCTGACCAGGTGCGTGATCCGCTCTTTCTCAGTGGATCGCCTTTCTTTGATCCACGCGATCTGGTGCAAGTCAAATATGAACTCTTACGACGGGTGCGTGTGGATGGCTATTCCGTCGCACAGGCCTCGTCCTTGTTTGCCCTTTCCCGTCCGACCTTTTACGCAGCCCATACAGCCTGGGAACAGGCAGGCATCGCTGGCTTGCTTCCACAGCCGACTGGGCCTCGTCATGCCCACAAGCTCACCGAGGAGCTCCTTGTGCAACTGCGGCCCCTGGCCAAGACGATGTCTGCTCCCCAATTAGCCCAGTGGGTACAGGAGCAGCATCATCTGAAGGTGCATCCACGCAGCATTGAACGCGCCCTTGCCCGTTCAGAGAAAAAAGGGGGGGCATCGTGAAGCGCTGCTGGAACGAGCTTGACTATGAACCACTGCGCACCTGGGCCTTACTCCCTTCATCCGTGCGGCCACCTGGCCTAGCCCAGATCCTGCGGGGAGGGCTCGTCACCTGGTTCCAGACGGCGCAAGCACTTCCGGTCATTGCGTCGCAGGCGTTTTCTGGTCCGCCTCCGGTCTCTAGTAGCGCTACTCCGTTGTCTACACTCGTTGCAGCCATGATTGCAGAGGTGTTTCTATGACCATCGGTTCAACCCTGTCTCAAAAAGTCACGGCACGACATCTACAACGACAGGCCATGCTCTACGTGCGCCAAAGCACGCTGCACCAGGTCCTGGAAAATACGGAAAGTACGGCACGACAATATGCTTTAACTGAGCGAGCAGTCGGGCTTGGATGGGAGACTTCACGGATCGTGGTCATTGACCAGGATCTGGGTCAAAAAGGCGGCTTCCGCCGTCGATCGTGAGGGATGGGAGCCGCCTGGTAGCGGAAGTCGGACTGGGTCAGGTGGGGCTGGTCATGGGCCTGGAAGTCTCTCGTTTAGCCCGCAGTTCCCTGGATTGGCATCAGTTGTTGGAACTCTGCTCCATGACCGGCACCCTCATTCTCGAGTGATCTTGGCCTCTACGATCCTGCCACCTTCAATGATCGATTACTGTTGGGCATGAAAGGCGCGATGTCAGAAGCCGAATTGCATGTCCTGCGGGCGCGCTTGAGGGGAGGCATTCTCAATCAGGTGCAACGGGCAGCACTCAAGCTCCAACTGCCGGTTGGTCTGGTCTATGCGAGATGTCGATACCGTCCGGCTCGATCCCGATGCCCAGGTCCAACAAGCCTTGTGCACCTTGTTTGCCACCGATCACTCGGACAGGATCAGCCTGGGCAGTGGTCAAATATTTTCGCGAACAAGGACTGCTCTTTCCGCGCCGTGTCCGTACTGGCCCCCATGCAGGAACCATTCATTGGGCACCGCTCATCCACAATACCGTGCGGAAGCGTCTTGCGCAATCCGCGCTATGCCGGGGCGTTCTGCTACGGACGGACCCACAGCAGTAAACGGTTGGATGGCAGGCTCCGCGTCGAGACCGTCCCAAAGGCAAGCATGGCCATTTCTCTTCCAGAACGCCCATGTTGGCTACATCACCTGGGACGACTATGAAGCCAATCGCCAGCAATTGCGTCAGAACCGTCAAACGTTCGGAGGGGATCGCCGTCATGGCCCCCCGCGAGAAGGGCCCGCCTTGTTGCAAGGATTGGTCATCTGTGGAAAATGTGGCAATCGCATGACCATCCGCTACCATCAAGCCGAGAAGGGAACGCATCTCATTCCTGAATACGTGTGCCAAAAAGAGCGCGTGGAGCAGGCAACAGAGCAGACCTGCCAGCATATTCTGGGCGCAGGGCTCGATGCGGCCATGGCCGATCTGCTGCTGGCTCAAGTGACCCCTTTCACGATTGACACCGCTGTGCAGGTCTATGAAGAACTGCATACCCAGGTCCAGGCGGCACAGCACTTGCGGGATCAGCAGGTCGAACGAGCCCGCTATGCTGCCGAACTGGCCGGGCGCGCGCTTTTTGCGCGTTGATCCAGAGAATCGGCTGGTGGCCTCGGTCCTGGAAGCGGAGTGGAATGCACGTTTGCAAGAGTACACGCAGGTCCAGCAGGCCATCGCCAATCTGGTGGAAGATTTTCCGCGGGTGTGGCACGATGAACGGACGTTAGATCGGGATCGGAAACGCATGGTGCGTTTGTTACTGGAAGATGTGACCCTGCGCAAAGACGAGATAATCACCGCTCAGGTGCGCTTCAAAGGAGGAGCGACACAGACCATCACGTTACCTATCAGTCAGGGGCGACGCAGTGCGTAAGAGGTCTTGACACTTATCGATCAGTTGCTCGATGATTACACCGACGCCGAAGTGGCAGAACACCTCAATCAGCGCGGATGGCGCACCTACGAAGGCAAGTTGTTTCATGCGACCCGTATTCTGTCATTGCGGCGCTATCATCAGTTGAAGGATCATGGCGCGCGGCTCCGGGAGCGCGGGTTGTTATCCGCCAGTGAAGCCGCACAAGCCTATGGAGTTTGCCCACAAACGATCAGGGATTGGGGGCGAGCTGGTCGCATTCCCATGTATCATGCCGATGGCCGTGGGATTGCGCTGTTTTCGCCACCCGACGAACAGGCTCCACACTCGTCTCACAAAACACGCTAACCATGCGGAAGGAGTGCAGTATGCAATCACATCGTTGGTAAATGGGATCGAGAGATCATCCAGGAATGCCAAGACTTGGTCCGCCCGGCTGAGCAGCGCATCCAGCAGATTTTTCGAAGCATCCTGCGTCTTGCGGCCCGGTTTTTTGGGTGTGGAACTCCGCCCAGGAGGAGCCAGGGCAAAGTGCTCGACAAATCCTTGCTGGAGCACCTCAAAATACTGGAGCACCAGGGCATCACGCTCGGCTTGGGGAACTGCTTTGGCTCCTTGTGCGCGCAACGTCTCGGCAGTCTCTTTCATCTGTAGGAGTAGATCATGCATGGCTTGGGCCCAGGGCCGCTTCTCCTGCTCAGTCACAAACCGGCAGTCGCGCAAGAGATGGGCGCCACACACACTATGCTGGCATGAATAGTGATCATAGCTGTGCCAGCGATCATGCATGGCACGGCCCTGGTACTGTGGCAACACCCCGATGGCGTCGATGGCTTCCTGTCCGCGTTTTTTGTGCCAGCTATACAGCGTGAGCCAGGTGGTGGCCGTCACATGCATCCAGCGCAAGAGCCCCTTGACCCTGATCCCGGTTTCATCCACATGATCCAGCCGGCTGGCCACCAGCCAGCGTTTGAGCGTGACCATGCTTGGTTCCAAGGTCCTGGCTGCTTCCGCGATCCAGGTGGCCACCGTCCCTTCCGAGAGCTGACAGCCCCACAGATCAGTCACCAGTTCTCCGATCCGCGCCAGCGGAAGCAACTGAAACTGAGACAGATAGACCGCCAGGGCTCGCATCCGTGGCCCATACTGGGCAAGGGCCTCCACGCCTACGGGGAAGGTCCCTGCCGTCAGATGCCCACAGGCTGGGCATGTAATCGTCTCCACCTGGTGTTCGGTGACCACCAGGCGCAAGACGGGCAACTCGTGGACTTGCCGGCGCTCTTTGAGTTGCCCGGCGACCTCGGACAACTCGCAGTGGCATACGTCGCAGTGGCCTGGTCGATGGGTGATGACCTGGTCTGGTCTCGCGATTTGAGACATCGCATGGCCCTGGTGACCGCGTTGGCCCCCAGACGGTTTCCCACTCTTTTTGCGCGGGGACGCCTTACGGGAAAAGCCATCGCTGGACGGCGGTTTGCTACTGTTGTGGCTATCTTTGGCCAGCCGCCTTTCCAATTCTTCAATCCGCAGCAAGGCACTCATTAGCAGCCCCTCTAACTCCTCAATCCGCCGATCTTTCTGCGCGGCTTCTTCTTTGAGTACTGCTAGCTCTTGCCTCAGTTGCCTGGCTTCTTCTTCGGTCATGCTCTGATACCAATCACTGATGAAACTTCTGCCCATCTTCGCGCGCTGCGGGAAACCAGAAGGTGAGAGAATTCTTGCACCTCCTCATTGCTCATTTAATTGCTCTAGACGCTCGCTCGCCCAGGCAAGCGCTCTAGTAGAGCCCATCGCTTTCGCCAGCGTAGACGCGATCTCGGCATGGAGGAGAGCATTCGCCCTATCCTCTTTTCTCAGATAGATGTCACTGAGCAAGAGGTGATCGAAGGGCAAATAGGGCCTGAAGTTGGCTGCTTCGCGCAAGGACAGCGCTTGCAAGCCATAGGTGAGGGCAGCCTCCAGGTCCCCTCTCCACAAAGCGTTCCAAGCAAGATGACGCGTGGGTTCGCTCTTTTCAGGGAGATGGCCTGATTGCTCGGCGATCTGAAGGGACTTCGCATAGTGTTCCAATGCCAGATCCCTCTGTCGCCAGCGCTCATGCACCAGACCAATGTGAAAGTGCGACTCGCAGACCCCTCGTGTGTCGTGCAGCGCTTCCCGCAGTTCCAAGGATTGCTGCTGATAGGTGAGGGCTTCATCGTATTCTCCTTGGCCTTGAGGACTATTTGGCGATGCGCCGCTCCTCACTCTCGCCACCAGGGTGGCAAAATAGTGCGCCTGTCCGAGTAAACTCAACGCATCGGCAAGGCCTTGTTGGTCATGGGCCGTTTCGGCAAGTTGTCTGGCCTGGAGAATGGTTGCAAACAGGAGATCAGCGTCCGTGTCGTTGAGGAAGTGATCGATAGTGAGGACCTGTCCGTACAGCAGCAGGAGCTTGAGGCGATCTCGCAGCTTCACCTCGCTCGCCTCGATCAAGTGCAGCGTACTGCGAAGGACGTGCTGAGCGTCAGCTACTCTTCCGAGGTAAAAGTACGCTTGAGCTATCTCGCAGCATGCTTCAATGGCCGTCGTGTAATGGTGGGCAAACTCTTCCTGAATAGAAGCTGATGGCTGCATCGCTTTCTCCTTTTTCTCTCCTGGTGCTCAAGACTTTTTGATCTGTTTTGAGCCAGTTTCGATATGAGTTTATCAGCTTTGTCCAGTCCTCTTCAAGGAGACCTGAGTAGTTACCCTAATTGTTCGTCTACAACAAGGGACAACTTAATTCCGCAGACACCGGAAAGGGACAACTTAATTCCATGCATACACACGTGCAGGGAAAGCTCATCAAGCAGTATATCGGCATGCTTACCAAGGTCACCATTGCTCGGCTCGAAGAGGTCGCCGACGACCCGGAGACGCGGGCAGAGGATGCGATAACGTTCGTGAGCCAAAAAGTAGCGAGTCGCCCGAAATGGCTGACGGCGTTTGAATACAAACGTATCTGCGAACTATTTTGTACATTTTCTAGAAGAATGCAAGCAATCGAAGCACATTTTGAAGGAGTAGCGAAAGAGCGACTCCAGGCATGTAGCGAGGTTGTGACAGAAGAGACACTGGCGCAAGAAGCCAAGCGAGTGGAAATTGAAGAGACACCTCTCGCGATGGAGATCATCGCCATAATGCAAGAACGTGTCCTCTGGCAGGGCACAAGCGATCAATTGAAAAAAATGCTTTGCCCCTACCTGAAAGAGTCGCCTATGCTCTTCGCAAATGTTCTCCAGCACGTCGCCACGCTCTTACCTATGTAGGGCATCAGTATTACGCTCAATGAGAAGAAACCTGATATCACCATCAGCAAGGAAGCATGTATCGGAAGCATGAAATGTTGAAGCGAGCAAGGCAAGTCAGAGATAGATTCCTTGAACGCGGCTATGCATTACAGGAAAATCACACGTTGTCCTCTGAATAATTTATCCAGAGAACAACCTAATGATAGTCCGCAACTTTATTCTTGTAGTCCACAACTTTATTCTTCATGGACACCACCAAGTGTACCCATCAAATAAAGTTTTACAAAATCCGCACGAATTTAAGCGTGAAATCGCCAGCCTCATGTCATAGGAAAGTTTTACACTTCTCATCGGAATCTCGGGATTTCCCCTTATTATCGGTTGGTTGCTTTAAATAAAGATTTACACTGCTGGCAGTCTAGAATATGCAATAAGCGAACGGAGGAACCAAATAGCCGCCACAACCCTGAATGCAGCAAACGCGGAAAGAACGATCAGAACGTCGCGTATGTCCCGATTGCAAGAGCCTGTAGTGGAATGCGCTAGGAAAGGACTCTCTAAGGAGGCGTCAGTTCCGTTGCTACCTTGAGAGGCGCTTCTCCTTCTCTCGCTTGACGAAGTGTAATATCTGCGGTCAAGTTCAGGGCAGAAAGTAGTTCTAGTAAGGTATCGAGCGTGGGGTTGCTGTCATCTGCCGAAAACAAACGCGATATCGCTTCTCGTTTCCTGCCCATGAGAGCTGCAAGCGTTTCCTGGCTCATATGCTGTTGTTTGCGGATGCTATCAAGAGCATGCATAAGCTCTAGCTCAGCCCCCATTTCTCGATAGCCCTCAGCAATTGCTTTTTTCTGTAACCGCTTTGGTAAGCGTTGCTCAAATCTATTCATGCTCTTCCTCTTGCGCAGGACTGACATGACGAGTCCGCACGTATTCAGTCCAGTAGTTGAACGCTTTCTTCAGATCACCTGTTGAAGCTGTTTGACCAGTCCGCTTGCTATACCCATGAAGCAAGACAATACGGTTTCCATCAAAGCCAAGAAGCTCACGTGCAAGCGTTCTCCTGTGAATAACCCGAATCTCCCACAATCCCTCGTAATCATGACATTTCTCAAGATACCCGCCACCTAACTGATGGCCGTAGAGCCGTAATGCAGACACCACCCTCAGCAACTTGCCTGAAAGCTTCGGATAGGTAGTATCTAACGCATCCTCGAAGACTTCAGCCGGTTGGGTCGTATCTGCTTGCTCGAAGTAGTCAATCACCCACTTCATCTAACACCTATTTCATAGAAGAATTGTAACATAAATGTTACGAATACGCAAGTTTTTGAGACAGCTGTGGAAAGCCGATTCTTCTGAACGGATGATACAAGAAGCCAACACAGCGTCTGAATCATTGATCATGGCAATGATAACAGGTCGTCCTCACCTCTCCATCAGAGCGATTCACGGTTGCTATTTTCATTTTCACGATCACCACACAAGGTATGATCGGTCATCTGAATATTGGAGCAGTTGTAGAGCAAGAGCGGTCGCTCTGATGTGTTGCGAGATCCGTTCCCAAACAAGGAAACAGTTTGCGGGTAATTTCATCACCAGTCATCTGATGGTAGATGACAAAGAACAGGGAGTCAATATTGGCGCACTTTTTTGGAACAGATATCCCAAGTGCCAGCACAATGGGCAAAGGCAAAGCGAGCGATCAATGTAGTAGAGAAGAGCGACGAGCGGGCTAAGTGGTTGTGTACATTGGGAAAGGCAATGGAGAAGTCCGGGCAAGTAGAGCAAGCTGATGCTGTGTGGGCTGAAGCCAGCAGGTGATTTCTACCATAAAGAGGGGAGACGAACGGGATTGGGTATTGCGCATTCTCGGAGAGAAGTTAGTCGCAAGCCACCGATGGGAATCTGCTGCAGCTGTGATCAGTGGGATAGAGAGGGGCGACTTGCGAGACATGGCGCTGCAAACAATGGGGGGTGAGCTGGCTAAGACGCACCAATGGGAGCGCGCCGAAGCCGTAATTAAGGCTGTGTTGCGAAAATGGCAAGGATGCGGTAAACTCTGCGTTATTCTGAGAACTGAGAGGAACCGATTTCATGGATACCTCCAAACTGTTCAAATGGCGTCACTTCCAAGCCGAGATTATTTTGCTG
>Ga0209647_1003175_pt1 | contig 12854 bp, 10 predicted proteins | sample GraSoi_2013_60cm_FD_185827 | JGI IMG/M metagenome (GOLD analysis project Ga0209647, IMG submission 185827) | Grasslands soil microbial communities from the Angelo Coastal Reserve, California, USA - Sample 9_17_2013_60cm (SPAdes) (version 2) | ecosystem: Environmental > Terrestrial > Soil >... | reverse complement strand
TGGGAGCTTCTTCGGCGTGATTCTGAGCTGGCTCACCTGGGTGGTGGTGATTGTGCTGATCATAGCCGGGTTGGCTGCGCTGGCTACAAACTGGCGTGTCGTGACTATCCCCATGCCCACGCGCACCTTCCAGATCATGGAACATGCACGGCTGGTGATCAACACTGGTGCGGGGGCCGTGTCTATTCGCCGGGGAGAGGAAGGCATGGTGAGCGTGACTGCGACCAAACGCGCCAGCGGTATTGGCATCGACACCGAGCGTATGCAGATAAACTACAACCAGTATGGCGACGTGCTGGACATCTCAAGCCGCATGGCCTGGAGCATCCTCCAGTTTGGTCTGCGCACTGTCGATTTCGAGATCACTGTGCCGTCCAGTTGCGATGTCCAACTGCAGAATAGCTCGGGACGAGTCGCGCTGCAGGGCACAAGTGGGGTGATGCGCGTGCGCACTGGTGGCGGCAGCGTCCACGCGCACGATCTTCAGGGGCAGATCGCGATGAAAACAGGCGGTGGGCGCATCGAAGCCGATAACCTGCAAGGGTTGATCGATCTGCGCACCGGCGGTGGGCTGTGCTGGCTACTTAGAACATCTGTTTAGAAAATGAGTTTGCTGAGAACAATTCTCCCAACCGCCTTGAGCAAATCATAGCTCACAGCTCTCCCTATGTTGTCAAATGAACTCTTGTATATTATGCGTCAGTTTGGCGAGGATCTGAATCAATTTGCCATGTTGCAAGCATCTTGCTGGTCCGCCTGTGTGATTTGCCAACGTATCTATCCTCTCTACCAGTCCGGGCATCCCAGGATCGGGTTCGCCAATCCCTTCTTGACAGGATCATCTCTCCACCGGTATACTGCTGAAGGAAGTAGTCACTCGGTTTTTTGGAGGTTTTGACATCTATGCCAGTGAGCCGCTAACTCCATCCTGTTTCCTGTTCAAACAGGGAAACAGACATCATCATTCTTGCTCCCATCGCTCGCGTGTCTCTCATCGGGAATGAGCGCTCAGCCGTTCTCCGCCTGGAATGTCGCGTAGCGTGATTTGTGCGCGACGATGCTTCTGGTTTTGCCAAAGAGAGACGGCGAATGGGAAAGCAAGCAGCAAGATGGTGGGAAGCCGGTATGGAGAAGCGCACAGCAAACAGGTGTCAGGCAGGGATCGCAGGCTCGCGCATCGCTGATGTTCCCCATCCACCACACCGAGGCCGAGGTATGTCGTCTTTTGTCCTGTCGCGCAAAGCAGGTTCGCGTCCCTCAGTGCAGGCGATGATCTGCTCTCTCCATCCCTCTTTCTGTCCCATCGTTTCCTCGAAGCGTTGTTAGAAAACAGATCATAGAAGGAGATTATAGCAATGACCACAGGACTTCCCGACTTTTTTCAATATAACCTCTGGGCGAACCTGCGTTTGCTCGACGCGTGTGCACACCTGTCCGACGCACAACTGGGCGCCACCACGACAGGAACATTTGGAAGTGTGCGAGAGACCCTCATGCACCTGTTCGCTGCCGAAGAAGGCTATGTGCGGTCTTTTACTGGCACAACCCCGATCCCTCCACTGAAAGAACTCACCACTTTTGCAGGCTTGGACGAACTGCGGCGACGAGCAGAGAGGTCAGGAAAAGAGCTGATCACCATCGCGGAGCAGAGGGACCTGAGTCAGATCTTCTATCTTGATGGGGGAACCTATGAGGCTCCGGCCATCGTCGTGGTGATCCAGGCCATCAACCACGCCATCGATCATCGTTCGCAGATCGCCACTCTGCTGAGCCAACAGGATATCGAGCCACCCGACCTCGATGGCTGGTCGTATAATGATGCCATGCATGAAAGGTCGTGAGAGTGGCTGTGCTTCCGATCATGAACGTATTCAGTTCCCCTTCCCCATAGGTGGATATGTTGAAATGATGCGGTCGCCTAGGCGACAGGGACACCTGTGCTGGCTACTTGGCACATCCGTTCGCGAATCAGCTGGATGTGCCAAGTAGCCAGCACAGCGGGTCTGGCATCTTCCCTCATACCTGCTGAGTCACCTCTTCCAAATACGCATGAGCCGTGGGCCAACGATAAGGACGAAGAGCACGAGCAGGATGAGCATGACGACAGGGACGAAGAGGGAAAGCAGTATGGCGATGAAGACCAGCACATCTTCCAAAAAGCTCAGCACGATATTGAGAAAACCAGCAGTAGTGATGGTGGAAACTAAGCGTGTGGTCGATTTGGTAGTATGACTCAGGGCAGCCAGTACACCGCCGATAAGAAGAAGTATAATCAGCAGGCCAACTCCCGTAACGGGTATGATACTGGCTGCAATAACCGTCCTCGCAGCGGCATCGCTGCTCCTGGCGGCGATATGTATGCCTGAGATGGAGTGACTTCCCGCCGCGACCGCTACTAATGCACCTGCCAAGGGTCGCACTACAGTATGAATAGCATTCCAGGCATGGTCGATGAGCGGAATTTTATCGGCTACGAAGTCCAGTATGGTGAGGATGGCAAGCGCGACGATAAACCAGGTCTGGGTGATGAAGGAGAAGGATGGGTTCACTTTATACAGGTGTAACCAGCGCACGGAGACGGCGAAGGCCAGCAGTGGCAGGTAGGCGTTGAGGCCAGACGCAAATGCCAGCCCAAAAGGTGTGCCGAGATCGACGATATCCATGATGTCCTCCTGCTCGCGCGTATGAGTATTCTTCTACGATATATCACGGTGGAAGGTATGGGATAGAGACAAACCTCCTGTTCAACAGGGTAAGATCGAAGAAGAAAATGTGCCATCGGTATGCTACACTCTCTTTTGAGGGAGATTTAGCCTCGACAGAACTGTCTCTCCAAATTGAGATGCATAGCGAGTTGTGGCGGATGTTTCACAGATGGCTGCTCCGAAGAGTCATCAGAAAGAAGAGAGTGAGCCAATGTTCAAAGACGCAAAAGCATTTTCGGTTTTTCAGTTAACGACGTGCAAAAAGCGGGTGCTTGAAGAGGAGGCATGACGAGCGGTCAATCGATTTGAATAACTGACCTTTAGGACGATGCAAGACATCTTCTCGCGCGCTACACTCTCCATAGATGAGAGTCATACTCCTGGAGGGAGGCCCCATGAACTATTGGATTTTGGATAGCTAGTTAGTCCATCCCGGACGCGAGGATGAGTTTATTGCCACCTGGACTGATCTCATGCAATGGACCATGCAAGAGGTGCCAGGCAAAGTAGGTAGCGTTCCATTGTATCGCGATTTCCAACAAAGCAATCGCTTTTTCTGTCCGATAGCCTGGGAAAGCGTTGAAGCTATTGCGGCGTGGCGAGCGAGTCAGGAGTACCAAAACCGTATCGAGCACATCGAGCACCTTTGTGCTGACCTGGAGACCAGGACACTGATGCAAGTCACGAAACTCTCCCCCTCAACCGTTCTGTAAAATCTCATCACAGGGCTTCTCACAAGTCGCTGTCTGGTTTGCTGGCACGTCCTTTGGCTCAACTCGTGAAAAGCCCTGAATCTCAGCAACTCACCCCTTGACATCTCATGCATTCGGTGCTATGATTTAACCATCTGATTAATACAATTAGCAATTTGATTAATTCAGTGGACCGGCTGGTTAATACATGGGAGGAACAAAAGCGAAAGTGGGTAAAGTTGTTCGCGAACGCGACGCTGAGGTCGCACGCGAGGCCATTTTGGAGGCCGCGGAAGAGGTTTTCGCGCGCGAAGGGTTTGCCGGAGCGCGCATCGATACAATCGGGTCGCAGGCGGGCTATCATAAGAGCCTGATCTTCCACTACTTCGGGGATAAAGAGGGGCTGTACCGGGCGATCATGGCGAGATTCAAGAGGCGCATGGTCGATGTATACCTGGGGCCGCTTACGGCATTTGCTCAGTGCAGTGACGAGATGAGCGCCAGCCGGGTGCGCATGTTCCTGGAGTTGAGCATTGATCGCTACTTCGCCTTTTTGACACAGCACCCGCGAAACCTGCACATCATGGCCTGGGAGGCTGCGGAGGGCTGGCACACTTTTCTGGGAGACATGAAAGAGCTTGAGGAGCACAGGGCCAGCACCATCTGCCTGGGGAATTTCTTAAGCAAAGCCCAGGAGGCTGGCATCATCAATCCTAAGCTCAACACCCGTTTCGTGCTGGTGAGTATTATGCACCTGTGCGTTATGTACTTGCTCAACCTTCCACGCTACCAATGGTTCCTCGGCGAATCTCTGACCGATCAGCCGGAATCTCTGGTGTATGCGCGCCAGCAGATTGTTGAACTCGTCTTGCATGGCATACTCAATGCCCCAATAGAAGGGTCTGAAAAATGACAAAGGCATACCGTTGGAGGGTGGCTGCGGTGGTGGCGATAGGCTTGTTTATGGCTATTCTGGATAATACTATTGTCAGTGTGACGCTTCCGCAAATGCAAAAAGCGTTTCATACCGATTTTGAAACCATAACGTGGGTGGCTACCGCCTATTTCCTGGCCCAGGCGGCGGTCATTCCTATTGTTGGTTACTTGAGCGATCGCATCGGCACAAAGCTGGTCTTTCTGACCGCGCTGACCCTGTTTACTGTCGGCTCTGCGCTCTGCGCGTTTGCACCGACCAAAGAAGCGCTGATTGCTTTCCGCGTCTTCCAGGGCATCGGTGGCGGCGCGCTGCTGCCGATGGCGTTTGCGATCATCTTTCGCATCTTCCCGCCGACCGAGCGGGGAATGGCAACGGCGCTGCTCGGCATCCCAATTATGATGGCTCCGGCCTTTGGCCCGACAATCGGCGGTTTCTTGAGCACCAATTTCGCCTGGAACGCCATCTTTACCATCAACATACCCATCGGAGTGGTGGCGCTGATCCTGGCTGTCCTGACGTTGCCCGGACGCAAAGCGGAGTCTGAGAACCAGGTAGCGCCGGCAGGCAGGAAGCGCTTTGACATTCTGGGCCTGGTACTCTCGATGGTCGGTTTTACCGCGCTGGTCTATGGCATTACCGAGGCCGGCTCGAAGGGCTGGGGCAATTCGACAGTGCTGACCTACATTATTGTTGGCGCGGCGGTGCTGGTGGCCTTTATCGTAGTCGAACTGCTGGTAAGTGACCCGGTGATAGACATGCGCCTCTTTACCAACTACACATTCACGATCTCGAATGTGGCAATGTGGGTCATCTCAGCGGTACTCTTTGGCAGCCTGTTCTTGCTGCCGCTCTTCTTTGAGAACATCCAGGGTGATACGGCCCTGACGGCGGGCGAGCTTCTGATCAGCCAGGGACTTGCAACGGGCGTAGGCATGGCTCTCTCAGGTGCGTTATATAACCGGGTTGGCCCGCGTATCCTGGCGGTGATCGGGCTGGTCCTGCTGGTTGTTGGCACGTACGGCCTGACGCGACTGGATGTAAATACCACTGGTCAGTCGCTGCAAATCTGGTTGATCCTGCGCGGCCTGGGCCTGGGTTTTGCGAACCCGCCATTGCAAACGCTGGCTATGTCAGCAGTGAGCAACAGGGCCATGGCTAAGGCTTCCTCGCTGGTCAGCGTGACGCGCATAGTAGCCAGTGCGATTGGCGTGGCGGGCCTGACCACCTACCTGACCCAGCAGGCGACAACTCATGGCCTGGCTATCGGAAAATCGATCCAATTGGGTCTGGCAACGCATCAGTTCAGCGGAGTCGCCGCGACCTGCGCTCAGCTAGCCGGTCCCACGTTCAACCAGGCTGCCTTGCACGCCTGCGTGGTGCAGCACGCGGCCATCCAGGGTCTCAACGATACCTTCTGGATGGTGCTGATCTTCTGCACGGCCTCCATCGTACTGGCCCTGGTCGTCGGGCGCGATCCCGCCATCCGGGCCTATAAGCAGGCGAAAGCGCGTGGAGAAGAGGTGACGCAGGAGCGTGTACCGGCTATGAGCGAGTAAGAATCAGACCCCGTCGTTACCTGCGATGGTTCGTCCTGGAGTGAGAGGCGGGTTGCAAGGGGCGGGCCGCCCCTTGCAACCCCGCGGTACCAGAACATAGACTGATGCTGATCTCCTGTTTGAGCCTCTTCTCCAGGCCAGGCAGATCGCTGAACGAGTCCATGATCAACAGGGCATTGCAGATGCTTTGAGTTTGCTCGGACAGGCGCACTATTTTGTAGCCCTGATGGCGAGAGTGAGGAGTGGCGCATCGCCGAATAGCCCTCAAGATCAGGGACAATACGATGAAGCCCTCGCCATGGCCAACGAGCAGTTAGAGCGATTAAACAGGCAATAGGAGGCGCAGGTCAGCTGAGGTCTCTTGAGAGATGGGCCGTTGCTGTATAGGCAGCATCGATGGTGCTGCTGCGACCCATCAAGATCTCATCAAACAACCGGACGACATCGGCCCTGGTTTCTTCTCCCAGATCGTCATTGAAAAACACGTCTTTGGCACATTCGATCACATCTTGCACAACCCGTTCCCAGAGGTAGTACGTCAGTGCAATCCAATCAATCAATCTCTCTCTGTCCGTACCCTTCCCAAAACGCATCTGCCTGCAGTTCCCTGACAAAGATGAAATCGCGCTCTTTGGGAGCCAGCATCACATCATTCCAATCGATTACAAACACATGGTCGGCATGATCGCGTATCAGATTGGCTGGATGCAGGTCCGCGTGACAGATGACGTATGGCCCTGATCGTCCTTGGAGCACCCCTGCCAGTGTTTCCAGGGAAGTCACTCCCGTGTGAATCGTGGACTGATGTGCCACCCAGGAGGAGCGAAGAGCGCGCTCAGAGACACTTCCACGGTGTCGCGAATGGAGGTGTTGGGTCTCAAAGGCACGTACCCAACGAGCGTACTCCGTCGGATCAAAGGTTTCTTTGCGCAGTGACAAGTAACATAATTGCCTCCCATTACCTTGACCCTAGCAATGTGATTTTCATTGACTAACAACGTTATTTCTCTATGATAAGAAACATAACACAAAAACAAAAGAGGATGCTCCTGTGAGTTTCCTCTTGAGAGGAAACTGCACATGTCGAGCACAACCTTCCCTCTTAAATCCCTAAGCAGAAAGCGATGGCTCGCCCGAATTTCGCTCGTTGGAGGATTTGTCTGTCTCACTCTCTTTGGATGGGTAGTAAACACAACACTAGCGTATGCCGGCGAGATACCTGGTGGCAATATTAGCGACCCTGTTGTGCGCAAGGTCGATATTGCCAGACCTGCTGTAGTGCGCATCATTACTACAATTGGTGGTCGTCTGACTGTGCGCTTTGCCCCGACTCCCCAAAGTGCGACATTTCCTCTCAATGGCGGGAGTTATCCATTAACACTTTCTGGCAGTGGTGCATTCGTCAGCGCCAGCGGCGACATTCTGACTGCAGATCATGTTGTCAATCCCCTGCACGATCAGTCATTGAACGAGTTTCTCTATGAGGCAGCAGCAAACGACGTTGCGAACTATATCAACCAGAACTTTTCGGTTAACCTGCCATATACGAAGGACGAAGTTCTATTTGAACTCGAATCTGGAGCTTTCCCTTCTACACCCGCTTATAATTCAGCAACAAGCGAGGTTTACCTCAGCACAGAGTATACCGGCCCGCAGAGCGTGTCAAAACTTGCAGCTGTCCCTTCGACAATGCATGCAAAGGCTGATCGTATTGAGCGAGAAAGTTCGTTTGACAAGAACGATATTGCCATTGTGCATGTTAGCAATATGAATGATATGCCTAGCATTCAACTGGAAGATTCATCAGGTGTTCAGGAGCAGGATAATCTGACGATCATTGGTTTCCCCGGAAGCGGTGATGTAAACGACGCTCCAACAGATTTTCTCACCTCATCAGTGAATAAAGTCTTTGTGAGTGCGATGAAAACGACGAATAAGGGAGCGCCTGTCATTCAAGTCGGGGGCAACGTTGAACATGGCGATAGTGGTGGTCCCGCTCTGGATGAACAGGGGAACGTTGTCGGCATTGTGAGTTTTGGCCTGGACATTCCTAACACCTTTGGACAGACAACCTTTCTACAAGCCAGTAACAGCGCGAAAACGTTGGTACAAGGGCTTCATTTGGATACGACCCCAGGGCGCTTTCAAAAAGCCTGGAACCAGGCTTTCACAGACTATGCATCCAACACACCTGGTCATTGGCACAGGGCATTAAAGGAGCTCCAACAGATCGCATCGCGGTACCCGCTTTTCCAGGCTATAACAACTTACCTGACACGTGCGCGGGCACAGGCGAAGAGTGAGCGCTTGCCACAATCTCAACCACAAACAGATGTTTCTCACATTATTCTGATGGCGGGGATAATCGTTGTCATTCTGATGGCGCTGATCTTTTTCGGGGTGGCCTTTGCCATGCGACGAGGGAAAAAGTCGCCCCCAATTGCTTCAAAACAGCCAATATCAACACCTCCTGATGCTACTGTGCAGAATGATCAGATGAGGGCAGAATATGGGACACTACCCGGTGCCTCACCGGGCTATACCCCTCCTCTATTCACATCGCCATATGATACATATGAAGTAACAGGCACACAGCTTTTTACAACCAATAGACCAGACGAAGAAGCCACGGCAAGTGGACCATCACCTGCATGGTCACCTCCAGTACCTGTACGATCATCTTCAGATCAGGAACCACAAGTATCGGCGTGTGGCCATCTGAATACCAGCGATGCACACTATTGCAGGACCTGTGGCAAGCCCATCGCGCCAGGACATACCTTTGGGCCCATTCAACCGTAGATTGTGGAGCACAACTATTTGGATGGATTAGTGGCATGTTCGCAATACCCCTTGTTCTGTCCCAACATGCCACTCATTCAGGAACTTGATTTCAGAAATCCGTACCCTAAAAGTTCTTATTCTTATCGTTCTAATAGTAACTAATTGGGTGCGAGATCTCCTCGCTGCCAAAATAGCCTAAACGTCAAACTGAGAGCAGGACTCTCCCTTGTAGCTGGAGCACCAGCGCTCGTTGCGCATCCCCGTGGGGCAGACGCTGGTTCGCTTATGCCGTAATCGCCGCTGTAAAGACTTCTTCTCCGATCAGTTGCCCGGTGTTGGGATCAATGGTTCCATCAAACCGTCCATCCGTCCAGATGGGGTGGATGATGCCGCCGAACGCAACAATGCCCTCGTAGTCGCCGTACTGGTTGCCAGCGTCAGCATTGGGATTTGCCGCGCTTTCGTCAGTCATCACAGTCGTCACCTTCACATTGGGAGCAAAAGATGCTCCACCATTTGTTGATTGTGCGAAGAAGATATCGGTCTTGGTGTCAGCGGGATCATTGCGGGCATCGTTCCAACTCAAATTGATCGAACCGCTGGTCGGATCAACCGAAAGCCACTGGTTGAATTGATCTTTGCGCACACCGGTTGGATCATCATTGACGCGCACAGGCGCACTCCAGCTCACGCCGCGATTGGTTGAGCGCGCCACAAAGACGTCAGTTCCGTTCGTGGCTGTCTCGTCCATCCATGAGCAGTAGAGTGTGCCACGGTTCGCACCACTGCTACGGTCGGCATCGCATGCGGGATAGAGTAGGGCACGCCGGCTGGCCATTGCTGGGATACCGTCATCGAAGGCCACAACGGTCTGCGCAATGCTCTGCTGCTGACCAAACATGACCCCGCCATCTAATGAGCTATTGATCATCAGACGGTTGTTCTGTATATCATGCCAGGACACGTAGACCTCGCCATTGGGTCCGACAAAAGGATCAGCACCAATCACAGCATTTGGGCCGCCCGTCAGTGCGTTCAGGGCTAGCGGGCTGCTGAAGGTCTGGCCGCCATCGGTGGAGCGCGCAAAGAGTAGGGCATTATTGGCGGACGATTTGCCCGCATTAAAGGAAGCATTATCCCACGCAACATAGACGCTATCGCGGAAAGGACTCAGTGGATTGGTATCCACCGCGATCATCGGTTTGTCGTTGAACTGACCAGTGCCGCTGTTGAAATTGAAAAAGGTGACCTGGGGCCAGGTTTTGCCTCCATCGGATGACTTAGCGACCGCCATCTCGGTCCCTTGAATGGATTTGAAAAAGCGGTTGAAGAAGACGACAATGTAGGAATAATAAACATTGCCACGTGTATCGAACGCGACACCAGGGTCAGAGCCGAAGTCGGTGCCATTGGTGGTTGCGGGAGGCGGCAGTGGCAGGTCGACGGCGTCCCAATTCTTGCCGCCATCGCTAGAGAAATAACCGCGCATTGGCAGGCGAAAGATTTCATTAACTGGGAGTATGCCAGAAAATGATAGTACTTTCCTGTTTGTTTCTCTAAGTTGCTCATCTCCTGCCAGTAGGCTATACTTGGGCAGGGAGTTGCGCGAATGGGAAAGCAGCGCTTCTCAAAAGTCGCTCTGCTTGGCAGCAAGCCCCCCACCCCAGATTAGTAAAGAGCGTGTTGCCGGTTGGGCGCGGCCGCGCCCAACCGGCAACACGCTCTTGTACTCTTTTTTGGGGCGGGGAGGGGAAGAGGAAAAAGACTTTTGAGAAACCCTGATGGGAAAGCAGCGCAACTAGACGGCAACACAAAGAGGTGGTAGACTTGGGCAAGCCCAGGGCTTGGACCGAAAGAGAAGGAGCAGCGCCAAGCTGCCAAACGGGGGATAATCGGGCAGAGGAATAGGGAAGCATAGGTGCAAGATAATGATAGAAGTCTCAGGAAATCTAGCCTTTTCCACGACCACATCCAGCAGGTTTGGGAAGCTGAAGGCGATTTATTCTCCTTTATGGCTTTGTTTTCTCCTCGCGATCCTGTCGCGGGTGTGGATAATTGTGCATACGTATGGGGTTATGGCGGGGGACGAATTGGAGGTGGGTCTACAAGCCGAGCATATTTTGCGGGGTGAGCTCCCACTCTACTATTTTGGCCAGCCCTATTTGGGCAGCCTGGATGCCTATTTAGCCGCATTGATTTTTCGATTTACCGGCCCCGCTGTCTGGGCTATGCGCCTGGAGATGATACCAATGAGCCTGCTCTTGGTCTATCTTACCTGGCGTTTCGCCGCAATTCTGGCGGAGACCGCGCACCTGTCTGCCCGGCTGAAAACGACTTTCATGACGATCGCCGCCCTGGTAGCTGCCTTTCCTCCTCTCTATGATATGATCATGGAGTTGCGCTTGGGGGGGTACATGGGAGCGTTTGTCATTATGCTCTGGCTCTTGTTTTGCGCGTTTCGCCTGACACAGCGTTGGGGCCAGCAGGCATCCTGGCGTGAGCTTGCCTTGCGCTGGGTCGGCATTGGCTTGCTTGTCGGCCTGGGTTTGTGGATTGACCCGCTGATTATGTATGCCTGTGCGGCCATCGCGATCTGGATTGGTGGGTGGGTGGTCTTAGAACTGGTGAAACCAAGCCGTCACGCTTTTGGGCAGCCGCGGTTGGTGCTGCTCAAAGAAGGGCTGCTCTCTCTGAGTGCAGTGCCAGCACTGCTGATTGGTTTTCTCCCCGGCCTCATTTGGGGTGCGCAAAACGACTGGGCGAATGTGTTTTACTTCTTCCATCTTAGAGGAACGCTCTCTGCTAGCCGTCTGCTGACCATAGCGAGAGTCACAAAAATGTATACCTCCTGTTTAGCTCCGCGAGCCCTGGGTGGATCTTTGCCGACACAGCCGGATGTCACGACGGCGAATCCGCATCTTGTGACCTTTGGGCTGGTCGTTGTTTTCTCGGGTCTTGTGCTCGGGGTGGCCGGTCTCTTTCTCGCCAGACGGCACCCGGTGTTTGTGCGCGTCCGGCAGCTCACTGCGCTGCCCCTGCTCTTCATGCTCTGTGTATCAATCATCTTCTGCATCACGCCTAACTCTGCTGCTGCACTCGGATCCGCCGGGTGTGGCCCATCAGATGGCGCGGGACGCTATGTAGTGCCATTGGTGGACGCGCTGCCATTTCTGATTGCCACGCTCATCGTCTTCCCTGGACTGGTCTTGCGAGAGAGGCAGTGGAGCCAGGCTCAACAGGGTGAAGATGCGCAGCGTGCTCTCAGATTCACCACTTCCAGGAGATCACAGTCGTTGGCTGTGACCCAGATTGGCCTGCTGGTGGTGCTGGCGCTCTATTTCGGTGCGCAAGGGATTGCCTATGCGCAGGCTGACCCGAACTATACATTCCAGGCCACCGGCTGTCTCTCGCGAAATCCAACAAATGTTGATCCTATCGTAAATTACCTGAAGAACCAGCATATTCATTACGTCTGGGCCAACAATTGGGTAGGCGATCATATCACATTCGAGACCGACGGTTCGATTGTGGCGACGAAAACTGACATACGTATTATGTCCGATTATCAAGCCCTGATGCACGCAGATCGCGCCAGTGTGCTCGCGCTGGCGGCGCATGACGATCATCACCCGGATTTCTTGCGCGAGCTGGATGCCAATCATGTCACCTATCGGGTTGCGCGTTTCTACTCTGCTCCCGGCGTTGACGCGCTGGTCGTGACTCCGCTGAATCGTACCCTTTCGCCGTCTAATCCGGCCTCTGCCCGCCTGTTTCAGCAGTCGTTTCGTGGGTGTTTGCCGTAACGAGCTGTGGAGAGGAAAGCGAAAGATTTTTCTTGCAACACAACCGTATACTACCAAGTTACGTTGTAGTTATATTTTCTGTGCAATTGCTATCAAAGAAATACCTATTGGCATACTGACTTTCGCTTCAATGCGTTTCAAAATGGGAACAATGGTATCAAAGGAAGAAATTTGATATGGCCTCAAGCCTCCAGATCGTTGGATTTTATCTCGAATTACCCAACTCATTAAACCAACAATATTAAAAAAATAGAGCTTTTCAATACGAAAAGATGCTTTGGCAAGTTTTTCTCCAAGTTCTTTTTTTTCATAACGCCTGAAGTGACCTAATTGCCTATCAAGATCTGTATAAGCCCACTTCTTTGCGGGTACCAGCA
>Ga0209647_1003172_pt1 | contig 12865 bp, 8 predicted proteins | sample GraSoi_2013_60cm_FD_185827 | JGI IMG/M metagenome (GOLD analysis project Ga0209647, IMG submission 185827) | Grasslands soil microbial communities from the Angelo Coastal Reserve, California, USA - Sample 9_17_2013_60cm (SPAdes) (version 2) | ecosystem: Environmental > Terrestrial > Soil >... | reverse complement strand
CAGCGTGATCAGCCCGACGAGCTGATCGCCTTGCACCACTGGGATCGAGCGGATGCCCAGCGGCAGGATGTACTCATCCACGAGCTGCTGGAGGGAGATGTTGGCAGGCGCGGTGGCGGGCGGCGGACTCATGAGCTGGCCGACGGTGGCGCCCTTGAAGACCGAGTCCAGCATCACCTGGCTGTTGGCGGCCTGCGCGGCCTGCAGCAGGAACCACCCAATGAAGCCGATCCAGAGCCCGCCGATGAAATTGCCGGTGAAGAGCTGCAAAATGCCCCACAAAATAAAGAGATAGGCGACAGCCTGACCGACGAGCGACGCCCAGCGGGTCGCCTTCTGCATGCTGCCGGTCGCCTTCCAGAGGATCGAGCGCAGGACCCGGCCGCCGTCGAGCGGGAAGCCGGGGATCAAATTGAAGACCCCCAGCAGCAGGTTGGCGATGCCGAGGTAGTTGAGCGTCGCGGACACGAGGGGCGAGTTGTGGCCGATGGCGAGCCCCAGGAAGAGCGAGACGGCGCCGATGACCAGGCTGGTGAGCGGCCCGACGATAGCCATCACGAATTCGACGCCAGGGCTTTGCGGTTCCTGCTGCAAGTTCGAAACGCCGCCGAAGATGAACAGCGTGATACTCGAGACCGGCAGCCCGCGGGCCCTGGCCACGAGTGAATGGGCCAGCTCGTGCAGCAGCACGGAGGCGAAGAGCAGCAGCGCCGCGATGAACCCGAGGATCCAGTAGGTAGCCGCGGATTGTCTGGGCGCCGCGGACGGGAACCACGTCACCGCGAGCGAGAAGGCGAGCAATACCACGACAACCAGCCAGCTTACGTTGGCTTCAATGTTGATACCGGCGATCCTGGCAATGCGAAACGAGCCCGGCATATTCGCCTTCCCTTTCTGTGCACTACGTGCACGCCTTCGCCTCGGCGCCGCCTCATGTGGGCCGTAACCTCGCTGCCCGCATACCGCGTGCCCGATTGGCAGCGGCGGCCCAGTCGCGTGGTGGTCGCGCCCCAGTTCTACCACATACTGACTCGTAGGTGCCTGAACCTGCCGGCGCGGGCAGGCCGAACTCGATCGCGCGCACCTCGTCGCCGGGCAGGCGGAAATCTGCCGTGCCAGGCTCGTTGTGGGAAGGTGGTCGCGCGCGCTGGAGGACGGCGGCCAGGCGCCGCCGTGGGGCACGGCGGGATACGGAAGGGCACGAGGACGCCCGCGACGCAGCCGCGGCCGCGGTCCCGCTGCGCCAGGTGCGGCGGCCGAGCCGGCAGCCAGCGACGGCCTGCCCGGGGTAGGACGCTGGCGCGGGTGCTCACGCGGCGGCGCCCGCGCCTCGTCCGCGTATGGGTCCACCGCTCGCCAAACTGATACGTGACCCAGTGCGTGTGCCGCAGCGAGAGCGGCCAGAGCGGGGTGCGTTGCCTGCTGAGCGCAGAGAAGAGCCCCCCAAAGCCAGTGAGTGTGTGGCCGCTGGCGAGAATGACGAGGCCCGCCGCGGCGCCCGCGACCAGCGCCGCGCAGGCGATCGGGCGCAAGCCGGTTGCCGGACTCGGCAGATAGAGAACGACGTTGAGATTGAGCATCAGATGCGCCGCCAGCGTAATGCAGAGACGCCCGCCCGTGCTGTTATAGAGCCAGGTCATGATGATGCTTGCGGCGACGACCTGGGCGAAGAAGAAAGGATAATCGGCCAGCGGCATCTCGGGGAACAGGAAGAGCGGCAGGTGCCACGCCCCCCAGATTACGCCGATGATGAGGGCGGCGCCAAGCGCGCCCGTTCGCCGCTGCAGCCGGGGGAGCGCGAAGGCGCGCCAGCCGAGCTCCTCGCCCAGGGGTGGCACGAACGCGGCCACGGCTACTGGCCATGGAGGCAGCTGGATCCATCTCCAGTCCGTCGGCATCTGATGGGTGTACGCGGCGAAAAGCGTGTCCCCCGCCAGCAGAATGATCGTCGGTACGACAAGCGCGAATACATACCAGCCCGGATGGATGCGCCACGAGCGCGCCTGCGCCAGCAATTGCCGCACATCGCCCCACCCCAACAGCCAGGCTGTGACCGCGATGGCGGCGAGCGACGGGCCGCAGCCGGCGACCGCCAGAGGCAACAGAATGGACGGTCCGGCGCCTAAATCTGAGTGCGCGCCGGCGCGGACCAAGAGCAGCTGTAGCGGCCACGTGAACGTGAGGCAGGCCCCAAAGTAGATGAGCAGCTGGTATCGCCGCAGCCCCGAAATGGGAACGGTGAAAGTGCCCGGGCGCGGAGCAGCGCGAGACACTGATACCGGAACAGCGCGAGACAATGCCATGGGGACGCCAGTCCTGTCCTTGAGTTTTCCCCTTCGCGGCATGCACGTGCGCGTGGCCCGACGAAGCCTCGCCTGCTGGGAAGCCGGCGTCTGGCTTCAGGTCTGTGGGGCGCATCCATGCGAAAGCCGAGGAGTGTGCGCTTGTAGTGAGAGTGAGCCTGTCGATGTGGGCAGGGCCGACTCGAAGTTACGGACTTCGCCGTCCGCTAGGTGAAGGGTGGCTGCGCCATCCTGTCGCAGCTATCTGATTAGTCAACGCGATGCTGGCCGGCTGCCCTTGGTGGTCGGTTGCCATGGGCGGCGCAACCGTAACTGAGGCACAGGAGAATCCAACGTCCATGTGTGGATGCCTAACCGATTGTGCGGGAACTGACACATGCGATGTCATCGCCAGCCAGCTCTCGAGACATGTGTCCAGGACTTCTCTATATGACCGTCACACCTGACTTCCCCCTTTTGCCGTCATCAGGACTGCCACGATGGCCGCCGCTCCCCCTGACTGTTACTTCACCACGATCGGTTTGTCCTTGTGCCCAGACAGGGCGCCCATTGTCTGCTGGTCCACGTTGAGATGGGCCCGCACCAGCTCGGGCGGCGTCAGCGCCAGCCACTGGGCGAGCGACACATCGGCGTAGCGGTTGCTGCGGAACAGCGCCAGGAAGCGCAGCGTCTCGTCGCCAGGCACGTTGTGTGGCCCCAGTATGGTCGCGCCCAGGCCATCCTAGATCGGCTCGGGCAGGCCGTTGTTGGCGCCCGCACTGGGACTTTGACGTGTTGTATCCATTAACATCTCTCCTCTTGTACTCTGGATGAATCGAAGCTCGTTGCTGCGTGTTGGCAGCAGTCGTGTGGGAGCTGCCTCTCCTCCCAAGGTCCAGGCATGTTTGGCGTGCCCACCTCCCTGTGCTCGATGCCAGTCGCCAGCGCTCAGACCCCACGAGGGCGCGACACGAGAAATGTCGAGTTCAGTAGGCGCCGCAGCGCCGTAGAGTCGGTGTGCCATGTGTTCTGGAGCCAGTGCGCCCTGCGCTTCCTTGCGTACGCCTTGCCGGGCGGCGGCGGGGTCGCGGCTCTGAATAGGACCTTATCTGGCGCGCCTTTCAGCCAAGTCATCACAGGTAACGCAAAGGTGAACGCGGCGAAAACTTTGCGCACACCTCTGCGCATGCTGGCGGACGCGCCGGCGCTCAGCGCGATCTACTGGCCGCCACCGCGTGTCCCACGTGCTGGAGGGGACCTGCAAAGGCGCTGGGCCTGGAAAAAGCGGGGTAGGTGAAGGAGATGATGTGCTCGTTGTGGGGCTGCCGCGAAGGCCCAGATGTCCTGCTCGGAGGCGCTGCCGTGGCCCAGCGCCGCTGGTATGCTACTGACTTTATGGGCAGACAAAGGGGCGCCAAGCGCCCCTTTGTCACTCTCTTGTTGCCACGCGCTCAGCCGAGTGGACGCCCCCGCACGATGACTCTGCGTGAGGCACCCAATCCCTTCAGCTCCCGGCGGCGGCGTTGGCAGGGCGTGGTACCTGCACCAGCAAGCACGGCGGCAAGCTGCCCGCACTCGCGCCGTGCGCCCTCTCCCTGACGCTGCTCCGCCGGCTTGCCGTATGCTCGGCGAGAGGGCTGCTAGGATGCCCTCTGGGTGTCGGTCAGGTGTCGATGGAGGACAGGTCTGCGCCGACGGCCAGCGGAGCCGCCAGGCCTCCCCGTGCGTCTTCCCGCACCAACCTCAACCTCCTGCGTGGCAGCGTGGCCGCGCCGAAACAGCCCGCCCGCGGCCGCGTCTGCCAGGAGCACGGCGCTGCCCACCGCCAGCATCAGTCCGCTATCGAGCGCGCCGCCAAACGCGATCGAAGGCATGAACCACTGCGAAGGCGCACCATCCAGCAGATAGAAGGTCAGCCCCATCAGCCCAGCGCTGAGCGCCGCCCCGGCTGCCAGCCACTCGATCGCGAGCTTGCCGCGCGTGAGCCAGCGCGCCGCGTCGGCCGAAGACGCTAGCCGCCTGCGGGTCACCGGCGCCAGCAGCGTCACCAGCCCACCCGTGATCAGCCCCAGCCCCGCCAGCGTTTCCCCCCACTCGACGAGGTAGCCGAACGCGACGCTGTTTGGGAGCACCAGCATGCGCAGGAAGGCACCAAAGTACCCCGGCAGCCTTCCCCCTTGCACTAGGCCCCTCAGCAGCTCCCCGCTCGCCGTGGGGAAGCTGGTGTACAGCAGTTTGTCCACGCCCGACGCCAGCCATTCGTAGCCCAACAGCAGCTGCAAGCCGGCCAGCGCGACGGCATGGTGTCCTGCATGTCCCGCCTGCGCCTCGCGTTCGGCTTGCCGACGCACCTTGGGCAAGGTTGCCGGTGCCGGCGATGTTATCGGCCTCAGGTCATGCGTCTCCTGCCTGGGATGAGCTACCCCAGCCTCCCGGTCGACGGGAGGTGCTGGAGCAATCGTGGTGTTGGTGTTGCGCACCAGGTGCTGCACTTGCGTTCCCATATGGCTATTGTCCTCCTGACGAAGCCCTCGCGGCCGGACCAATCAGTGGTCGGCGCTCAGCTCGCCATTCCGATGATAGGGCCACTGCTTCCTTGCGCCATCGGGAAAGACACAGGACTTCTCGCGCCGAAAAAACCTGATGCGCGGCGGGATTTAGACCTTAGTGCCGCCGATCCATTTGAGGACGGGGCTCAGGTCCACGTTGAGCTGCACGTAAGGCATGCCCTCCACTTCGTTGCCGGCTACCGAGGCGTGCCGCGAGCGGAGGAAACGCATCTCCCTGGCATCATGCCGCTTCCCCTGGCCGTAGGGGATTCAGACCCTTTTCACACGTACCGCGCGTCCCCTAGCCGCGGGGCTCTTCAGGCGTGCTCTCGCGCGTGGGCACGTCGATGCCCGCACCGGCATATACCGGCGGCAGCGGTCGCAGCCCCGCCTCGATGGCGGCGCGCTGTGGCTCCAGGAAAGGTGGCAGCGCCAGGCGCTCGCCGAGGTGCTGCGGATTCTCGTCGGAGGCGAAGCCGGGGCCGTCGGTCGCAATCTCGAAGAGGATGCCGCCCGGCTCGCGGAAGTAGACCGAACTGAAGTAGTAACGGTCGATCAGGGGCGTCGGCGCCAGGCCCGATGACGCGAGCGTGGCGCGCCACATCTCCTGCTCGGTGATGTTGGGCGTGCGGAAGGCGACGTGGTGGACGCCGCCGATGCCGACGGCACCGCGGCGGTGGACCGGCCGCACCGCCAGATGCACCTCGGCTCCCGGCCCGCCGTCGCTCGTTGCGAAGACGCGCACCTGCTCGCCGTCCTCCGGCGCGGGATACTCTCCTATCTCGCGGAAGCTCAGCACCTGCGTCAGCACGTGCACGGTCGGCTCGGCACGCGCGACCTCCAGCGTCACCGGCCCCAGCCCCTTGATGCCGTTCTCGGCGGGAATGGGGCTGCGCGCCCACGGCGTGCCGTAGTCGAATTCGCCGGTATCGACGAGCTGCAGTCGCTGCCCCTCCGGGTCGAGGAAGGCCAGTGTGCGCCGCCCGGCGCGCTCCGCGATGCCCTCGTGGCGCACATCCACAGTCTCGAAGCGCTGCGCCCACCACTCCAGGGCAGGACCAGGCACACGCAGGCCAGTGGCCGCGATGGTGCCGGCGCCGGGGCGGTTGGCAATCGAGTCCGGCCAGTCGAAGAAGGTGAGATCGGTGCCGGGATGCCCGACCTCATCAGCGTAGAAGAGGTGATAGGCGGAAAGGTCGTCCTGGTTGACGGTCTTCTTCACTAGGCGCATGCCCAGCACTTCCGTATAGAACGCGAGGTTCGCAGCGGCGTGCCCGGTGACCGCCGTCACATGGTGGATACCATAGAGCTGCATACATCCCTCCAGGTCCGCGGGCGGCGGTCGCACTCGGTCACGTTCATCGTTGTCGTTCATCGTTGCAGTATACACGTTGCGCCGGCGGGCCACGCCAGGCTGAGGGAGGGCATCTGCACGCGCCCAGACAGGCCGAGGAGGCGGGCGGGCACGGGAGTGCCTCCGCCGTTGCGACCACGCATCCGGTACGCAGCCACGCGCCCGCTATCGGCGCGGCCAGCTCGTCCCCCAACAAACCCAAGCGTTGTGTAGAAATGCACGCATCAATCGTAGGTTTACGACATACCGGGTAGGGAATCCTCCTGTTAGACTTGCGGCACGGTAGCTCTTCTCGCAGCGATGCCCGATGAGTTGCAGCCAGCTTTCAACCGTTATTCGCACTTCTTCGGCGAAGACAGGAGGTACCACGATGGTACGGCGGGCATGGCGCCTTTTGGTTGTTGGCTTACTTCTCTGTGCTGGAACCTTGAGCGCATGTGGATCTGCGGCAAGTGGCGGCACGATCACCCTCACCGTTTCGACCAACCAGGTGGGCGACCAGGCAAAGGTCTTGCAGCAAATCGCCCAGAAGTTCATGCAACAAAATCCCAACATCAAAGTGGACTTCTCTGCTCCGGGGGCGGAATATGAGAACATCATGAAGGTGAAAATGGCGTCTGGGCACCTTCCCGATGTGTTCTCCACCCACGGCTGGGCCATCATTCGGTATGGCAAATTCCTGGCCGATCTGCGCGATCAACCGTGGGCCGCGAAGCTGAACTCCACGATTAAGAGCGTCATCACCGATTCCAGTGGCAAGGTCTACGTCCTGCCGATGGACGAAGACAAGACCGGGCCTATCTACAACGTCGACATCCTGCAGCAATACGGGGTCGCGGTGCCCAGCACCTACGACGAGCTGCTCGCTGCCTGCCAAACCATCCTGGACAAGAGCCACGGACAGGTGACGCCGATCCACATCGGCGGCGCGGATGCCTGGCCGATCGGGAACTTCTTCGACTTTTTCGCGACGCCGTCGCTCATCAGCCCGCCCAACAACTCCGCGGCAGCACTCACGACTGGGACCTTCGATTGGACGTCCAACTGGACTCCGCTGGCGCGCAAGTTTCAAGAGCTGCACCAGAAGGGGTGCTTGAACAAAGATGTCTTGACGGCGAAGTACACCGACTCGGTAGACGCCTTTGCTAAGGGGAAAGTGGCCTTTGGCTTCTACGGTCCATACCTGGTCGACGAGGTCAAGAAAGCCACGTCGAGCGTGCACCTGGGTCTGATGCCGATACCATCCGTGGTCGCGGGCGATCCTCCCACCTTCGCCGGTGGCGAGAAAACCACCTGGGGCGTCTGGAAGGACTCCAAACATCTCGATGCGGCCAAGAAGTTCGTCGCCTTCTATGCGCAGCCCGAGAACATCACGCTGGTAGCCCAGGCCGATGGACTGCCCGCCGGTCTAGACGGCGTGCAGGTGGATCTGGGTGGCTTGACCCCGTACTTCCAGCAGTATGCGAGCGCACCGGTCTTCCCGTACTTCGACCGCGTCTATCTGCCCAACGGCATGTGGGACGTGATGTGCAAGAACGGGCAGGACTTGCTGGCAAACTCGATCAACCCCAGTCAGTTCTCCACCAACATGAAGCAACAGTTCGATCGGCTCAGGGCCAACGGGAGCTAACCGCACGCGACCCGCACGTATGGGAGAGGGGCGCCGCCCGCTGCGGTGCTTCCTCTCCCCCTTGGCGTTCTACGGTAGCATGCGAAGCGTATGAACCTGCCCTGGCCCCAACCCCGGCGCTAGCCGCTCGCTGAGGTGTCTGCCGCCAGGCACGCCCAGCAGGCCGGGTGGTCAGGGCAGAGGTCGCCACCATGCACAGCGAAACACACACGCTGATCTGTTGGCCGAGCTGAGTCGGCATGGCGCGCTAGCACAAGGACTGCACCATGGCTCACGTAACGCGCTCTCCTGTGGCACATGCAGCCGCGCTGGCAAAGCCGGAGGGCGGTCTACCCAGCACGCGGAGGCGCAGGCGACCATCGCACTGGCCCATCAACCTCATGTATCTTCCCGCCGTGCTGATCATGTCCGCGTTTATCTTTTACCCATTCATTCAAGGCATCCATATCTCGTTTACCAATTGGGACGGCTATTCACAGCAATACAAAATGGTCGGGCTGGAGCAATATCGCCGGCTCCTGAGCGACCCCGTGGTGCTGCGCACCATCGGCAACACCTTCATTTATGGCTGTGGCAGCACCTTACTGCAAAACGTCCTGGGGCTGGCCTACGCCCTCTTCCTGGATCAGAAGATCCGGGGCAAAGGGCTCGTACGCACCATCGTCTATCTGCCTATCATCATCAGCCCACTCATCATGGGCTATATCTGCTACTTCCTCTTCCAGTACGATGGCGGCGCCGCCAACGATATCCTGCACGTGCTGGGCCGCGCTCCGCTCGATTGGTTGAGCAACGGCACCGCGGCCGTGTGGATCATTACGCTGGTGAACACGTACCAATACATGGGCATCTCGATGGTGATCTACCTTGCGGGTCTGCAAGCGATCCCGAAGGAGTATCTCGAGGCTGCCGCGCTGGATGGTGCCTCTGGGTGGAGTCGTTTCCGGCAGGTCACTGTGCCGCTCTTGATGCCGGCGATCACCATCAGCGTGGTCTATAACGTGATCGGCGGCCTCAAGCTCTTCGACGTGATTATCGCCATGACCAACGGTGGCCCCGGCAACGCGTCGCAATCCCTCTCGACCATGATGTACAACCTCTACTTTGCGCGCGAGGATGCCGGCTATGCCGCGGCTTTGGGCAACGTCATGTTTCTCATCATCACGGTGGTTGGCTTGGGGCTGCTGCGCTATCTCAGGCGAAGGGAAGTGCAACTATGAACAAGCGACTCGCGCTTTTGCTGGTCATCGCGATCAGCCTGCTGCACATCATTCCCTTTTTCATCCTGGTCAACATGTCGTTCAAGTCGCCAGGCGACGCCAGCTCGAAGTGGCAGACGCCGCTCTACCTGTATCTCGACAATTTCACCAACGCCTGGCAGAGCGCGCATCTCGATCAAGCGCTCCTCAATAGCGCGCTCATCACCGTGGCGGCAGTCACGCTGGTGGTGACTGTTGGCGCCCTAGCTTCGTATCCTCTGGCCCGTTTTCCGACGCGCTGGAATCGGGTGGTCTATACTCTGTGCATCTCCTGCATGATCGTGCCGGCGCTCACGATCCTGGTGAGCCTCTACAAGCTCGTGGTGGACATCAATGGCATCGACACCTATTGGGCCATTGTCCTCGTGCATGTGGCCTTTGCTTTGCCCTTGACCATCTTTCTCTACACCGGCTTTCTCAAGACCATCCCGCGCGAGCTGGATGAGGCCGCGCTGCTCGACGGGTGCAATCACTTCACCCTCTTCGTGCGCATCCTGCTGCCGCTCTTACGGCCGATCACGGCAACGGTGATCATCCTAGTGGGGATCGCCATCTGGAATGACTACCAGTTCTCTGTCTTTTTCCTGCAGGATCCCAACGTCCAGACCGTGCCAGTGGCGTTGTCTGGCTTCTTCTCGCAGTTTCAGAACGAAATTGGCTGGGTGGCGGCGGGCTGTCTGATCAGCATCCTGCCCGCGGTAGTCATCTATGTGTTCCTGCAGCGCTATTTTGTGAAGGGCTTGACTGACGGCATCTCACGATAGACGTCCGGAGGCAGCGAGCAAGGAGCTGTAGCAGCATGGTACAGATTACCTTCTTAGGCGCGGGGAGCACGGTATTCGCTCGGCAGCTCATGACGGACGTCTTGCTCGTGGAGGGGCTGGATGAAGGTTGTTTTGCGCTGGTAGATATCGACCCCATCCGGCTCGACCTGGCGCAACAGATCGCCGAGCGGCTCATCGCTCACAGCGGCAAGCGCTGGAGCGTGCGGGCCTCCACCGAGCGGCGCGACGTGCTCGCGGGCAGCGATTTCCTCATCAACACCATCGAGGTGGCGGGCCTGGCCAATGTGCGCCACGACTTCGACCTCCCCATGAAGTACGGCATTAATCAATGTATCGGCGACACCATCGGTCCGGGCGGCGTCTTCAAGGCACTGCGCACCGGCCCGGCGTGGCTCGACATCTTGCGCGACGCCGGGCAGCTGTGTCCCGATGCCTGGGTGCTCAATTATACCAACCCGATGTCGATCTTGACGCTCGCTGCCCTGACGGGCACGAGCATGCGCACCGTCGGTCTCTGCCACAGCGTGCAGGCGACCTCGAAACGCCTCGCAGAGTATCTGGATGTGCCATATGCTGAGTTGGAGTGGCGCTGCGCTGGCATCAACCACAATGCCTGGTTCACGCAGCTGCGCCACCATGGGCACGATCTCTATCCGCGCTTGCGCCAGCGGGCACAGGTCGCCGAGCTCTATGAGCAGGACCCTGTCCGGTTCGAGGTCATGCTGCACTTCGGCGCCTTTGTCACCGAGAGCAGCGGGCACTTCTCAGAATACGTCCCCTATTTTCGCAAGCGGCCGGAATTCATCGAGCGCTACTGTCGCGACGGCTATCTGGGCGGCACGGGCTTCTACGCCGATAACTGGCCGACCTGGCGCGCGAATAACGATGCGTCGATCCGCGACATGCTGGCCGGGACGCGGGAGCTGCCCTTCGAGCGCAGTCACGAGTACGGCTCCTACATCATCGAGGCGATCGTACAGGATCGCCCCACCGTCATCTACGGGAATGTCCGCAATAGCACGCTAATTGACAACCTGCCCGATGGGTGTGTGGAGGTGGCGTGTCTCGTTGACCGCAACGGCGTGCAGCCCTGCCACTTTGGCGCATTGCCCGAACAACTGGCGGCGCTCAATCGCAGTCACATGGCAATACACGCGCTCATGTGCGAGGCACTGCTGCAGCGCAACAAAGAAGCGGCACGCTATGCGCTGCTCCTGGACCCGTTGAGCGCAGCCGTCTGCTCACCAGCGGAGATCGGCGCTCTCTTCGACGACATGTGGGAGGCGGAACGCGCGTATCTCCAACCCTTCGACTGAAACGTGCGGATTCCAAGCGGGAAGAGAAGCCTCTAGCGCGCACTCTCGACTCATCACGCGCATACGTTACATACAGCATACGTTACATACAGCATACGTTACATACAGCATACGTTACATACAGCATACGTTACATACAGCACGCGGCATGTGACGACAGGGCACGCGACGGGCATTCCACGTGGACGCAGCCAACGAGCCGCGGGTGAGACGACGTCAACTGGGTGAGGGAAGGAGCAGCGTCATGAGGTTCCCAAACTCGTTGCGGGTGAAGTTATCCATTCTGTACCTGCTCACGATCGTCGTGCCGTTGGTGATCATTGTGTTCGCCATGCCCGGTTACTATGAGAACGTGATCACGCAGACGAGTCGGACCCTCACCGCCGCAACGCTTGACTCGCTCTCACACAACATTGACCTCTATCTCGAAGATCTCGACAACTTGACGTTGGCTCCCTATTTCAACAACGAGGTGATGTCCGCGCTCAAGTTCAAAGCAAGTCCAGCGTATGCTGATGCCAGCGCCTCGCAACAGTTTGCTACCAATCAGGCCCTCTCGATTACCCTGCCCAATATACTGAGCAACACCAGAAATGACGTCCTGAGCACGATCGTGCTGCCCAGTGACGACTCTGTGTTCATGGCCGGCAGGTACAACCCGTGGAAGGTGGTTGCCAACTTCCCGTTCACAAAACAGGCCTGGTACCAGGCTGCTATCGCAGCCAACGGGAATGCCGTCTTCATCGATCCGCACGCACAGGACTACCTCTCGACACCGTTCTCGACGCCGGTGTTCTCCGTCGCCCGGCTGATCAAGGATCTTGACACGGGCCATCCGCTGGCAGTGATCATGGCGGACGCGGATGCCACAGTCGTCCTGCAGGACATCATCAGCGGCGTCAGACTAAATGTCAGCTCCATCACCGCCATCTTTGGCTCGGACGGGCAATTACTTTCTTCCAGTCAGCCACTCTCAGAGAAGGTCGTGCAGGCAATCGCGCGCCGGCAACCCACTGTTGAGGGCGCGCGCGACACGTACATACCGAACATCAAATCAACCGGTCTCGCACGCTGGAGCGTCGTCGTGCTGCTCTCGCGGACGGACATCGAAGCGCAGGTGCGCTGGATGTATGTCGCAGGCGGCCTATTTGCCATTGGGGGGCTTTGCGTGACGCTCCTGCTGTTCGCTGTCCTCTCGCGCTGGATCGTCTCGCCGTTTCAGCGGCTGATGCACGCGATGAAACGCGTACAGGAAGGCAATCTACAGACACGCTTCGTCGTCAGAGGCGCGGATGAGATCGCGCTGTTGGGTAACGCATTCAACGCGATGGTGGCACAACTGAACGACATGATCGAGCGCGAATATGTCATGGCGCTGAATCAGCGCAACGCGGAGTATCGTGCGCTCCAATCGCAGATCCAACCGCACTTTCTCAACAACACGCTGAATGGGTTTCTGGGCTTGAACCGGCTCGGTGAGCGTGGCACCCTGGAACGGGCCATCATCGCGCTGAGCGGGCTGCTGCGGCACGTCTTGAGCAGCGAGCAATGGGTTCCCATCAGGGAAGAGTTCCTCTTCTTGCAGCGCTATTGTGACCTCCAGGCGCTGCGCTTCCGTGACAAAATGACCTGTGAGCTGGAGTACGAGGAGGCGCTCGCCGATTTCTACATACCGAAGCTGCTGCTGCAG
>Ga0209647_1003171_pt1 | contig 12869 bp, 9 predicted proteins | sample GraSoi_2013_60cm_FD_185827 | JGI IMG/M metagenome (GOLD analysis project Ga0209647, IMG submission 185827) | Grasslands soil microbial communities from the Angelo Coastal Reserve, California, USA - Sample 9_17_2013_60cm (SPAdes) (version 2) | ecosystem: Environmental > Terrestrial > Soil >... | reverse complement strand
TAGCGGATCTGCTCCCGTATGCCTCACCCGAGCTAACTGGCCGAATGAATCGGAACGCGGATTATCGAACGGATTTCTATTCGCTCGGTATGACCTTCTATGAATTGCTTACCGGCCGGTTACCCGTGAGTTCGAGCGATGCGCTGGAGATCGTTCATTGGCAGCTAGCATGTACCCCGGTTCCGCCACACGAGATCGACAAACGACTGCCAATCATACTGTCGGAGCTGGTGATGAAATTGTTATCGAAGAACGCTCCTCAACGCTACCAAAGCGCACTTGGTCTCCGAGTGGATCTCGAGCATTGCCGCCGAGACTGGATCGTCGGACAGCAAATCGCGTCATTTCCGCTTGCGCAACAAGATATAGCGAACCGTTTTCTTCTTCCGCAGAAGCTTTACGGCCGTGAAGGAGAAGCCGAAATGATGCTCTCGATGTTCGATCGCGCAAGCACCGGTGAGGGGTTGCTCATCCTGGTAGCAGGATATTCCGGAGTGGGAAAAACCTCCTTCGTCCAGGAACTGTATCGACCAATTGTTCGTCGGCGCGGGTATTTTATCACCGGCAAGTTCGACCAGGTCGTCCGCGCGATTCCCTTTGGCGCCATATTCCGCGCATTTGGAGAGTTAGTTGATCAACTCTTAGCCGAAAGTGAGGAGTCACAACGAGAATGGCGACGACGAATCCTCACCGCGCTCGGCTCGAATGCTGGCGTAGTCGCTGAGGCGGTCCCGCGCGTACGATACCTTATTGGCGAACATGAGGCCCCGCCCCCGCTCGATCCAACCGAACGGGAAAACCGCTTTAGACTTGTCTTTCAAACTCTCCTGGGAGTGGTCGCGACGAAGGAGCATCCGTTAGTGATTTTTTTGGACGATTTGCAATGGGCGGATCCTGCTACCCTGCATTTGCTAGACTGCTTGCTCACGCACTCCGAGAGCCGCCATCTGCTAATCATCGGTGCATATCGCGACAACGAAGTGGATTCAGCCCATCCGTTAACGCGGATGTTCCTGCTTCCTGAGCAAAACGACGAAACAAGTCGGATCAAGCGGTTAAAACTGGGGCCACTTGATTTAAGAGCTCTGGAACAATTCATCCACGACACGCTCCACCGCGATCGCACGGAAATCGCACCGCTTGCTCGGCTGGTTAAGGAGAAGACCGACGGGAATCCTTTCTTTGTCACTCAGTTTCTCAAGTCGCTACATCAAGAACGCCTGGTGCAATTTGACGAAGCAAAGAACCGTTGGACGTTCCGCATCGAAGCAATCGCAAACGCGGCGATTACGGATAACGTGGTCGATCTGATGACCGCAAGGATTCACCAACTCTCGGTTCCGGCCCAAGAAGTAATCACGCTCGCCGCCTGTTTTGGGGACTACATCGATCTAGCAACCCTAGCTGGAATTCAGCAAAAGCCGATTGAGACAACCGCGGCTAATTTACAGGAAGCAATCGACCAAGGATTGATTCTCCCGCTCAACCGCGCCGGGCTGCAAAATCGAGAGACGCCGGTTTTCACCTTGCTTCATGACCGGGTCCAACAAGCAGCCTACGGATTGGTGTCATCTGATCGTCGCGAGCAATTGCACCTGCGAATCGGACGTCTGCTGCTGACTCGTGGTGAAGGTAACGCGCCCGAAGAAGAGCTTTTTAGCATCGTCTCTCACCTCAATCTGGGACGCAGTCTCATCTCTGATAGCCGGGAACAATTCCAGCTCTGGCGCCTGAATTTTGATGCCGGCCTCAAAGCTAAAGTATCCACCGCCTATCAGGCCGCACGTGACTATTTTAGGATCGCAATGGAACTTTCTCCGCCCGAGGGCTGGGAAAAAGACTATGAATTCATGCTCGCACTCCACTTGGATGCGGCGGAATGCGAATACCTCTGTGGAGACATTGAGCGGGCCGAACAAGATATAACCGAGCTGTTGGCTCGTGCCCGTACCCGAGTCGATAAGGCGCGGATCCACCGCATGAAAATCGTGCGCTACGAGTATTTGTCGCGATATAGCGAAGCAATTCGCGTAGGTCAGGAAGCCCTCGCACTGTTTGGTCTGATGTTTCCCGACTCGCCGGAAGATCGAGCGAGCGCGTTGGACGCCGAGCTGACTGCAATTGCGGAACTAATTGGGGCGCGCAGCATCGAATCGCTCATCGAGCTGCCGGTCATGAGCAACCGGGAGACTTGTGCCGCAATGCAGCTTTTAGCAAGCCTGCACACACCCTGTTACCTATCTGCAGACAAAATCCTTACACTGCTAAACACAGCCTTGATGGTGCGACTCTCGCTCACCCACGGTAACATCAATGAGTCCGCCCTCGCTTATGTCCTATATGGAATGATGCTCGGCCCAATCAAAGGGGATTACGCATCGGCGTATGAGTTTGGCTTGCTGGCGCTGCACCTGAACGAGCGCCTGCCCGATGCAGGGTTCCGCGCAAAAGTCTTAATGAATTTTTCGTGGGCGATCAGCATTTGGCGCAAACCCTTCGCCGATTCTTTTCCGTACATCCGAGAGACCGTGCAACTGGTCAACCAGACTGGCGTGTTCTCCGAGGCCGGATACGCGCTTTTTAATGCGGTCTATTTAACAATCCTAAGCCGCCATGATCTTGCCGCGGTGAAGCCGGCATGCGACGAAAACGTCGCCTTCCTCAAACGAGTCAAAATGGAGGCATTCGAAGACGCGCCACGCGTAATCCTCCAATGGGCCAGAGCCCTCCAGGGTTACACCGAGAGAGCAACCTCGCTTACGGGTGACGGCTTTGATGAAACTGCCTATTGCCGCACACACAAAAATCAGGGCTTGTTCGAAATGCTCTATCTTGTCCCGAAGCTCATGCTGTTTTATTCCTTTGAGGATTATCAGGCGGCAACCGAGATCCTAGGTGAGCTTGACCGGGTCTTGCGCGATTACACCGGTACAATCTGGGATGCGATTACCGTATTCTACGATGCCCTGCTTTTGACCGGACAAGCCGGCTTACGATCCGGTGCTCTCGACCAATCGCCAGATGTCTGGGCGAAACTCGATACGTTAAGCGCCAGGCTGCGCAATTGGGCGGATAACGCACCAGAAAACTTTCGGGCTCAGTCGCTCATCGTCTCGGCCGAGATCGCACGGGTACGTGGGAGTGACGCCGAGGCCCTCGATCTTTTTGGCTCGGCCCTGGACGTCGCGGCCGGCCAGGAATGTCCGCGCGAACTCGCGCTGGCCAATGAGCTCCTTGCCCGGTTCTGGAACCAACGCGGTCATCCAATCGTCGCATCTTTGTTTCTGCGTGCCGCAATTGATCGATACGCCGAGTGGGGCGCCATAGCAAAAGCGCGACAGTTGGAAGAAAAATTTCCGCATCTGCTTAAATTCACTTTTCTCGGAGAGTCGAAAGACATCACAGTTGCAGGCAGCCGAGGAGAGGCGGCGATCCCACTGGATTTTGCCACCTTGACAAAAGCAGCGCAGGCTATCGCAGGCGAGATCGAGTTCGATACGCTGCTGAAAACGCTCATCCAAATTTCTATCGAGAACGCCGGTGCTCAGCGAGGTATCTTCTTACAAGAGAGTGACGGTGAATTACGAATGATGGCAGAAGGCACGACTGATTCCGCTTCCCTGCTCGATGCCGCCCGGCCGGACTATGCTACTCAGTTGCCCCAGTCCATTACACAATACGTTCGAAAGACCGGCGAGAGCTTGGTCCTTGAGGACGCGGTGACAGATGTCCGGTTCGGCAACGATCCGTACGTAGCGGCGACTGGCACCCAGTCGGTTCTTTGTGTTCCCGTCGTTCACCAGGGAAAATCGGCTGGTATTCTGTATCTAGAGAACAACCTCGCGGCAAAGGCCTTCACCGCTGAGCGAGTTCGTGTACTTCATGTGCTCTGCGCCCAAGCGGCCATTTCTTTAGCGAACGCAAGTCTCTACGCCGAGATGAAACGGGAAGTGGCGCGCCGAAGCCAAGCTGAGAGCGAACTCCATCGTACACTCGCTGAATTGCACGATTTAAAGAACCGACTCGAAGCCGAGAACATTTATCTTCAGGAGGAGATTCGGCGCGAACATAACTTCGAGGAGATGATCGGCAACAGCCCCGCGTTGGTCGAAGTGCTGCGGAAGGTCGAAGTCGTCGCACCGCTGGATTCAACGGTTCTGATTCTCGGCGAAACTGGTTCCGGCAAAGAACTGGTTGCCCGCGCGATCCATGACCGGAGTTCGCGCAAAGGACGGCCCCTAGTGAAAGTAAATTGTGGCGCGATATCAGCTGGTCTGGTCGAAAGTGAACTCTTCGGTCACGTTAAAGGGGCATTTACCGGAGCGCTGACCAACCGAGATGGGCGATTCAAACTCGCTGATGGCGGCACTCTTTTTTTGGATGAAATCGGCGAACTACCACTCGACACGCAGGTCAAAATTCTCCACGTATTACAAGAGCAAGAGTTCGAGCCGATCGGCAGTAGTCGGACAATTCGAGTCGACATACGCATCATAGCAGCAACCAACCGCGACCTCGAAGTAGCTATCCGCGAAATGCGTTTTCGGCAGGATCTTTTTTATCGGCTCAATGTCTTTCCGCTAAAGGTGCCCGCGTTGCGCGAACGGGTGGGCGACGTACGGCTCTTAGTGATGTTCTTTCTCGCCAAATTTAATAAGAAATTTGGCAAGAAGGTAGATCGCATCCCAGCGGAGGCTATGCAGCGTCTCGTGAATTACCATTGGCCTGGGAACATTCGCGAATTGCAAAACGTCATCGAGCGGGCAGTGATCTTGTCCAACGGCCCCATCCTCGTTCTGGATGCCGAATTTCACTTCGCTGCCAGGCCGGAGGCAGGGGGGCCAAACGCACTAGCGCATCCGGACCCATCGTTGAGCAGCGCAACCTCGTCGTTGGACGACATAACCAAGCGCCACATCCTGTCGGTACTGGCCCAGACTGACGGCATAATCGAGGGACCCAAGGGAGCTGCCAAGATTCTCGGCGTTCATCCCAATACCCTCCGTAGCCGAATGCAGAAACTTGGAATTATGCGACAGCCATCCTAGCCCGCAAATCTCACGCGTTAATCAGAAGCGACCCACTCATTGCGGGCTAGATAGCTGCTCCGGGAGCGGTGAGCAACCGGCCAATCTAACGTTGGCTTTCTGTAGAGCTGGTGAAGATTCAATCCTCGATATTCTGATCATAAAACTCCACAACAGGTACGAGTCGCGGACGCGAAGCTTCCCCGGCAAAGCTCGCAATTGGCTTCCAAGCCTTTTCAGATTGCGTTCCGCGCTCGCTGGCTTCGCTTAATGTTAACGGATCGCCATTGCGAAAGAGACTCCCGGAGATGTTTTCTAGCCCGGTGCAAGATAATCCACAGGTTCCGGTCTGAAATTTGCAGCGCCTGGCAGATTTCGCGCCCGCTCCAAAATCCCGACTCGTAAAGCTGATGGACTCTCGCCTCCCGAGGGGGCAATTTCTGCAGAGCGGCGTTGAGTGCCTCTCGTAATTCTTTCGATTCCAGTTCCGTTCGCGGATCGCGGGGAGGCAGCGTGAATCCAACAGTCGCAAAAGTAGCTGCGTCCGTCTCACGATGATCATCCATTGAAAGATTTCGGAAAAGGACGCGATTCCGACACGTGTTTCGCAACTGGTCACAGACTTTGTGATTCAGGATGCCAGTGAGCCAGGTTTTCTTGGTAGAGTTACCTGAGAATTTTCCAACGTTTGTAAGAGCTGCCAAAAAGGTTTCCTGAACAGCGTCTTCTGCCTGCTCTCGGTTGCGCAAGCGACCGAGCGCGCTTTCGAAAAGGTATTCGCGATGAGTCTCGATGTCTTCTGAGGCGGTATGCTTGCCGGCTTTCGTGGACTCGATCTGTGATCGTGTCATTTGCATTCTGCTGCTAATTGCAGGGATCGTGCCAAATCCCTAATGCTCGCCATACTCGTTCAGTAACTTTCTGGTAAGTAGAAAGTTGTATTCGTTTATATGTTTCATTAGAAACATTGTTATAGAGGGCAAAACCCACGACATTTCGTGGGCACGAAATGTCGTGCTGAAGATGCCGGTCACTGCCTCGAGATCCGCAGTCAGGTAAGCTACGGCCATAACGACAGTTATTGGGATTGCCGTAAGCCGGGATGCAAGCCCGACAATCAATAGTAAGTTGCCGAAAGTCTCGGTCGCACCGGCCATATAGGCATTTAAAGTGGGCAGCGGTATGCCGAGACTCGCGAAATAGTCGGAGTTGTTTTCGATGTGAGCGAGTTTGCCCTGCCCTGTCTGAAAGAGCTGCCAAAAGAAATAGACTCTCAGCAACACCAGAAAGGGTGATTGCAGGAGTTCGCCCCGGACACAAGAAGCTCGGATCCGCGGCGAAATAGGTCGAAGGGTGTTTTCATAATCGGAGATGGAGTTTGGATCAAATGCGGATTCCTCATAAAGAATTCCGGCTTGCTCATTCGTCGGAGCAAACCCTGAATCCTTACAAATCGTCCTTCGAGGGTCCATCAGAGGCGCAAACAGGATTGGGATTGCGGCAGGTGGGAACTGCCGGGCTTCACCCTCGCCGATCTTTTCCGGACCCAGCGGAAATTTTTTACAAACAATCCTCTTCTTGAAGGGTCTAGGAAGCCCCTCTTTTTAGTTTTTTTGTAAGGTTGTTGCTCCTCGTCCTACTAAATTAAAATGGTAGCCAAGGACTCAGCCCAATGATACTGCACCACTCGTGTCCTGTCTGGCCGTTTCACGCCTTGCTGACCTATCTTGGACTGCTGGTCTCGCTGACGGTCCCGATCCGAATGGTTGCACAAACGAGCGTGCAACCGGGGACGTTCGGAGTGAAACTGAGTGGATACGAGAATCTCGTTGGTGGCGGTGCTTCCGTCGGCCGGGGAGGGGGCGCGGGTGGGAGTACCGAATCTGAAATCGAGGTCACTCCGCAATACAAGACATCGTCTGGAACCGTGTTTGCGGCCCGCGGCGTGCTCAATCTGCTGGCCGACAGCAATGCCAGTGGCGCCAGTTCTGCCTGGAGTCTCACTGTCCCAGAACTGAGCTTCTTCGCGATTGGCGATTTCGGCCGAATCGAGGTCGGAGACCGGGCTGGGTTTCCTCAGAGCTTGATCGGCTTTACGCCGTCGGAAATCGCCTTTACCAGTGCGGAATTCGGCCCGGACTCGGGCGTGAGACTCGATCCCAATGGTCGTCTCCCAACGACTTTTTTGCCACACGCGTTGGCCGATCGTATCAACGACTTGACCTATCTGGGTTACGCAGAACGCTTCTACGATGATCGATCATTTAAACTGATCTATCTGACTCCGCGTTCCGTCAGCGGCTTCTACGGTGCTGTCTCTTATACACCGTCCACCGACATATCGAGCGGCTTCGAGCTCGCCGGGACCACGCGTACGCCCGCCAGCAGATTCGAAGACGCCGCCAGTACTGGCGTTTTCCGCAACATCGTCCAGGCCGCCGTGGTTTGGAACCACCGGACCGACACTGTCGACCTGTCGATCGGATCGACGTATTCGTACGCCAGGGGCAGCGCGGGCAGTCATCAGAATCCGACGGTTCCCGAATCGAATTCGCTCAGCGGGGGCATCTCGGCAACGTTATATGATGCCTGGACATTCGGCCTGAGCGGTACCTATGACGGGTTCTCCACGCGACATACGAACTCCAGCGCCAATCGATCTTCGGTGACGCCTTATGGTGTGGTGGCGAGCGTGAACTACGTCAGCGGTCCCTGGACGTTCGGAGGGTATTATCAGCATGCCACGGCCGACAGCCTCACCCCGCACTCCAGCCGCGACACCGTTGATATTGCTGAACTAGGCCTCTCCTGTCTCATCGACAAGAACCACAACCTGCTCGGCATGGGCAACTATACCGACGTGAAGCTGTTCGCGAGCGTCTACTACTACCGCTTTCGCGGCGCGCAGTTTTCTAATGTCCAAACCGATCAAAACGGGGCGGTATTCGTCATCGGTGGCCGCTTTTCCTTCTTCTGACCTGATTCGTACAACCCGAAGCTAATAGCCCTTCATCAACTTCAACCAACCGAAAGGAAACCTGCAAATGCACAAACCGAAAATATCAAACGTGATCACAACGACTAGTCTGGTAGCAGCCGTCACGGCAGCCGTCTTCTATGTCGAAGCTCAAACCAATGTTCCAAAGCCAAGATACCCGTTTGAGAAATGTTACGGCATCGCCAAGGCGGGCGAGAACGATTGCTTCGGCCAGGGGAATAGCTGTGGCAGCACTTCCAAGAAGGATCACGATCCCCAGGCGTGGATCTATGTGCCTGTCGGAACCTGCAAGAAGATCGTCGGTGGGAAACTATCCCCGTCACGATGAAGCGACCTATCGTGAAAACAATCGGCATGGAATCCAATCACAGAAATCCGTGTGCCGTCCACAAGCGTCTCAGGGGACCGACCGTCATGGGCCTTGAGAACTCGGTGGGAATAGGCCTGCGGACATCGCATTGTGAACGCTTCCTCGATCAGAATACACCCCCGCCACTCATCTGGCTCGAAGTGCTTGCGGAGAATTATTTCGATCGGGGTGGCATCCGCCACAAGATGCTCTCCATGATAGCCGAGCGCTATCCGATCAGCGTGCATGGTGTGGCGCTGTCGCTTGGTTCTCCGGAGGGGCTTGATTCGGAGCACCTCGAACGCCTGGCCTCACTGGTGGCGGATGTTGGTCCATGCCTGGTGTCCGAGCATCTGGCTTGGAGCCGGTCGGGGGAGGTCTATTATAACGAACTTCTCCCGCTGCCCCTGACGGATGAAACCCTCGACGTAGTCTCCGCGAATATCGATCGGACTCAGGATCGCCTGGGACGGACGATCCTCGTCGAAAACCCCTCGGGGTATCTTGAGTTTGAACAATCAATCATGAGCGAGGCGACGTTTCTTACGCGCCTCACCGAGCGAACGGGTTGTGGATTGCTGCTCGACGTCAACAATCTGTTCATCAGCAGCTTCAATCTGGGGATTGACACGGCCGAATGGCTTTCGGCGGTCCCGGCGGATGTAATCGGCGAAATCCACCTCGCCGGACACGAACATGGCGGGACGGTCGACCATCCACTGCTCATCGATACTCACGGAGCGGCGGTTACTGATGAGGTATGGGCTCTTTACGCCGCCGCATTAAATCGGTTCGGCCCGAGACCAACGATGATCGAATGGGACAGCGATGTCCCGTCGCTGGAGGTGCTGCTCGAAGAGGCCGCGCGAGCCCAGCGGATCATGGATCAGGTTTTGGTGGCGTGACACGTACGCGTATGCTTCTGCAATTACAGCGCACTTTTGCCGCCCGCCTCCTGGGAGGGAAGGCAAAGGGAACCTCGCCCGATGGGCTGCGGGTTGACGCTCTCGGGTTCGGGGTCCACGCCAACAATACCCGTGTCTCATTGAGAATAGCGGTCGAGAACGTCTATCCGGTAACGAGACGGCTCGTCGGAGCCGATTTTTTCACGGCGGTGACCGAGCGATTCGTAGCCACTCAGCCTCCGAACCATGGCTGGTTGTCGGCCTACGGCGCTGATTTTCCAGATTTTGTGGCCCAGTATCGACCCGCAGCGGATTTGAGCTACCTGGCCGACGTCGCACGGATCGAATGGGCGCGCGTGCGCGCCGCGAACGCTCCGGACGCTCCGGGTCTCGACCTAACGGCGCTGACGCGCGTGGATCCAGAAACGTTGGAGGGTCTGCCTCTGCACCTGCATGTGGCCGCAAGCCTCGTCTACTCGCCTTTCCCGGCGTTCGACATCTGGCGGGCTCACCGGCACAACGGCGGCGACGATGAACAGTTGGCCCAGATCGATCTTGCAATAGGTCCGCAGACCACATTGGTCTCGCGCCCCGCAGCGTTGGAGGTCGGAGTGTCGTTGCTAGGCCCCGGCGACGCCGCTTTTCTGAGCACGCTGGCTGGGCATTCGCCTTTCGGTGCCGCGTACCAGGCAGCGGCTTTGGAGGAGGCGGATTATGATCTTGCCTCCAGACTCAGCGACCTGGTGTGTATGCGGGCACTGGCAACGTTCATCGCGTAACGGCAGCGGTCGGTCATCGTCTACCGCCTCCCGTCCTGAATCCCTTTGAGCATTTCGCGTTGAGCGTCTTCCAAAGTGGCGGTCGGAGCGCAGCGGCCGCAGTTGGCAACCTCAAGGGCAGCGGCGACCGACGTCCAGAACCTACCCATCTGCGGAATGTTCGGCATTACTTCTCCTTCGTCAGCACACCGTTTCATTTCACCGAGCAAAGGGTTGTTTCGGGAGAGTTCATCGTAAAGCGAAATCATCGCCGGGATGCCAATCGGTTTGACATGATCCAATGCGCACAAGCTCTCCTTGGTGAAAGCGTATTTCTCCAGAAATTCCTTTGCCAGGTCTCGATTCGGTGAGCTCCGATTGATATAGGCAACCTGAACACCAACGAAGGCTTTGCCCAATTTTGCCGTTTATGCCTGGCATCGGCACCACGCCAAAATCGATTCCGCTCTTCATGAGATTGGGCCAATCCCAAGGTCCGGAGATCATCATTGCTAGCTTGCCTTGAGCCATTAACTCTTGCGGCACGTCACCGCTCGAAGCCATTCTGGGCATGACACCGCTATCGATCAGGTGGACGATCTCAGATAATCCCTGGACTGCTCCCTCCGCTGCGACTCCGACGTTGCGAGAATCGTATCCATCGGTTGTTTTTCCAAAGATATAACCGCCGCCGCTGGCCAAGATTCCCCAGGAATAATAGGGACTACTGTAATCCCAGAGAATTGAGTTCATTTCCGGGTGCTCTGACTTGAGTTTCCGGTGAAAAGGAATGAAATCTCCGATTTGAGTAGGAGGTGCGCCGTTCACCAGTTTTTTATTGTAGATCAAGCCAATCGCTTCGAGACTGATTGGATATCCCCAGAGCTGCTTGTGATGACGCACGGCATCCCAGGCCATTGGATAAAATTGCTGCTTGTAGCCGGCCGTCACCTCGATCGGAGCTATTATGCCGCTATCTGCCCACTCGCCCACCTTATCGTGCGCCCAAATAACAATGTCGGGTCCTTTGCCTGCTTGCGCCGCCAACGGAAAACTATCGGTAATCTTCTCCGGTGTTTCGATCCGTACTGGAATCCCGTAATCCTGTTCGAACTTGTTGGCGACCAACTGCATGGCGGAAGCGCGGTCGGCATCCATCCAGATCAACAGTTGACCGTCGGTCCAGCCGCTAGCAGTATGGACCGCCGCAAGGAGCAGAACCGTGATCAGATTTCGGCCCATGAACAAGATCCGATGAGAGCACTGCCTAGGCTGCCGATTCGAATAAAACTCCGCCACAACCCTGGATGCATGCTGCGCCTCGACAAGTTAGTCGACGGTCGAGACGAATATAACCACAAACACGCTCAACCGCAGAAAGGAGCAATGGTAATGGTCGACGATTCTGTGTTTTCATTGTTCGGAGCGTCCTCGCGATCTAAATATTCCCGAGACGCTTGTGTGACTTGGAACCGGAGGTCTCAGGGCTCCGGCTCCAGCTTTTCAACCTCGAGCGATTAACTCGCCTCTGGTTTGCTGCCGTCGGTCGCGCAGCCTCCCTTGCCCTTGCAAGAATTCTTGCCTTTGCAACCAGCATCACTGGTTTTGCAGCCGCCCTGCCCCTTACAATCGTTTTGACCTTTGCACGCGTGTTTACCCTTTTCAGCGTCAGCTATGGTTTGGAGGGAGACGCCAGGATTGCTCAACGTGCTCGTGGCATAGGCACGCACAGCGACGGACCCGGTCAGGAGGCCGGCAACGGCGGCGCCGGTAATTACTGCTTTGGATGGTCTTATCATTTATCGACTTTCTTTCTATAGTTGTTGTTTGGTTTTCTTCATGATGGTGCCCGACGAGTCGAATCGTGTCTATTGCCTCGTTTTTACAGTTCGCCTAGCGTCTGACCTCTTCAGAAAGAGTTCGTAGGTCTCTGTTCTATTCCACACAACAGATCTATTCTGCGCGCTTCAGCAGCGCTGCCCGCTCCGTTGAGCGGTAGCTTTCAGTTACATTTATTTTTCCGCTGGTTCCTTTGCGCCCGCTTAGACTGAAAACACGGCGACGTCAAAACGCCGTAAGGAAATAAGCTTCACGGTGGGTCGCCATAGCCTTCCGTTTTTATTTCGGTCGACGCTTAACAAGATGCACGCCGCACTCGTGGCAATTGTAAGGTCTTCCAACTACTCGCGACAAATTCTATGAAGGGTCGCGATCAGGCGACGCGGGAAAACACTAAGGGACACTTATGAAAGTACTAAAAATTCTGTATATAGTAACTGTTGCCATTTGGCTTATACCAGGTGCGTTAGCAGACAAATATGACGATCTTGCCGCAAAAGGATATCGTTGGGTAACCGTTGATGGCCCCTATGGGTATTTTTCCCGAGACGATTTACGCCAAATTGGCATACACCGCAGGGAAGGTAAGGAGTTTGAACTGATCGAGCAACTACGAGCCTACTACCTTATACCCGGCACTGTAGCGCGAGTGATCCAGAACGACACAGCTTCGGGTATGTCGCAGATCCAACTCGATGGAGTACGCAGGCCGATTTGGACGTTCACTAGATATCTCAGCGTGCGTCCGATTGCCGACTTAGATTCGAAGATTGAAATGCCTTTTGAGCCCGATACGACCTTGAACAAGGCAAACGAGACCGCGGATCAAAATCATAAAATGGAATAATGAGTGACGCTAAAGGAGCCGGTCGGAGAGGCCAGTCGTTTAGCAAAAACTTTGTAAGCAATTTAGCCATTTCGCGACTTAACTTTGGTGAAATGGCTATTTCCTGACCGGAGGACTCGAGGCGCCACTAATTGGCGAAATAAACC
>Ga0209647_1003170_pt1 | contig 12871 bp, 14 predicted proteins | sample GraSoi_2013_60cm_FD_185827 | JGI IMG/M metagenome (GOLD analysis project Ga0209647, IMG submission 185827) | Grasslands soil microbial communities from the Angelo Coastal Reserve, California, USA - Sample 9_17_2013_60cm (SPAdes) (version 2) | ecosystem: Environmental > Terrestrial > Soil >... | reverse complement strand
TCGTTGGCAGGCAACGGGGCAGTGGGCCAAAGTCAGCGGACTAGGGGACGCAATTGCCGGAGAAGGAAGATCTTTCTCACGAAATTGGAGAGCCGGCTTTTTCAGCGTCTCGAAAAATCAGTAAGTTCAGAACTCCTGACATGCTCCAAGATGGCCTTTAAAATGATGGTTTGGGGGAACTAGGGTGCGAACCTAAACCTGTCCGCTTTTTCAGGATTCGCAATTGGAAATCGCACGATTCTGCCTTATCTGAGAGCGCCCAAGTATTCATCGCGTATATCCTTCACAGTCGCGCCGGCTTGGTTTTTCCTTCCTCTGGGTGCGAACCTAAACCTGTCCGCTTTTTTCAATCCGTGGGCCCATCAGGCATACCAAGAAACGATGCATCCGGCTCCACACCAAAAAGAACTTTTTGTTCGCCCCACTCCATCTCCGGGTACCGTCTTTGTCAACGATCGCGTTAGCGTTCAGACCGAGGAAAAACAGCGAGTGGTTTTTGTCCAGGGTGTCGTCTTTTCTCATTACTCCATCGATGATCGCTCGGCTGAAGCCTACGCCATGGTTCAGCTTTTCGAAGCGGGATATGCAGATCAGAACGACATCGCACGCTGCTTCGGCTACTCAGCCCGAGCGCTTCGACGCTACCAGGAACGCTTAAAGGCGGGTGGCTTGAGCGCGCTCGTGCGACCAGAAGGACGCCCCTCCGGCACTGCTTTCGGGCACAAGAAAATCCATGCGCGTGACCGAACCATTCTTCGTCTCAAGGCCAAAGGGATGAGCAATCGATGGATTGCTGGCCGGCTGGGCCTCAGCGAAACGGCCGTCCGGAAGGGTCTCCGGCGACTCGGCTGGAACCCGGATCCTGAACCAGCTCTCCTCTTTTTGCCGGAAACTGTTTCACCAGCACCACCGAGCACGGTTTCCGGTAGCCCGCTGATGGAGACTCTGCCTGCTGCGGAACTGACTCCATCCAAGAGGGAGGCAAGGCAAGCAGATACTCCGGTGAAAAGCCTCGATGCTAATCCTCTCGATCGCTCGATGGATCGGCTCCTGGCCGCCATGGGACTTCTCTACGATGCCGTTCCGGTGTTTGCTCCAACCCAAAATCTGCCCCGAGCCGGTGTCCTGTTGGCCATTCCTGCGCTCGTTGCCAGTGGCCTGCTCTCCATGGCCGAAAAGATTTACGGCAGCCTCGGTCCCGCCTTTTACGGACTACGCACAACTCTGGTTGCTTATGTTCTGTTGGCGCTTTTGCGGATCCCGCGGCCGGAGATGCTCAAGGAGTATTCGCCGGGAGAACTGGGCCGTCTTGTCGGCCTGGATCGCATGCCCGAAGTGAAAACATTGCGCCGTAAACTCGCACGTCTCGCTGCTCTGAAGGGCAGCTATCGACTCGGTCGGGAAATCGCGCGGCAACGCATCACCGGGCGGGGCAAGGTTCTCGGTTTTCTTTATATAGACGGCCACGTTCGGGCCTATCACGGCAAACACCAAATTCCCAAAGCCTATGTGACGCGCATGCATCTGGCTGCACCTGCGACCACCGATTATTGGGTCAACGACGAGCGCGGCGATCCCCTGTTTGTGGTCACTGCTGATGCCAACGCCGCCATGACCAAAATGCTTATACCAGTGCTACGCGAAGTACGCGAACTGCTGGGACCGCACCGGCACTCCACAGTTGTTTTTGATCGCGCTGGTTGGAGCCCAGAAGTATTTCAGGAGCTGCTGGCTATGGGTTTTGACATCTTGACCTATCGCAAGGGGCACATCCGCCACATCACGGAAAAGAGATTCACTTTGCACAAGGCCAAGCTGGACGGTCGGCGGGTGGAATATCTGCTCCATGATCAACCCGTCCGCTTCCTCAACGGCACACTTCGACTCCGTCAGGTAACTCGTCTGACAGAAACCGGCCATCAGACGCCGATGGTGACCAGCCGCTGGGACCTGCGTGCCATCGTGGTGGCTCATCGCATGTTCGAACGCTGGCGCCAGGAGAATTTCTTCAAGTACCTGCGGGAGGAGTATCTGATCGATGCTCTCGCGGATTATCAGGTCGAACCCGACGATCCCAGCCGTTCCGTCCCCAACCCGGCACGAAAAGCCGCCGTGAAAGAAGTTCACGCTGCACGCGTTCATCTCAGGAAACTACGGGAAAGCTATGGGACAACGGCAATCGATTACATCAATAGGCGCACATCCACAGACCCTGGTTTTGCGATTGCGGAAGAGAAAATTCGTATGGAGATTGACAAGGCCACAAAGCACATCAAGAAACTCCAGGCTCGGCGTGACTCTCTTCCGGCTCGCGTGACAGTTGCGGATGCCCAAGAGGGCCAGGAGATGGTGAAACTTTCTATCGAACGCAAACACCTAACCAACGTTTTGAAAATGGTTGCCTACCATACGGAAAGCGATCTGGTTGAGCTGATTCGTCCCCACTACAGCCGCATTGAAGATGAAGGGCGTACTTTCATTCAGATGGCGCTGCAGGATACAGCGGACATTGAGCCTACCGGTGACCAACTTCGGATAAGGCTAGCCCCGCTCAGTTCGCCACATCGGTCGCGTGTCCTCGAATCCCTTTGTGACGCGCTAAACAAAACAAACACTCTGTTCCCGGGCACCCAGCTCCAAATGTATTATGTGGTCGCACCCCCCCTGTCTTGAAGTAAAAAGCGGACAAGTTTCGGGCAAACCATGTCAGGAGTTCTGAAGTTACTGATTTTTCGAGACGCTGGAAACGGCAAAAACGACAAAATTGCGGTCAACTGGAACGTATCTGGAACGCAGAGTTCGTCGGTTACAACTCACTTTTTTCCTTGTGACGCATATGAAGCTGAATTACTCGCAGATGTGCGAGCAGGCGAACACGCAGGCCGTAGAAAAAAGCGACTGCAAAGTAAGGTCGAAGAGAAAAACCGGGTCGTTTCGCATCCGGTTTTTAGAAAATAGCTAGACAAGTCAAAGCGTTGTAAGTTCCCCGAAGGTTTCCGCCGTTTGCTCTCAACGACCGCGCACTCTGCACAAGACCATTAAACGGTCTGCTTACCAATGTTTGCCCGGTCTCGCTCGATCTTTTGATTTATCGCGCCTTCCAAGAATTTGCAAAAGTGAATTCCAGAACCTTCTAGGTTGTCCCAGACCGTTGCTCTGTTGGTTGCGGCATCCTCAGTCTGCAAAAGTTCGGCCTGAATGTGCGAAAGCAGCATCCCCTTAATTTCGCCACGGTAAGAATCAAAGACCAGCGTATCGAAGAAGTCGCCCCGTCATAAGTGGTAGACAGTTCAATGAAGTAGCACAAGGCACCAAACAACCGAACGATAGCGTCCACTCTAGACTTGTCGCGCCTTCCGGCGATAGTCAAAGAGTGCTGGTGTGGGCCTTGTTGAACAGCTTCCAGCGAAGAAGCAACCTAATACTTGACTTTGCGAGTTTTTCTACCGAGCGTGCGATGCGGCTTCTTCGATCAGAGCTGCAACCTCCTTCGGCCTGGAGACGTAGACCGCGTGGCTGGCGCCTGAGACCTCGACCTTGTGGCTGTTGGCTCGTGTGGCATACCACCGTTCGAGGTCGGGGTTGATGGTTCTGTCTTTAGCCGCTACCAACATCCAGCTTGGTTTGCTTCTCCACGCGGCGGTGGTGATCACTGCTTTGAAGTTGTCAGCGAAGTTGAATACCTGCGAGCGCGCCATGAGAGCGGCCTGCTCCGCAGACAGGTCAGCTGCAAAGTACTCATGAAACTGCGCGGGGTCGAGGTAAGTGAAACCGTCTGCCGTCTTCTTTGTCGCACCAGACTTGCTGAGGTCACTTGGAAAGCGCTTTCCGTCGTCCGCCTCGTTCTCTCCAGCGTCCGGCATGTGGGCCGCGACGTACACCAAACCGGCAACCGATGGGTCCGTGCCCGCTTCGGTAATTACGGCTCCCCCATAGCTATGAGCGACAAGAATGCACGGCCCATCTTGTTGAGCAAGGACGCGCCTCGTGGCAGCCACATCATCCTTAAAGGACGTCTCTGGCTCTTGGACAATGCTGACGTTGTAGCCATCCTTGACGAGAATGTCGAAAACGCCTTTCCAGCCAGAACCATCCGCCCAGGCCCCGTGAACCAGAACAATATTCCGAACGCGATGCGCTTCGTTCCGCGCTGAGAGCGAGAGGCAGGTCACCAGCAATAATACGATGCAGAGGCACTGAGATATTGCTCGTACTACTCGCAAAGCCTTCACTGAATTACTCATTTCGTATCTCCTTTTGGTTACGGTTTGTCGCAGGTAGGCCCGCGTTTCCCAAGGCTGTGTCGGCAAGACGTGCCGTGCCGGTCTGGCGAATTTCGGCGTCTCAATTTATCGAACCGAGACGGTGGTTTGGACATTGACATTGCCCTTGATCGCATTCGAGTAGGGGCAGATGGCATGGGCGCCCTCGACAAACTGTCCCGCCGTCTTCTGGTCCACGCCGGCGATGGTCACGGCGAGCCCGGCGGACAGCACGAACGCACCCGAGGCGTTGCGGCTGAGGCCGATATTGGCGACAACTTCGACGTCGCCATCGGCGAAGTGGTGGCGAGCCTCGCGGCCCACGCGCAAGAGCGCATTCTCAAAGCACGCGGCATAGCCTCCGGCGAAGAGTTGCTCTGGGTTGGTCGCATCGCCTTTACCTCCGAGCGTTCGCGGCATGGCAAGCTTAAGATTGAGCAGGCCGTCGTCGCTGCGGATCGACCCGTTACGGCCTCCGATCGCAGTGACTTTTGTGGAATAGAGTGTGTCTGGCATCTGTTTTCTCCTTTGTCGCGACTCAGAGCGTCAGATAGACGACTTGGACGAACTGGTCGCCGTTGATGATGCCTTTGCCCCAGGCGGTCTCGAGATCGGCGAACGGCTTTTCCGCGACGCCTTCCTGTGCAGATTTCCCCGCGGACTTCAATCTCCGAACGCGATCGCGGGCGGTGACGAGCATGTCCCGGAATTTCGTGAGGTCCGCTTTGTTGCCCAGCGGGCCGTGCCCCGCAACAATCTTGGTGGAATTGTCGGCGAGCGAGAGAATTTTGTCGGCGGCGGCAATCATGCCGGTGATTTTGCCGCCCGTACCGGGGTCGATGTAGGGATACATGCCGTTGAAAAACAAGTCGCCCATCGAAATCACGTTGGCCTTTTGAAAATGAACGTAGATATCCGAATCCGTATGCGCGGGAGCAACGTGTTGGAGCTCGAGGACTTCGCCATTGGCTCGCAACTGGTAACTGGTAGCGAAGGTCTGCTGCGGCAAGGCCTCCGCGGGCGAGGGGTCGAAATGCAAGCCGGCGAGCGCACCGTCTGCTCCTTTATACAAGACGGGCAGATCATGCGGCTCGGACATGCGCTTCTTAGTGTCTTCGTGGGCCAGGACCGTGGCTCCTGCGGCGTGAAGAGGCGCGTTGTTATCGGTATGGTCGAAGTGCCAGTGTGTGTCGATGACGTATTTCAGCGGAGCGTTGCCAAGGCCACAGAGAGCCTCTTTGAGTCTGGGCCAGGCGGGCGCAACAAAAGTGTCCACGACGAATTTGCCGTCGGGGCCGTTGAGGACTACAACGCTTCCGCCGGGGCCGTCGAACATAGTGATATTGTCAGCAAGCTTTTGCGTTTCCATCGGAACGGCGTTGAACTTGGCGCGCATACTCGCGAGCAGGTCAGCCGGCGAAGGTGCTTGTTGCGCGTAGCCCGCTGGGGAGGCGCGGAGCAACCTCGCGGGAAAGATGTGCGCCAGAAAGGCGCTGCCGGCCAGCGCGGCGGAATCTCGCAACATTCCTCGGCGTGAGGTTGGCCTCTGTAAGAAATTGAATTTCATTTTCTTTAATCCTTTCTTTCGATGGCATCGGACTACTCCTTTGCCACACCCAGTTAGACACTTCTGGAACTGATTAGAGACATTGTTTGTTCTGTTGCCTGTGATAAGATATGCAAATAAGAATGGAGCTTCGTCAAATTCGATCGTTTCTCTCTATCGCCGAGACGCTGCACTTCGGGCGTACTGCGGAGTTGATTCATCTCAGCCAACCGGCTTTAAGCCTTCAGATACGGGCTCTTGAGGAGGATGTCGGCGTGCGACTCTTCGAGCGGAACCGACGCAAAACGACGCTCACCGCGGCTGGTGTCGCCTTTCGCGATGATGCAGCTGCGGCGCTCTCACAATTGGACCAAGCGATTCGCAGGGCGAGGCTGGCTGCCAATGGAAAACTGGGATTATTGCGGATCGGCTTCATCTCAACTGCGGGAAGTGAGATTGTGCCCAATATCGTCGGTCAGTTTAGGGAATTAAATCCCGAAGTAGAGTTCTCTTTGCGCGCTATCCCCACGGCGGATCAGGTACAGATGCTGGAGACGGGGTCGCTCGACGTTGGATTTCTGCGTCTGCCGATTGGCGGGCACTCGGCCCTTGATGTTGTCGCAGTGCATCGCGAACGGTTCGTACTCGTGGTACCCGCGTCCCATAAACTGGCAAAAAGGAAAAGGGTCCGCCTAAGCGAAGTGTCGGGTGAGGATTTCGTGATGTATGAGCGTACCTATGCCCCTGGATTCCACGATCTGATCTTGGGAATGCTTCGCGACGCCAGGACTGTTCCCAATGTTTCCCAGACCGCAGCAGAGATCTCAACGTTGATCTCGCTGGTCGATGCGCACATGGGTATCGCCATTCTCCCCGCATCGGCAGTGAGTCACAGCGTTGCTTCGGTAATCGCTTGCGACATTGTAGACCAGATACCAATGTCTGAGATTGCCATCGTTGTCAGCAAACACGTTCGAGCGGCAGTCGTAGACAACTTCCGAACTTTCGCTCTAAAAAGCTTAGGTCGGGCAAGGAACTCTTTTGTCCGCTGATCGGAGTTGACTTCAGCGCCGAATACTCCGGGCAGTCCTACTGCCGCTGCGACGGTCGAGATTCTGAAAACTAGAAATATTGCTGTGAAACTACATGTCCGTTGTCTTCTGTAATGCTCTGCGCTTGGATGCCCGTCGGACGCCGAGGAGTGTTTATGACAAAAGCCCAGTACGAAGTTTTTGAAGCTCTCAATCCTTTCTTCAAAGTCGTCATGGAAGGCTTACGCGGACTCGTCGATGGCAATCATTACTTCGATACGATTGCCGAAGACGCATTCTTCGAGTTCCGCTATCACTTCCCCGGTTGGCCTCTGACAATTCGAGGTCGAGCCAATCTGATCGCTAGCTTCTCCGGATACGGCAAGACGATCAAGCTTCACTCCGGCGACGCACTTGTTGTGCACCGCTCTCAGGACAGTCGCGTCGTGATCCTCGAGTATGAAGTGCACGGAAGGATTCTTTCGAATGGTACCCCCTATGACAACAGGCTCATCTCGGTTGTCACAATTGAGAACAAAAAGATCGTGCATTGGAGAGATTACATGGACTCCTTAGCAGCCTGGACGGCATTGAATAGTCCCTACCGATCCTGAAATCCCCCGTCTTGTACGGTGAGCTTCGGTTGACCCCTTCAGTCGATTGCGGGCGGATGACGGGCAACTGTGACGTAACGCGATTAGTAAGGGTTGCCGACGAGCCGCTCGCTATCCGTAAACGCTATGGCGTTACCGAGGAAATATCCCTTTCGTTCCTCCGGCACGACAAGCCAGTGGCCTTCTCGTGTAAGGTGTTACGTAACTGTAGATCTCGAAAAAAGTGGAGTGACGATGAGAACGGAATTGCTGCGATTCAACGGCGCTGTCGAGCGGGATCCTGCCATCGATGCGTGGATGAAAGAGCACTCAGGCGAATTGGGCGCCATCGCGCATCAGTGGTTTGAGGTGATGCGAAAATGCGGGGACGAAGTCCGGGAGCTTTTGCATGACGGCTGCCCGATTGCATGTTTGGGAGATGCGCCCTTCGGCTACGTCAATGTCTTCCATTCGCACGTAAACGTGGGGTTCTTTCACGGCGCAGCGCTGCCGGATCCGGCTCACTTGTTGCAAGGCACCGGCAAGTTCATGCGCCATGTGAAGCTGGGACCGGGAACGGCCACAAACGCCGCAGCGCTAAGCAGGCTGATCGACACGGCGTACTCGGATATAAGGTCGCGCGTCGAAAACGGTTAGCTCACAGAAACGCCTCAAGAGGCCGACGCGGATGTGAACCGCCAAACATGTCGCATACAGATGGTGGGCGGATGATTGGCGATTCTGACCTTACAGTCGCGGCACTACTCTGATCATTGATCGGTGGCACGGAGGCCACCGGTCGTGAAGCAAAAGCCAAGTTTCAGAAGAAGACGCAGCAGCTCCAAATCCGTCCTACGTTTGCCAGACCTGGAACACGCCAGGGCCGCGGTGTTGAACAGCCTCAACTCAACAGACGCAAAGCGGGGTTATCGTCACGCCATCGATGAGTTCGTTGACTGGTATTGCTCGGAACCGCGCTTGGCCTTCAACAGGAATCGTGGTCTTGCGTTATCGCTCTCATTTTGAATCCCGTCAACTCGCCCCCGGAACCATCAATCTGCGTCTGGGCGCCGTGCGCCGCCTCGCGTACGAAGCAGCCGACTGTGGTCTTCTCAGCGCCGATTTGGCGGCTGGGATTCGCCGTGTTAAAGGCGTGAAGAAGTTGGGCACGCGCCTCGGGAGCTGATTAACGGCAGAGCAAGGCACGCGCTGTGGCAAGCACCCGATAGTCATCGCCTGAAAGGAAAACGCGACCGAGCCTTGCTCGCATTGCTACTCGCGTGTGGGTTGAGAAGGCATGAAGCTGTGGCTTTGACATTGGACCATCTCCAGCAGCGCGAGGAACATTGGGCTATTGTCGATCTGGTGGGTAAGGGATGCCACGTTCGAACGGTTCCGGTTCCCGATTGGTTGAGAAGCGAACTGGACGATTGGCTCGCCGCAGCCGCAATTGATCGAGGAAAGCTGTTCCGCCGGGTCAACAAAGTAGGAAGGATATGGGGAGATGAGATGACGGTAAAGGCGGTTTGGCACATCGTGAAGGAATCCGCCAAAAGCATCGCCGTGGCGAAGTTGGCACCGCACGATCTGCGACGGACCTGTGCTCGACTCTGCCACGCATCGGGAGGCGAGTTGGAGCAGATCCAATTTCTTTTGGGGCACGTTTCGGTGCAAACGACCGAACGCTACCTTGGCTGCAAACAGCGGATTCGAATCGGCCGTCAACGATCGCATTGGCATCGAGCCGAATCCCTGAGCTGGGCGCGCGGTTGTGGAAGGGTTGCCGACCAACCGGTTTGTTTGACGCACCCAGCATCTCGTTCGTGATGATCGCCGTGATGACAGCGATGTTCGTGCTGAGCTGCTTCAGCCCACTGATATCTGAATATGTTCGCGATCAGTTGCACGCCGTCGGCACCCAGACCGTTAACGCTGTCGCGAAGGACTTCTCCAAGAAGTATGTGGCATTGTGGGGACTAGTCGGGCTGGCGATCGCGACGTTCGTGCTCGCCCTTTTTCAGACTGCCTGGCTTGCGGGCGTGAATATGTTCGGCATCGGCTTTGCGATCGCATTCACTCTTGTTCCGGCGCAGACGCTGATTCATCAAGGGACTCCGGGCGAAATGCTTGGCCGCGTGAGCAGCAGCTTCTTTGCCCTGTTCTCGCTTTCGCAATTGTTGGGTCTGGTGCTGTCAGGCTCGCTGGCAAATTGGATCGGCTTACGTCCATTGTTTTTGGCCAGCGCGATACTGCTGGTGGTGCTGTCGTCGGCCGGCTATTTGTGGCTGCGTGAAGACAAGCCCGAAGAAAAAACTGTCGCGGCGGCAAGATAAGTGTGCGCGTTGTGTAATTCGCCGCCGCCGCTTTCCCGCGACCTCATGTAAGAGCGTTCTTTGCTGACCTACCGATTTTCCGATTGCACGCTTCATCGCTGCACTCGGTTGTCTTTAGGCTCCTGACGTTGCGTAATCGATCCTCTCGCCTAACCTCGTTCTTAGCTCCTTCAACCAGGCCTGCGGGTGGCGACCGTGAATGAGGCGACCCAAAAAGCCAAGTCTCTCGGCGGCGTTATTGCGGTTATGGCGAATATCGTCCTTGGTGAGGCCGCTATAGATCGACAAGAATTCCGTGAGGCTGACCGGCTTCGAAAACAGGTAGGTGGCGTGGCCCAGTTGAGGCGTCTCCACCACTACCACAGCCTGTAGATCAAAGATGTACTCCGAACGAAAGAGGTAGAGACACCGGGAGCGTCGGCGGAGGTGCCTGTAATAGAAAGTGTCATAGTCAGGTTTCCAGGTAATTAGGCCGACATCGAAATCGGCCGGCATACCGAGCGCAACGCAGAATCTTTCAAGGTCGCCTTTCTCAATCGGAACAGCTTCAACACGCGCGCGGATCTCGTCGAGGGCGGTGGCAAACTGCCCGAAGCGGTGATGGATTTTGCGAGCTTCGATGATCTCTTCTGTAATGGTTGGAGGAAAGCTGATCTCTATGCGGCTCGGCACGGCGGTTTGCCATTTGAGCAGATGCCACTCGCCTGCACGGTGGCGATATTTGCCACTCTCCACAAACGTAGCCCTGATACTCAGCTTGGAGGGCAGTAGGTGCTTCCATTGGTTCCAAGCAGCGTCCCACGACAGAGGTAACGCGGCTTGGTCAATCACAATTTCCAGCTTACCGCGTGAGTCTACGTAAACCGCGTGATCATCATAGAACGCGAATCGTCGTAATGGCGCTCGGATGCGCTGAATCTTCTGCTGCGGCAAGAATGTAAGAATTCGAGAAGCGAAGAAGGTCGTGCCGTCTCGTGAAGTCTCTCCTGCAACAAGGAGACAACCGAAGCCGCCGTATGGGAAGAATACCGGCACCGCAGGATCAGCCAGCAGCGCGTCATAGCAGGCTCTCAGTTCCGGACGGCCGACGATGTTGAAGGCGCGCTCCAGAGTGGCAAGCTCACGGGAAGACTTGCTGGCAGTGCGGAGTTCAAGACTGCGAAGTCTAAAGGCGAGGCGCAGTTCTGTCAGAGATGCTTTGGGACTGCTTCGCAGCAGTTCATAGAACGAAGGCTGGCGGTCGAAGGCGCAATTGCGACTGCCAGCATAGAAGTAATCTCTCAATGTGTCGCATCGTAGTTGAATAGTGGAGATGCCCAAACGGGGTCCGACCACCTCTGCCAAAACGAAAAGGTCTCCGCGCTTGTCCTTGCGCGGTTGTGCAGCGTATCCAATGTCTGCCTGAAAAATCTCCGGCCTTCCCGTGATTCGTTTCGTGTTGCGGACCTGGATCTCTGTTGGCGCCGCGGGTACTTCAATCGTGAGAGGAAAGCGTACGTCGTCACCAGGATGGATAAACGAGGCCAAGATGCTTGACAGCAGGATAGACGTACCGTCGGTGAACACGCACTCAGCCTTTGCTCCTCTCGGATTTGTTCTTAGAACGAGGCACCGGCAAACATCTGGTATTGCGGCACCGCTAGCAGTGGGCCCGGTCGCCATTAGGAGGGACCATAGCACCGGCTGGACATGTAGCCAAATAAGTGGATGGAGCTCTTCTATAAGGAGAATGTATGTTTACAGAACTGATGCCCTTGATCGAACAGCGCCCCGTAACCATTACAGTTGCCGTTTTGAAAAGCCGCCAGATCAGAGTGAATGTCGTCCCGATGAGGTTGGAGAAAGATAGCCAAGTTAACGACAAAATCGGGTACTCCATTAAGGATAAGATCGCGAAAGTCCCAGACGAAGCGATCAAAGCGCTGACGACACCTTTATCCTTAACCGGGACTGCTGAAGAGATCGATGCTGAGTTGGCGCAGGCCTTGAGGGAATTCGCCGAATCCCACGTTCAGCTGCAGAAGACAGTTAATCAGGCCAAGGAGCAGATCGCCGAGGCGGTGAAGGTAATCGAGGAACGGGACAAAAACAAAGCCAAATCAAAAACGGTCGCTCAAGCCCCACACGGGGATGCGAGCTCTAGTAAGACGGGATCGACGAATCCCAGCCTATTTGACGCTTCTGGCGCGACCGAAAGTACCGAGGGGAGCAGGGAAAACCAGAACGCGATTCGCTAGTGAACTAGCAACTTGATGAGTGCTAAAGCAAGAAAGAAAAGGCTCAATACAATGGGTATATTGCTTTCGATGCTGAGTAGCAACGGCTCAGGCTTGAGTAGTTTGAACTCTACGTCAAAGCACCTGTAGGCCAGATTACCTTCAAGCGCCTTCAGCACGCCAAATTTGGCGCGGAAGAGTCTCTTATAAAAACGTATCGTCAACGCCCAGACAAAACACAGGGCGACCGCAAACAAACAAACGACTATCAGAGTACCTGTTTGAAGTTGGCTCAATATTTTATTGGATTCAGCAAGGGCCAAGACACTTAAAAGAGCGACGATCACTGATACGTAAAATCCTTGAACCGTCGCATACCTGGTCCCGATGTTGCCTAGATCACTGATGTAAGCCTTGTACTGTTCAAGACAAACCTCATGTTGCTTATCGGATGGAACCGGGCTCAGTGAGGTAGGCGCCTCGTAAGGGGCCGGATGCTTGTTTTCTGCCACGGGAAGTGTCTCCTTTTTCAGGGCGCTGATTGCATATAACAAACGGTGTGGTTACGGCAAGAAAATCCCGATTCTTCGATTGTAGCGGGCGGCGACACAACTAACGAACTAGATTCCGCAGCGGCGAGCGCCAGCGTCGACCAAGGGGCATCAGCGAAGAACCATAGTCCTCGATTGTTGCTATTGGTCATCATTCTCGTTTTTTACAGGGGAGGTTAACAATGGCAGTGAAGGTGGAAAGACTCGAACGCGTCTTCTTGTTCAATGGAGTGAAACTTCCAGATCCAAGCCCGGACTTCACGGCGGAACAGGTGCGGGACACATACGTGAATGCCTACCCCGAATTGGCGACGGCCGCGATTGAAGGACCGAGCCCAG
>Ga0209647_1003168_pt1 | contig 12872 bp, 10 predicted proteins | sample GraSoi_2013_60cm_FD_185827 | JGI IMG/M metagenome (GOLD analysis project Ga0209647, IMG submission 185827) | Grasslands soil microbial communities from the Angelo Coastal Reserve, California, USA - Sample 9_17_2013_60cm (SPAdes) (version 2) | ecosystem: Environmental > Terrestrial > Soil >... | reverse complement strand
CGCGCCCGGCGCTTAATTCGACACTGAGATCGGCAAGAGGCTTGCCCGAGGAATCGAAAAACGGATCGGCGGTGACTGTGGACTGGTTGTCGAACAGGATGACCAGCTTCGTGTCCACATGAACAAGTGTCAGCTTTTCGTTCGCGACGGCCGAGAGATCGAGTTTCGCGCTGTGGTCGTGATTGAGGTTGACGACGATCGACTGATCGCCTTGGGGCTTCGTAATTTTGACGATGCGCGGCTGCGCGAGACTGGCAACCTGCAAATTGTTCGCTTGCGCGACGACAACGCGTTCGTTCATGGCCCCTGCCCTCCGACTCGATACACACGGCACTGCGCCGCACAACGAGGGAACCACAAAGCAATGACAGATTTTTAGTTGCAGCGCGTCCGCTGATCAGAGGACGGGCAAGGCCCTCATCGTGGTCGAACAACACCCTCTGTACAGATGAGACGACGTGCGCAAAGAGATGAAAAGATATTTTGGGCTGCGATAGGAACGATTTTTCTCGGCGCGAGACAAAAGCCGCTGACTATTTCTAACGAATGTCGCACAACGCCATATCATGGGCGCAAAAAACACACCTCTGCGATGAGCGGTCTCGTCCGCACCGACGCTGCATTTTCGTGAAGATGCTTAAAATTCAACCCCCGAGCAGGGTCCGTGTTCGCTCGCGTAATTTCTTGATCAAGCCATCAGCGCCGCCTGAAGAAATGATCGATGCGAATTCGTCGCGCCGCGTCGCGAGGTCGCTGATCGTGCCATTGAGATAGACATCGATCACCCGTCCGCCGCGGACCAGATAGTTGATCGTCACCGTCCGGCCGCCGGGCTGCAGTAGTTTCGTCTTGACGATCTCGCCGCCCCCGCGCGTCTCCGGACTCGTCTCGGCTGTCTCGTTCGAGGAAGGAAGCCTGGTGCGCCAGGGACAGCCGCTCTTCCAGATCGACGACCGTCCGTTCCGGGTCGACGACAAAACTTTCTCCCGAATAGTCGCTCACCTGGCTTGCATAGTCCGCGACGATGAAGTGGGCGAAAGCATCCCGGACCGCAGCCTGCTGGTCCGGCGAAAAGGTCGCCCACTTCGGTCCCACCGCCAGCCTCGTCATCGTCGCAAGGTCGAAAGCAGAGGTAATTGCGGGCTCGAAGCGCTTATCGCGCTCGCGCACGCTGAGCCGGCCCGCCTGCTGGATCGTCGGCATCAGCTGCTGATAATAAGACTGGATGTGCTTGGCGGCCGCACTTTCGGCCTGCAACGGGCTCGAGCTTATGAGGGCCGCGGCCGGGATGGCCGTGGTCCAAATCATCAAAAAGCTCAGGAGGCGTTTGAACTCTCTCATCGCGACTATTCCACTTGCTCCGACGGGCGACCCAGCCACATGGCCAGGGGCTCTTCACATACTTTCCAATGCGCCGTATGGCCACAAAATGAGCGCAACAGGTCGCATAACTGCTTGTATCTTACCACCGTTTTGGGAATTGGGCCGAGGCTGCGTCCATTGGTAAGCTGAGAATCGAACAGGTCCCTTGACCCGTGGGCGCTGTCCACACATGACCCGATTACCAACCAAGCCCGATTCAAGCGCCCCGCCACAACCCCATGAGCAAAGACTACAACCTGGTGACGACGACCGCGATCACAGAGGCCGTGCGCCTCTCGACCCGCAATGCTTGGCTCGTCATCCTCGGGTTCCTGCTCGTGGCCATCTTTTCCGCCGGCTATCTCACGCGCCATTTCGCGATCACGACCGACAGCAATAAGCTCCTGTCGAGTTCGCTGCCCTGGCGCCAGCAGGAAATCAGACTCGACCGGGCGTTCCCGCAACGGATCGACCAGATCATCGCCGTCGTCGACGCGACGACGCCCGAGGCCGCTGAAGAGGCGGCAGCTGCGTTGGTGAAAGACCTTTCACCCCATTCCGACTTGATCCGCACCATCAGCCGGCCCGACGGCGGCGAGTTCTTCGACCGGAATGGCATCCTCTTCCGCACGGTCGACGAGGTCCGCCGCGATATGTCGGAGCTGATCGCCGCCCAGCCCTTCCTCGGCACCCTGGCCGCCGACCCGACGCTGCGCGGCGTGCTGCGCACTTTGTCGCAGTCGATCGAGGGCGTGCGCCTGGGAAAAGCAAAGCTCGAAGATCTTCGGCCCGCGCTCGTCGCCATCGCCGATGCCCTGGAACGCCTTGCCAAAGGACAGGAGCCGGCTTTCTCCTGGCGCCGGTTGATCACGGCGCGCGCTCCGGAGCCGTCAGAGCTTCGTCGCTTCGTGAATATTCAGCCGGTGCTGGACTTCGAAGACATGCAGCCCGGACGCAAGGCGACGGCGGCCATTCGCGAGGCAGCTTCCAGGCTCGGCCTGACACCGCAGAAGGGTGTGACGGTGCGCCTCACGGGATCAGTCGCCCTTTCGGATGAGGAATTCGCCACCGTCGCGGACGGCGCCGCCTTGAACGGCGTCGTGACATTGCTCCTCGTCGTCTTTGTACTGTGGCTGTCGCTGAAGCAGGCCCGCATCATCGTGGCCGTCTTGGTCAGTCTCGTGTTCGGGCTCGTTCTCACGGCCGCTGTCGGGTTATGGATGGTCGGCGTGCTGAACCTCATCTCTGTCGCCTTCGCAGTGCTCTTCGTGGGGCTCGGTGTCGATTTCGGCATCCAGTTCAGCGTCCGCTACCGGACCGAACGGCATGCATCCCTCGCGCTCCATGAGTCCCTTATGTCCACTGCGCGCGCGGTGGCCAGGCCCCTTTTCCTCGCCGCCGCCTCAATCGCGGCCGCGTTCTATTCGTTCCTGCCGACCGCATATGTAGGCCTTTCTGAGCTCGGATTGATCGCAGGAACCGGCATGATCATCGCACTTACGACGACCGTAACCTTGCTTCCAGCACTGCTCACGGTGCTCAAGCCAGCGGGTGAACCGGCTCCGATCGGCTATGCCGCACTCGCGCCACTTGACCGCTTTCTCGAAAGGCGGCGCAACTGGATTGTTGGGGCAACGCTGGCGGCCACGATTCTTGGCTTGCCGCTGCTCGCAGGCTTGCGCTTCGACTTTAATCCGCTCGATTTGCGGGCGCAGGATTCTGAATCGATCTCGACGCTTCTCGACCTCATGCGCGACCCCGATACAAGCACGAACACGATCGACATTCTTGAGAGCAATCTTCCCCAAGCCACGACTATCGCCCAAAAACTGCGTCCAATGCCGGAGGTTGCTCGAGTAGTGACGCTGCAAAGTTTCGTTCCCGAGGATCAAGACGCGAAGCTCGCCATAATCGACGATGCAAGCTTTTTCCTGCGGAATACCCTTAGCCCGGACAAGATCGATACCGAACCGACGCCGGCCGAGACTGTGCTGGCAATCGAAACAACGGCCCATGACTTGTCCAGTGCGGCGCGTGATCTCGACACCCCTGCCGCCATTCAGGCGCGCCGCCTCGCCAACCTGCTGGCCGCATTGGCGAAGGCACCGTCGGCGGACCGGGATGAAGCGCAGCACGTTCTGGTCGCACCGTTGGTAACAACGCTCCGCCAGGTGAGAGATCTCCTGACCGCCGACCATGTGAGCATCGAGAATCTTCCGCCAGCGCTCAAAAGCACTTGGGTCTCGGCCAACGGCCAGGTCAGGATCGAAGTGACGCCGAGTGGTGACGGTAATGACAACGCAACCATACGCCGCTTCGTCAGCGCGGTCCGCGGGGTCGCACCCGAGGCCGCTGGGAAGCCGATTTTTATCATCGAGGCCGCCGCGACTATCGTCAAAGCCTTCCTCCAGGCTGGCCTCTGGTCGGTGGTGTCGATCGCGCTCATCCTGTTCGTCGCGCTGCGTCGGTGGACCGATGTCGCGCTGACTCTGGTACCTCTCATCGTAGCCATCGTCGTCACGCTCGAAATCTGCGTGGTGATCGGGTTGCAATTAAATTTCGCCAACATCATCGCGTTGCCGCTGCTTCTCGGCGTTGGCGTTGCCTTCAAGATCTACTACGTCATGGCGTGGCGTTCGGGCGAAACGAATTTCTTGCAATCGAGCCTGACGCGAGCCGTTTTCTTCAGCGCCTGCACGACCGCTACAGCATTCGGCAGCCTTTGGTTCTCGCATCATCCGGGCACATCGAGCATGGGCAAGCTGATGGCCCTGTCGCTCGTGACGACCCTCTCGGCTGCTGTTCTCTTCCAACCCGCGCTTCTGGCGACACAGCGCAAGAATAAGCCCAATTCATAAAGGGTTATGAATATTCATAAAAGTAGAGTGACTGTGGCTAAAAAGTCACGGCCATCGGGGTGCCCGTCTGCTAGCTTTGGCATGGGGCTCGATCTGATTGGCGCGTTGCGTCGGTGGTTGTCCCTCGCTCGTCGGCCGTTGAATTTTCGAGAAGACCTCACGCGTCTTGCGGAAATTCAAGAGGGATGAATAGGGAATGCATCGCGGTCAAGGTTGGGTCACTTGCTCGATCGCCTGTGGGTTGGCGGCACTGGTCAGTGCATGCGCTGGCACGCCCAGGGATGCATCGCTGCCGATCAGCGACCCCAGCGAACAGACGAATCGCCAGATCCTCGCTGCGAATCAGGCGGTACTGCGTCCAGCCGCCGAAGTCGTCAAAGCGGCGACACCGGGGCCGTTGCGCGAGCGGTTGCGCGATATAAATTCGAACCTGAAAGAGCCGCGCATCTTTTTAAATAATGTCCTGCAACTCCGATTGGATGCAGCCGCGCACACCGCCGGCCGATTCGTCGTGAATTCCGTCTTTGGCCTCGGTGGCATTGTTGACATTGCGACTCGAGAGGGCCTGCCGCAGGAGAGCGGCGATTTCGGCCAGACTCTGTTCGTCTGGGGCGTCGCCGAGGGGCCCTATGTGGTGCGACCCTATTTGGGGCCCTCAACATTGCGCGATGCGGTAGGCTCTACCGTTGATCTTTTCGGCGATCCGCTCGGATTGCTGATAGGAACCCAAGTGGGCGTCGCCATCAGCACCGCGACTTTGGATGCAGTTGTCCGGCTGAGCGAATTGAAGGCAGCCGAGGATGCTTCAATCGACTTCTACAGTTTCCTGCGTTCGAGCTACTACCAGACGCGTCGGGCGCAACTGCGCGAGGCGATCGGCCAGCCAAGTGTCATCGACTCGCCAGCCACCAGCGACATTGACGACAACCCTGCACAGAGTGGTCACTCTGTCGTCGGAGCGCGTTGAAGGTTAGCTTGCCTTATTCTCGCTCCGGCGCAGGAGATAGTGACCTTCGATCCAGTGCCAAACAAACAGGCCGGGCAAACCCAAAATCAGCTCGCGAACTCGTTTTGACAGGGAGATAGCGAGTGCGGTTTCCGCTGGCAGTCCGAACAACGCGCCGAACAATACAAACCCGCCCTCGAGTGCACCTAACGCTCCGGGCACCATGAACGCTGCAGCACGGACGCCAGAGCTGAGGCTTTCGAGGATAAACGCATCAAGCACACCGAGGGGCTGGCCCAGAAACTGCATCACCAACCAAATTTCGCCCGTGCCCGCAGCCCATCCAACGAGGCGCGACAGATTGGCGCGCAAGAAAGCAAAACGATTACGGTATACAGCCACAACAGCATCATCGATCGCCGAGGCGTTGCCCGCGAAACTGGACAGCCATTTCTCAGGCACCAGGCCGCGAGCCAGTTTGGCGAACATCACGAACATATTTCGATGCTGGACCAGCACGAATGCAGCTATCGCCACGATGAACACGCCCATGCCGATCACCACCACCCACGCCACCAGAAGCGCGGTGTGCTCGGTCGAGCGGATCACTAGCAACATCACCCCGGTCAATACAAAAACCAACTGGGTCACCACTCCTACCGTGGTGTCGACGACCATACTGGCCGCCGCCTGCGCGCCCGGCACGCCACGCAAATGGGCAAGCCGCGCGCCGGCAACATCGCCGCCGACGCCGGCGACCGGTAACAGCGCGTTAATGGATTCGCGAATCCATCGGATCCAGGTAACGCTGATGACATCCGGACGACTTGAAAGAGGCAGGAGCTCGCGCCATGAGAGAGCGCTGAAAAACAGCGGGACTAAATGAAACAGGGTGATCGGGAGCAGCCCCCAACCGACGACCAACATGGCGCGCGCCACCTCGCCAGCGCCGCTGTCGGCAATCAAATAGACGACCAGCATAAAGCCGAAAAACGCGGCGATGATCAGCGAAGTAGGAATGACCTGGCTCCTTGCTTATACATGGCTCGCATCGAAGACTGCACAAGAATACGATCGCAGCATCTGTTCGTCACCTTTTATCAATACGTGTTGTCCAAGCCAATTGGAGGTAGACCGAGGCCGTGTCGAGATTGAGCCCCGATCTCATGCAGCCAGAGAATTCGCGCAGCGCGATGCCTGCCGCACCAATCTTGATTCTTCTGTCGGCTCCGATTGCGTCGATCGACGTCGCCCGAACCGCGCCGCCGTTTGCTGGTGACCCACGCGTCCTTGGTCTCGATCTGTTGCAACGGACGATTATAGCTGCACGTCGCGCCGGCTACGGCAGGATATTTTCTCTGGCGCGAGATCATCCGGTGCCACCGGGCATCGCTACAATTCCCGATTGGAGCCATCTCGATTCTGTCCTCGTGCCGACTCAGATTGCGCCGCTCCTCATTGCGCCCGCAGCGATCCTCTCCGAAACCGATTGGCTCGAACGGCTTGCCGAGATGAGGATTGAACCAGCCGCCTGGGCGGCGTCCCCTCACCGGATCGTCATGCTCACCGCGGCAGCGGTACCCGATGCGCTTGCGGTGCTGCAGACGGACGGCGGGGCATACGACTTAACAGCGGTGCAGGATCGACTGACTCGTCGCTTCGGATCGCCAGCGGAAATTCCGGTCGGGATCGACCCGATAGTCGTAGCGACCCCGATGGACGTTCGTATCGCAGAGCGGCGGTTACTACACGGGTTGGTCAAGGACACCGACGGTTTCATGGCGCGACACGTCGAGCGGCCCCTGTCATTGCAAATTTCGCGCTATCTGGCGCCCACTGCCGTAACGCCCAATCAAATTTCCATGGTTTCGGTTGCCGTCGGCCTATCTGGCGCGCCCTTTTTTCTATCCGCGCTCTGGCCCTGGCAGACTGTCGGGGCGCTGCTGTTATTGGCCCATTCGATCCTGGACGGGTGCGACGGAGAACTGGCCAGGCTGAAATTTCAAGAATCGCGGTGGGGCGGCGTTCTTGATTTCTGGGGCGACAATATTGTGCATATGGTCACCTTTAGCTGCATGGCGGCCGGTTGGAGCATGACAGCCGACGCAGCGTGGCCATTGTTGTTTGGCGCCGCCGCGGTCCTCGGCAATCTGAGCTCGGCCACCTTCGTTTATTGGCGGTTGATGCGCGTCAAAAACGACAGCGGCCCACTCTTTACCTCGGTGACCACCGCTCCGAACCGCCGTTTGGCGCGGGTGCTCGACGCCGCGTCACGTCGGGATTTTATCTATCTGGTGCTTTTCCTTGCGCTGTTCGGAAAGTCGAACTGGCTTCTGCTTTTAGCCTCCCTTGGCGCACCGATATTTTTTTTCTTCTTGGTATTTCTTGCAATGCGCGAGCGGCTCACGAATATGCCGACAACATCGGGCGCCTAATCGCCGAATGAAAACCGAACGCCGCCCGCGGCACTTGACCGCTGGGCAAGGTCGATCAACTGGGCACACAGTACCGCCTCAGCCAAGTTGCCTTTATCGCCACCTGTTGCCGCATTCCTGAAGTCCTCAACCACCCCGACGAACCAATCGGGATGATGCGACCCTTCGGATAAGGATGGCGGACAAGGCAAGCGACGCGCGCCCGACTCTGATCTGACGATCACAGAGTCATCGACGACATTAATGTGGCCATGCTCGCCCTTGATCTCGATATGATTGGAGCGCTCGTCGGCGGCCCAGGTCAGATAGACGTGGCCGCTGCCGGAAGTCAGATCCAGGTTAAGAGTCGCGGTGTCTTCGAGCGGCCACTCGTGAAAGCGGCGCGTTTCGAGCTGCGCGGCAATGCCGCGGGGAGCACCGGCCCAGCGCGTGATGCAATAAAGCGCATGCCAGCCGTGATCGAATAGGATGCCACCGCCTGCTAACTCTGGATCAACGCGCCAATTTTTGCCACCGCCCGGGGTGACAGCAATCGCAGGACGAGTACGCAAAGTCTGCCAACGGACGGATTGGACGGGCCCGATCGCACCTTCGGCGATCAAAGCTGAAATCTTGCGGCAGATCGGTGCTTTGAGCCAATTGTGAACCGTGTGCACGGCGCGCCCGGCGCGCGCCGCGGCTGCCGCCACGATCCGCGCATCTCCCACCCGGGTAACCAATGGCTTTTCACAGAGGACGTGGAGGCCCGCATCCAACGCTCGTTTTATAAGCGCTACGTGGCTGCCCGGCGGCGTGCAGATGTCTACGAAATGCAGCATTTCGCGAGACAACAAGTCGTCCACGCTTTCGTACCATCGTCCATCGGGACAAGCTGCGAGAAAGACCTCGCGCCGCGCAGCAACGGCATCTGTCGCAGCGACGACCCTGACATCATTGCAAGATTGCCAGCCGGGCAGATGCCCATTCGCCGCGACGTTTCCGAAGCCGATAAATGCGCCGCGCAACACGCGTCATGACCTCAGTCGAGCCCGAATTGGCGTGAGATGGCGGCGAATGATTGATCGAGGATATCGATGCCGCGCATTGCTTCGTCCTCGGTAATCACCAAAGGCGGATTAATCCGAATGACGTGTGAATAAGACATCGTGATCAAGCCGCGCTCCAGCGCCTCATGAAAAAGCGCGCGGGTAATGTTCTTATCGAGTGGCACCTTGGTCATACGATCGGCAACCATTTCAACGCCGATCATAAGGCCACGTCCACGCACGTCACCGATGAAACGATATTTCTCCTGTAGCCCCTTGAGCGCGTCGAGCATCAGCGCGCCGACCCGGGCCGAATTTTCGACTAGCTTCTCGTCAAGGATAGCCTCGACTGCGCCCAGCCCAGCGGCGGCGGCAAGCGGATTTCCGCCGTAGCTGGACGAGCTCCCGCTCGGTTCTCCGAACGGCTTGGCGGACATGCGCTCGAATGACGACGCAACTGCACTGAGCGGAAAGCCGCCGCCTATACCCTTACCAATCGTCATGACGTCGGGCTTAAGACCGAATTGTTCAGAGGCCCACATCGTTCCCGTTCGACCGAAGCCAGTCAGGATTTCATCAGCGATAAGCAGGGCGTCAAATTCATCTGCGATTTCTCGTACTGCGCGAACGAAATCATCGGGCGGGATAACATTGCCCGCTGTGCCTTGCATTGGCTCCAGAACAACCGCCGCTACCTCGCCCTGCGTATCGTTCTTGATGACGTTGCGCAGATGCTCCGCACAAGCGAGTCCGCAAGACGGATATTCAAGCTTCCAGGGACAGCGATAGCAGTTGGCGTATGGCGATAGGTGCATCCCGGGCGGAAAGGGACCTTGGTGATTGCGGTAACCTCCGCCGAGAAGACCAATAACACCTGCGGTCTTGCCGTGGTACCCGCCCCAGAATCCGACAAACTCGAATTTCTTGGTGACCGATTTGGCGAGACGGAAGGCGGCCTCGACCGCCTCCGCTCCGCCCGAGAATAGCTGGATGTGAGTGAGGCCCTCGGGCAACAGCTCGATAACTAGATTGAGAAAACGCGCACGCGTCTCGGTCGTGAAGCTGCCGAAGGTAACGCGCTCGAGTTGTTCTTTTAGACGTTTGACATAGTGGGGATGGCAGTGGCCAAGACTGCCAACCGCTATACCCGCGATGAAATCGAGATACTCGTTCCCATCGACGTCGACAATCGTGCAACCGCTGGCGCGGTCGACCACAATTTGTGAATAGAGAGCGATCGACTGCAACCCGGGCGCCATTGCCTCGGCCTCGCGTTCGAAAATCGCTTTGGATTTGGGGCCGGGTACGGTACGGCGTTGGGCGCCGCCCTGCGGTACGGGTGCGACGTTGCGGGGAGGTGCGTTCATCGATCAACTCCTCGTCGTGGTTACGATACGCGGACGGCGCTGAAAGCGCTCGGTCAGGTGGTCCGCGATTGCCTGTGCAGCTTGATCGCGATACCGCGCATAGCTGGGCCAAGCATTAATGTCGACGATCATCGGTTCACCGTTGGCCTGGATGATGGCGTCGCCGCCGAAAATCTCGAGCCCCAACGCAGCTGCAGCACTGAACGCAGCCCGGCGCAGGCACGAAACCTCGAAGGGATAACCAAGCATCCCTTTGTCGCGATGATAGAACCATTCGAACCAATTGGTATCGATCTCCGCCGCGCTGTTTCTGACACCGTAGAATTTAACGAGGTCGCCCGCCACGTGCTCCTGGGCGACAATGAACGGGATGCCGCGCTTGGCAAATCGATGCAACGCCTCGTGCCACCCGTCTTCCGACGCAGCATATATGACATCAGAGGATTGCGTCGCGTGGAAATCGTAGCGCTTGACCCAAACACCGGCAGCCGGTCGCGGCTTCTTCGCGTCGCTGGCGACGATCTGACTGGCCGGCGCCGGCACATGGTGTTGCGCGAAGAGCTCGACCATGCGGTGGCGATAGGTGTTGCGGATCGCATCCGGCGAATTGACGACGATCGATCCCGCCTTCTCCGCGGTTTTGAGACGATCAAGAACTGCACCACGTTCGCACATTACGAATATGTTGGCGCCACCGGTCTGGAAATCGGCGTCAGCGGTGACAAGCTCGACATTAAAGCCTCGCGTCGCCAATGCGTCACCGACACTTTTCATTATTGCGCCGTCGTCGTCGACACGCCCAGGCGAGTGCGCCATCTCGCGGTAGATGCCCAAGCAGGTCTTAGCCGCGTTCATGCGCCAGTATTTCCCAACTCACGACCGAGCCCCGCTCGCTCGGCGGCCACGACGTCGCGTGCCCGATCAATATCGAACACACGGGGCAGAACGATGCCATACACCGGCTGGTGCTCAGCAACTAGCCACCCGAGATAGTCGCGGAGCCGGGCGAAGCTGGTCGTGGACTGCGCCGGCCGCTGCGCCGGCAACCAATAAAGTCCGGCCGTCACGTGGCTGCCATTACTGCCGCCGAGTTGCCGAACGCGGCCATCTGCGGCGTCCAACGTCACCCACAGCGGGTTTTCGTCATCGACATGGTCGGTCAGGCCGAGCACCACTGCATCGCTCGCGAAGGCGGCAGCCGATTTCACAAAAGTAATAAAATCATTGACCGGCATGACGGTGTCGATCGTCGTGATCACCGCTGGCGCATCAGCTAACCGGCCGACGACGATCTGGAAGCTGGCGTATGACGACGGGGTCGAGCGCACGATCAGGTCGAGGTCGAAATCTCCGCCATGGTCGCGGAGCCATTGTCGGCAATCGTCGCTTGTGTCGTTGACAATAATAGTCAAACGGCGAATTCCAGCGGCGCGGAAGCGTTCGAGAGTTAGGTCGATAAGGGGGCGTCCGGCGACCGGTACCATCGGTTTGCTGACGCGATATCCGTCGCCCCGTAAGCGGCTCCCCTCGCCGGCGGCGATGACGCCTCCCTGAATCGGACACACCGGTATTGCACTCATCTAAAGATCTTCATGAGATCACGCAGCTCGGTCACCGTAGCATGAACGGCCGGCGCCGCCGATGCCTGAGCTTCGACGGCCTGGACCTCCTGGGGGGCAATCCATATGAAGCGCATGCCCGCGCGTCGAGCGCCCTCACGGTCTCGGCGCAATGAATCTCCCACGAACACAGTTGTCTCGGGCACCGCGCGAAGGGTCTCGAGTGCGGCACGAAAGATCGCCGGATCGGGTTTTTCGGCGCCAACACAGTGGCTATCCACCATGACTGCGAACAGGGAAGCCAGACCGGCACTGTGACACACCGCTTCGAGGTTGCCATAAAAGTTCGACACGACGCCCAGACGATAACGTTGCTTCAACGCCTCCAGGACCGGCCGATTACGTGCGAATGCGGCCGAGGCTTCGGATAGGAAGCGAGAAGCGATGCGCCGGCCGCGACTATCGTTGGTCCGTTCCCTGACGTTTCCGGATTGGTCAGTTCCGGCCCCAACGCACGCCAGTTCGACTTCTAAGTTGGCGACTAACGCGCGAACTGTTCCCGACAGACCGGTCCCAGTCGGCAGACCTCCAACAAGCGGATCGTCGGCGGCGAAGAAAATGGATGCGAAAGCATCGGCAGCCATATCTAGCCCTTCGGCCCGATAAAATGTGTAGAAGCGTTCCTTCCACGCCACCCCGTCGGCGTCGAGCGTACCGCCAAAGTCGAAGAGCAACGTTTCGATTGGCTCCGTCATCCGCTACGCGCCCTTGCACCGAGCCGGCCTAGAAAATCTCTCGCCTAGATCAGGCGAGTACGATTTCCTCTCCAAGCCCACTTATGGGCGGCCGGGACGGACCACAACCTTTGCTTCGCGCACCACCTCAGCGGGAAGGTCGAAGTTACGGCCATCGATGAAAGCGTTGCAGGCTTCGCGTGCCACGCTGTCGCGGAATTGCCGGGGCGGGCTTTTCATATAATAGGCCGATGGTGCCTCCAACGGACCACCTTCACCGCGCTCCAATGCCAACTTCACGCAGCGGATCGCATCAATGACGACACCGGCGCTGTTTGGTGAATCCTGTACCGAAAGCCGCATTTCCAATTCGATCGGCGCATCCCCGAAGCCGCGCCCCTCCATCCGGATAAAGCAGACTTTGTTGTCCTTCTGCCACGGTACATAGTCGGACGGCCCGATGTGGATGTCCCGTGCATCAAGCCGTTCGTCCAACTGCGATTGGACGGATTCGGTCTTGGAGATCTTTTTTGAGTTCAGACGACTCCGCTCAAGCATGTTGAGGAAGTCGGTGTTGCCTCCAGTG
>Ga0209647_1003166_pt1 | contig 12874 bp, 10 predicted proteins | sample GraSoi_2013_60cm_FD_185827 | JGI IMG/M metagenome (GOLD analysis project Ga0209647, IMG submission 185827) | Grasslands soil microbial communities from the Angelo Coastal Reserve, California, USA - Sample 9_17_2013_60cm (SPAdes) (version 2) | ecosystem: Environmental > Terrestrial > Soil >... | reverse complement strand
CGTAGGTGAATTGGAAGATGAGCCCGAGGTAGGTCTTCCAGATATCGCCACCGCAGCTCGTCGCGAACCGCTCCGTGTCGTGCGAACCGAGCTCATTGGTCCAGGCCTCCTGCACGTTGACCGGAACGCCTGCGCGCGTGCCGAGCAGCCAGCTGTCGAGCGAGCTCTCGTTGATCGAGGCGGCGTTGCCATGATAATCCACGCCGCAGATCCACTCCGACACGGGCTGGGTGAAGCCGTTGTAGTTCATGACTCCGTCCCACTCCTTGCCGTCATCGAGCCAGGGTGAGGCGTCACCCCAGTACTCGCCGAGGATGTCGGCACTGGAGTTGACGGATTTCACCGCAGTGCGCATCTCCTGCGTGATCTGGTGGTTGGTGGCATCGCTGCCGCCGTTGCCGCCTGCATCGAGCGCCTGCGGAAAATCCAGACGCCAGCCGTCGATGTTGTAGGGAGAGGAGAGGTAGGTCTTCATGACGGAAGAGGCGCCGCCGTAGATCTGGTTGCGCGCCGCCGAGCCGCTCGCACCGTAATCGAGCTTCGGCATGCCGCCGAAGCCAAAGAAGGAGGAGTAGGTGTTGGGCCACGACTGGAACGTGTAATAACCGAAATAGGAGCTCGACTGCGACTGGTAGGCGCCCTGGTAGGAGCAGGTGAGGGAGCCATAGAGCTGTTTGTCGAACCAGCAGTTGCTGTCGCCGCTGTGGTTGAACACGCCGTCGAGGATGATGTAGCCCTTCGGACCGTTAGTGCTGCTCTGGATGTCGCCGATCAGCTGCTGCAGGGTGGAGCTCGTGCCTAACGCGGGGTCGATCGTGTAATAGTCCTGTGTGTCGTACTTATGGTTGGTGGGGGAATTGAAGATGGGATTGAGGTAAAGGATGTTCGCACCCAGTGTCTGCTTGATGTAGCTCAGCTTCTGGTCGATGCCCGCGAGATCGCCCCCGAAAAACACCTCGGTCTGGCAGCCGCTGACGTTGGGCGTGACGCTTGTGCCCCACGCGTGTTTCTCGGTAGCGCAGCCCGAGTACGTATATTGGCCATTGGCGACGTTGTTGGACGTGTTCCCATCATAGAAGCGATCGGGAAAGATCTGGTACATCACCCCGTTCTTCATCCAATCCGGCGTCTTGAAGCCCGGAACGATGAAGAAGTCGCCCGAAGAGGGCTCGGCGGATGTGATTCCTGCGGCGTTGAGCCAGGCGGTAGCCGAGCCGTCGTTGATCTGAAAACGGTAATACTTCTCGGAGGAGCTGGCGGGTACGGTGCCCGACCAGTAGTCGAAAGTGCCTGTCGGATCGTTGGCTACCCAGACCATCGATACCCAATGGAAGGCGCTGTCAGCCGTGTTGTAGTACTTGACGTTGGCGCTGGTGATGTCTGACTTGCACGTGCGCAGTTTGACAGTTACCGAAGTCGTTGCGGTGGGCTCCGGATTGCTGTCGAACATCGGTCCCTGGTCCGAGAACAGGTAATTCCATTCCACGTTGTTGTCGTTTGAGCAGGCCTGCGCACGGCCTGCGCCGCCCAGCAGCGCTCCGCCAAGCAGGAACCAGATGAGTAAGGGCGGTCGCTGCAGCCACGCGCTGTTGTGATGCTGGTGTTGACGATTCATCGGTTGATACCTCCGTCTTACGTTCCTTGGGTTCGCCCGCCCGTCTTGGTTGGGCACAGACGGCTCGATGCAGCGGGCTCAATTCCGGTCGATCCAGATGTCTTCCGCGCGCGCATGCCCGGCCCGGGCCCTCGGGGCTGCCACATGCGAGGCTTCACTCCTGGATGCGGCAGTGAGGGCTACGGTCCTCCCTCGCGAATTCGCGATCCCAACAGTCAAGGTTTCTTCGTCCGGCCATTGGCAGGCTCCCGAAGACTGAATCGGCGCCGGCTCGGCGATGCTGGTGCGAGCGTATCGCGCGGTAAACGGCCGGGCAGCGCGCCGGGCTCTTGGCGCAGAGTGCGCCGCCGCTGGCCGCCCTTGCAACAATCCGCATACGTATTCAGCGCGTCCGGAGGGGCCGCGGCAGTCACGCTCAAAGAAATTGCGCACAGCGCAATTCCGCATGGCGCAGTGGGCACGCGATTCCGGCCTATACACGCGAATGTCACACTCGTCCCAAGCCTGAAGGTGCGGCCAAACACCGGGTATTTCGATTTGGCGACGCCCTTCTTCGAAGGGGTCGCCGAAACGCCGCACGTGCCGATTCCGGCTATTCTTCAGAAGAACCATTGAGTACAGATTCTACGAATCTGGATATATGGTGTACGCGCACGAGGCTTCGCTCAAAGCGCTACACGATAATGTCTCCGACTTCGTCAGTCGCACGGCAAATCTGGTGAATGGATTGTCCCGCACCCTTGCGCCCCTGATTCGCAATTCACCCGCACGCGGTCGCTACTAACGCCCGGAGGCACTCCCTGGCAACGGTGGCCATCGGACCAGGGACGTTCACCGGCATGGCGCCCTCTGGCGGGGAGGCCACGGAGCAGATAGGGGTGTACCTTCGGCCGGCCATGGCACCCCGTAGGGGTACGCCGGCCCGACCTTGAGGTAATGGCGGAGCGACTCCCCGCTACCAAATGTCCCTGCGCTCCCGATGGGGCGGCGGGCTGCAATGATCACGCGGCCATCAGGCCCGTCTGGTCGTAGCAAGAGCGTGCTGTCCCCGCCGAATGGCTCCCGCACACGATGCGAGCGGGGACCTTCTGGAGGTCATAGCTGAGAGCCGCGAACACAGTGCTGTTCAAGTGTGAGGGCGATCACACATTGTGACCGCGCCAATCTCCCGTTGAGAACTTCAAATCACAAATTCCTTGGGAGCGTGACCAAAGTCCCTACATTCGCGCATTGCAGCAAATAGCCTGTCGCCGCAGCTTTGCGATTGCAGCAGCCAGCTTGGAGCAGCGAGCAGAGTCGATGGTCGATACGGTGAAACTGAAGCGCCTGATGAGTCGCCGCCGCGCAGGCGGACCGGGCGGTCGCGTCGAACACGACTCGCTGGGGAATGCTGTTTGGACGCGATCCAGAGCCAGCGATTCCGAGGAGCTGCCTGATATTTCCGCACTGTCGATACTTGAGGACATGCCCGATGCGTCGAAAGTCATTCCATCCGTAGATGAAAAGAAGACGGACGATTCCACGTCGCCACGAGTTGTTAAAATGACCGGCGGTCATAGATGAGCGTGCGCCGCAGTAAAGGAACTGGCAGGAAGCGCGGTAATGGCAGACGCGCCGCCGCACCCCGCCGTCGTGACTCAGACCCTGGAAAGGGCGCACACGATGCCCAAAGTGGTGGCGCATCTCCTGGCTCCAACGGGCGGTTGATCAGGGATTCCGGGATCACGCAAACAGCTGACACCGACAGGCTCACTGGCGTCAATCTGTTACACCAGGCGATGGCGGTCGCTGCGGCAGCCGATGCCTATTCGACCCGCGGTCTGTCCAATATTTCAGTGCTTACACTGCAATTCCTGCTCAGCCGCGCTCTCGAGCTGGCGCTCAAGGCCTTCCTGATCAATAAGAATTGCACCGAGGGCAAGCTGAAGGAAATCGGGCAGGATCTGACTAAATTGCTCGAGCAGGCCACTGCGCACTCATTTGAACTTGGCAGCGGGACAAGCGTTGCCGATCGGCTGGCCGTGGCGGTGTTGAGCGCCAATTACATGCGTAAAATGTTCGACTACCCGCAGGTCGCCGGTTATCAGCTGGTGGCCCCCAAAGTGCTGCGCGATATCGTTCACCGCGCCATTACGGCCGTGTTCGTGACCATATGGGACGAAGATCCAAGTCGGTTCATTTTGCGGCGCGCCACCGACCGAGCCCTCGGCCTCTGCATCGCCGACGATGCCTGCTATGAAGAGTCTCCTGCGGCGGCGGGCGATGAGGCTGATGCCGCGGCAGTACGCTGAGGGTTCGCGGGCGCTCCGTTCGAAGTCAACCTTGGCCGTACACGCGCTTGCATTACGGCTCGGGTGCCTATCGTCGATTCATCGCCCAACTCGCGAAGCCATCCAAACAGGCGGTTAGCTTCGTTTCTTCATTGCCGGCCGCGATCCCTCAGAGTCTCGTATCAATGCCGCAGGGAAACGGTCAAGCGAAAGCAAGAAGCTGGGTTTGCGCTCCAGGGTTTTCGATTGGAGGCAGAGGCCCCTACAGGTAAAAGATGTGTTTGCCGATCGTCGCGACCGCTTTTCGGCTTCTCGACCATGCCGGGCTAACGCTGATGGTGTGATAGTACAAGGCACCCGGCACCAGCGGCTCGTGCAGGTCCTCGTAGGCCGCTGTCGCCACAACCATCGCCTGCTTCCAGGCAGGGTCTTCCTGCGGAGACAACCCGCCCAGCTCCGTCCACGAGAAGTCGGCAATGTAACGCCCGCGGGCTGAATTCCACCGGGCCTCGTGGACTACCCCGCAAACCGTGTGCGGAAAATGATCTGACCGTGTCCGGTTCAAGGTGACTTCCGCAACTGCGTACTGGCCTTCCAGCGGCTCACCGCGCGCTTCGAAATAGACGTTCTCGGCGAGGCACTGCAGATCATCGGCGCGCCGCCGCGCCAGGGTCGCGGCCCGCTGTGCGACCTGCATCCGGGCGGGTTCGATTCGCGTGCTGTCAACGTAGGCAAAGCGGGCGATGCCTATCACACACAGGATCAGCGCCCCGAACATCGAGAAGAACAGCAGGTTCTCCCTCTCGAGGCCAAGCCAGTAGTAGGTGAGTCGGCGTCGCCAGGCTCTCGGCCATAGATGCGGTTGCAGGAGAGGCGATGAGAGCATGGCGGTTCAGCTGCATACGCAGCGCGAAAACAGCTACAGGAGGCCGTCCAGACGGTCGAGATCGTTGACCACGCGCCAATGGCCACCACTCTTCTCCACCTTCATCTTCCACTGTTCCAGCCGAGCGAGGTACTGGCGGGGATCGAAGTTGTCCGAGCGGAGCTTCGTCACATTGAGCGCGACAACTTCGAATCCATTGAGATGGAGCGGGATGTCGCGGACGTAGCCTTCGGCCAGCTCCTCCTTCATATCGGAAAGGATGAGGATCTCCTTGCGCGCAGTCTGTTTCTCGTTCAGGAACTCGATCGCCTGCAGCAATCCCCCGGTGATGTCGGTGTAGGACGCCGGTGTCGTCTGATCAACGAACTTCGCCACGCGACCTGCAAACGCGCGCTTTTGCTGGTTCGCGGTACTCGGCCGATCGTCAAACGTTGCTTTGGCGATGATGTTCTTTTCCGTGAAGCTCGCCGTGTCTATTCTTGCGACCGCAATCGAGTCCGACGACTGCAGGCGCGACAGCGCAAAGAGAATGATTTGCTCTGCCTTGTTCGTCTGCCTGTTATACGATCCGGACGTATCAATCAGCAGATAGACGCCGGTATTGTGAGCACCGGGGGGCGCGCACGCGCCCGTTGCAAGAATCAGTGCAAGCAGCCAGGCCCGGCGCTTCATGACCGCGCCTCCTGCCAGGGCTCGGCCACCCCGGAGTCCGCAGCATTCGCGGCCCGCCGGGCCGCGGTCGCCATCCTGGCTTCGACCCACAGCGGCACGAATAACGGCAGGTCGTAGAGACGTTGAGCGAGCATCCCAAGTTGGCGGGTGACGTTACCGAGCACCCGCAGGATCAAGGCAAGCGCGCGCAGAATAGCCATGCCCGTCAGGCCGACGACCGTTCGCAATGAGTGCGCGAAGGTCTCGAGCGGAATCGCAACGAACACCAGCGCAAAAGGCAGGACGAACCCCATCCCCATCTGCGCCGCGGTCGTGATCCAGAGGTGTCCGTTCACCATGGACCCGGTGCTGTCGCTGCGCAGCAGCGCGTTGGTGGCCAGCTCATCCTGCAGCAGTACCTCGCGCATGTATGCGAGCCCGGCCTCAACACTCGCCATCATGAGCAGAATCGTGAACGTGATCGCTATCAGCCGTACGCGCATTTTGTCCGTCAGTGCGCCGATCACCGGAAACAGGCGCGTAATGCGCAGGGACTCCATGAGAAAGAGACCCATGGAGATCTCGACCAGGATGATGACGAGCGCCGCGATGTCGGCCGTGCGAAACGCGCCGATGAAGTTGGTTCCACCGACCATCTCCGCCATGGGTCGCGCAATCAAGGTAAAATTGACCGCGGCCCCTGCGGTCGCCACCGCCAACACCAGAGCGGAAATAAAGAAGTACACGATCGACGAGGACGACAGTACCGACACGGCGCGGTCTTCACCTCGCACTATGGTCTCGTACTCCTCCATGTGACGATCGATGGCCAGCGAACGCACTATGACGCTCTCAATGCTCTTGTTCACACGCCCGAGCGTCTGCTGGATCAAACGCCAGTCGGGCATCATCTGCCTCAAAACCGCGTGCCGTTCGGCGCTGGCCTTTCGATAATCACGCATGGCCTCGGTGTGCGCCTTGACCATCGATTTATGGATATCCGCCAGGATCTCGGCCCCGGCGTTGCGTGCGTCGAGCTTGGCCACGACACCGATCGCCTGGGCCCAGCCGGGCGCCTCGGGTGGGACTTCCGCCGCCGTCTCCTGGTCTTCCCCGATCCGAAGGATCGCTCCGCTCAGCCGGCGGTGCATCTCCGGATAGCCCGCCAGGTCCTTGCGCACCGTCTCGCCGACGCGCGCGAATTCGCGCTCGACGATGCGCTCCTTGGCTTCGCGGCCCGCCGCGAGCAAAACCGCGCGATTTCGCGCCCCGAGTCGCTGCTGTGCGTGAGTGACGGAATGCGAAGCGAGCCGCAAGGCTCGCGCCAGGGCCCCGCAAGCCGCGTGGATCGCCTGATGGGCGGTACTCCGGGCAAAGTACAGCGCAGCGACGAGCAGCACGAGCAGGATTACGGCCGACAAGGCGGGCCACGGTGTGAAGGTCAACAGGTTTGTGATGGTCATATCGGCGCTCGCTTTCGCGTTTGGCGATTGCAGGGAGGACGATCGGCGAATTGCAGTAGCAGTCGGTCCTTTTCCGTCAGCCGGGCGAGATTCGCGAGGCCATAGGAACGGCAGGGAGCGCGGAGCAGCGGACTCCAGTCCATGCTGAAGCCAGACGCGTCAGACAGGTCTGCGCGAAAGTTCGTGCGTGCTCGATATGGGGCAGTGTGCAGCCGCCCCATCGCCGCGTAGTGTTCCATGCTGGCAACCCCGCTGTCTTACGAGACCCCGTAGACCGGTGGTATGGCGACCCCTTCATTGGAAGGGTATGCCTTGTGGCAGATGAACGATTAGGGTGAGGTGCGGGGCGGCGCATGTCAACGTATTGCGGTGTCGCGGTTTGAAGTCATCCTTATGTTATGACGCACCACCGAATCAGAAGCGCGAGCACTTCCATTTCCAGGTCGACCTCCAGCGCCTGTTTGCAGCGATGCATATGGTAGAGCGGGGGCGACTGGGATGAAGGGCAAGCCCCAGTATGGTGCCGTGGCCCTTGTCTCAGGCCAACGCCATCGGCATCACGTCGGTGGTGGATTCGGCTTGCTTAGGCGCTTAGGGCGCGCCTGTCTCACCGGTCAAACTGCAACGACAATGGCCCATATTGAAGCCACCACGAGGACGAGCGCAGTCAGGCTCGCGCCAATGAAACGCGCCGGAACCTTCATTGTGTCGATCTTCATGCCCGCGGCGTGACTCACGCGCGCGACGACGAGGGCCGCACCAAGGGCGTGGAGGGCAGCGGGCTGGACGCGGTTGAGCTCGAGTAGGCCAATCAAAATCAGTGCCAAAGGCACATATTCGACGAAATTGCTCTGACGCCTCATGGCGAGCAGCAGCTCGCGATCGCCGCCGTCCCCAAGCGGAATCTTCTTCTTGCCGCGCAGGCGCCCGGCCTTGAACGCGATGACCATGGACAAGAGTCCGAGGATTCCTGCATACAGCGCTGTGATTGTCGGCATGTGCGACCTCGCGTCGTTATTCTGATCGGTGCGGCTGTCGTCGCGGCTACCCGATTCTACCGCGGCACCCACGATCGGACCAGCGGCGCTCTGTGGGCGAGCGCGCAGCAGAAGTCCGCGTCCTGAATGGAATTATTAGAGCCCTTGATCGTGAAGCAGAGGGTCCCCGCGCAGCGCGTGACCCGGTAATCCGGAATAGTCCCGGTTTCTACCGGGGTCGGGCTGCGTAAGCTCCCCCGGTCAGGCGTCAATCCGGCCGCAGTCTCGATCGCCGGGTAGTATCATCACACCCGTGCGCACCTCACTGTCCACACTTCTGGCAAACCGATCCGTAGTGCTGGGCGATGGTGCCACCGGCACCAATTACTTCCTGGCCGGGCTTGCTGCGGGCGAGCCGCCCGAATTCTGGAATATCGATCGACCCGGGGAAGTTCTGGGCCTACACCGGCGCTTCATCGCCGCCGGCGCAGAAATCATCCTAACCAACTCCTTTGGCTGCAACCGGCAGCGCCTCAAACTTCACAAGGCCGAAGATCGCGTTTACGAACTTGCGAAGCGCGCCGCGGAACTCGCGCGCCAGGCGGCCGACGCCGCAGCGAGTCCGGTGGTGGTGGCGGGCTCAGTGGGGCCGACCGGCGAGCTGTTCGTACCGATGGGCGAACTCACACATGATGCTGCCGTGGAATCGTTCATCGAGCAGATGCGCGGCCTGCGCGACGGCGGTGCTGACGTGTTGTGGATAGAAACAATGTCCGCGGCGGAAGAACTGAACGCCGCAGCCGAGGCCTCGATCAAGGTGGGACTGCCGTACGTGGTCACTTGCAGCTTCGATACGGCCGGCCGCACGATGATGGGCATGCTGCCCGATGAGCTGGATGGAATCGTTGCCAGACAGCCCGTCGCGCCGCTCGCCATCGGTGCCAACTGCGGTGTAGGTGCACCGGATATCCTGGTGACGCTCCTGGCCATGCAGAATGCTACGCACGCGCTGGTCGTCAAGGGCAACTGCGGCATACCGCATTTCCAGGGCACCGAATGCGTTTACTCCGGCACGCCTGAATTGATGGCCAAATATGCTGCGCTGGCCATCGACGCCGGTGCGCGCATCGTCGGTGGCTGTTGCGGCACGACACCCGAGCATTTGGCCGCCATGCGCGCTGCGATCGACACTCATGTGCGCGGCAAGCGACCTACAATCGAGACCGTTGTCCAGGAAGTGGGGCCGCTCACGAATGCCGCGCCAGGCGCCAAGCCTGCCCGGCCGGCCCGGCGCTCCCGCAGCTGAGAGCGCCCGCATGCCGGCGTGGCCGACCCATCCCACGCCCGAAGTGTGCGATCACGCGCTGCTGACGCCGCTGTAGCCCAGGGCGAGTCCTGGGACGATGACTCCGATACGAACGCGGCGTCGCGGGCCGCCGTGACCAGCGGCTGCGCGCTGCCATGCGCGCCCGTCTTCTGCGCCCGGGCTGCGGGACTTGAGGCGCCGATTCGATTGAGTGCTCCTCGGCGCCGTGGGCTATCCGTGACGCTACAGCTGGTGCAGCGCCTTCTTGATCTTCGCGCGCGTGGTCTGGCCGCGCGCAGGGGCGGCATTGGTCGAGACAGCCGCCGCCTGAGTCGCATTGGACGGGGCGGCCGCAGCCACCGACGGCAGCGAGCTGTTCCCTTCGAGACCCTGCTGCAGCGGGCCTTTTGTGTGGTCGAATGGTACCGTCGCGGCGAATGTCGGCAGGTTATGCGCGCGCGCATGGGTCGCCGCTTCATAGCCGGAAGCGAGCTTGATCAACGTCGGCTCGCTGAAGGCCGTGCCGAAGAAGCTGATGCCGATGGGCACCCCGAAGACCTCACCGGCGGGCACTTGCACGATCGGAAATCCCGGCCCGGCCGCCAGGCCCGAGGTTCCGAAAATAAAATGGTCACCGTACACCAGGTCCGTCGACCAGGCCGGATTGTCGGTCGCCGATACCACCGCATCCAAATGAAAGGTGCTCAAGGCCTGGTCCATGCTGACACCGGCCGCCTGGTCCAGATCGAGTGAGACGTTATAGGAGGACATCCCGGCGCTGTTGCTGCCGAACAGACCCGGATCCTGTGGCGCGTTCGGATCGCTCGTATCCAGCGAATTGGCGAGGTCGAAGATGTCCTGATTGAAGAACGGCATCTCGATGTCGGTGTGGCCGTTGTTGAAGTCGATGGCTGTCTGCAGTGTGCCGCCGGCCACGGGAACGCCAACCCGCGTTTTTGAAGTCATAGAGCAAGATGCCGAACTCGCCAGTTGCGGGTGTGAAACTGAATCCCGCCGCGTCCAGATCGATGACAGTCGCACCCGCATCGCTGAGCGCCTTGAACGCGGCTTCGATGGCCGTGGTCACCGGGGCGGGCGTCGCGACATTGGTGAATCCGTTCAGGCCTGCGCGCGTGATGCCGATCCTCGCTCCCTGCAGCCCGTTCGGGTCCAGGAACTGCGTGTAATCCGTGGGGAGGTTGGCCGGCCGGGCAAAGCGGCCGCGCCAGCCCAACGGTACGCCGCCGGTTGCCGCGTCGCGCCCGTCATAGGAGCGGCTCTGGATCACTCCCAAGGCCGCAGCCGCGTCGGCCACGGTGCGCGCATGCGGACCGATCGTGTCTTGCGTGTGCGAAATGGGTACCACACCGGCCCGGCTCGTCAGCCCAACGGTGGGTTTGATGGCAACCACGCCGTTCGCATTGCCCGGACAGACTATGCTTCCATCGGTTTCCGAACCGATCGACACCGTGGCGAAATTCGCCGACGCAGCCGCGCCGGACCCGGAGCTTGAGCCACAGGCATTGCGGTCGATGCCGTAGGGGTTGTGCGTCTGCCCGCCACGACCCGACCAGCCGCTGATGGATTCAAAAGAGCGGAAGTTCGCCCACTCCGACAGGGTGGTCTTGCCGAGTATCACGGCGCCTCCGGCGCGCAGATTCGCCGCGACCGTGGAATCGCGCACCGCGGGTGCACCGACCAGCGCATACGATCCCGCGCTGGTCTGCATTCTGTCGCCGGTATCGATGTTGTCCTTCAATAGCACCGGGATGCCGTGCAGGGGTCCCAGCACCACGCCACGTCTGCGCAGCTCGTCAGCCCTGCGCGCCAGCGCGAGTGCGTCCGGATTGAGCTCCATGATGGCGTTGACGCCCGGGCCGCTGGAGTCCAGCGCGTGAATCCGCGCGATGTACGCGCGCGTCAACTGTTCCGAGGTCAACCGGCCTGCGGCCATCGCCGCCTGCAGCTGAGCCACGGTGGCTTCGCGAAAAGGGAATCCGTCGTTGGGCTCAGCCAGCGCCGCGAGCGGGGAGAGCAACAGCCCTGTGACGAGAATCAGCCGTGCCATGCGGGAGATCATGGGGTTCCTCCTGTGTTCGGGTTTCTTGTGGGTGTGGCAGGAAGCGCAATTGCCGGAAATTCGCGCGCACCGATTCCACCATGACGGCCGCGCAAAACGCGTTGGACTGCCGACAGCGGGCGAATGCTACGCGCGCAATAATCCAGCCGCAATTCGGGAAATTCCTGACGATCCCCGTGCGATCCCGGTTCAGCCACGGAGCCCGGGCTGATCCCTGGCACCGGACTACACCAGGCTCCGCACTGCCGGTTCCGGGCGGACGGTGTGCCGCGAGGACGCGGCCCCGCTCCAGGCCGGGACCTCAGCGTCCGCAAACCGGACCTGGAAGTTCGGGCACGATGCGCCGCAACAATCTTCCTGACCCTTGGGGATCGACGGCAGATGCGCATGCAACACCCTGATACAAATCAAGTTATGCCGAATCCGAGAAATCGGAGCCACTTCTCAGCACGGGGCGCTGTTCGGCGCTAAGTTGACCCCATCAGCTACCGTTGCCTTAGATTTTTGTACTCGGGCTCCGACCGACAGGGGCGAGGAACGGGCGTTGGGCAGCCCATTCGGATCTACTCATGACCCTATCTGATTTCGACGAGAGAATGGCTGTCGCGGCCATCGCCGCCACGGGCACCGTGATCGGTGCCCTGATCCAACTGCGCGTGGCCTGGCGCAAGGAACTGTCGGAACGCGCGCGTAGCGTACCTGTATCGAAGAAATCGCGCCGTGGCCCCGTTGTGGCTGTAGGCCTGCTCCTCCTCGCCGCTGGCGTGGCGGGCTTCGCCTTGTCGCAGTACCTGGTCGGGTTCTCGAATCGCGAGTCCCTGGCCCTGCGGGGCGAGTTAGCCGCCCAGGTCGCGCAGATCAGCGCGACGGCGGCGCGACTGGAGCGGGCGACACAGAACGATCAGGGCTCGATGGATCGCGCGGCAGCGGATCGTCTGGGAGCCGAGGGTGTAGCCGTGACGACAACGATAGGGCCGTGCCGTGCCAACTCCGGCCTTGTCCCCGCCCTCGATCCGGCTCCTGCCTGCACCGAGCAGGAAGCGCTGCGGGTCACGCTCTGCGCGAGCGTGCCCGCGCGGGCGGTGCTGGCGGCCACCGATCTTTATGCCCGACCGGAAGATTCGGTGCAGCCCTGGACCGAGAGTCAGGTCGTGCTGGGCCAGGACGTCGGGCGCGCCCGTTTCGCGGACAAGCCCTTCGAACGCCCGGAGTCCGAGCAGACAAAACTGGCCTGCACGGCCTTTAGCTCCTGGAACGCCGCGCAAGCCTACACGGCACGCCTGGTTGTAAAGTACGTCGTCGCTCCGATCGAAAACGAGGCCGCGACTACCTCCCTCGTGCTGACTTCCGGGGTGCAGCGATAGCTCCTGCACCCAGCGCAGGAGCGCCGGCCTGCGACCCGGCCGCTTTTCAAATGTGCGTTACGCCCAGCGAGCGCCGTTCGTCGACGACTTAGGCGGTGCCCGATCCCGGAACCGCCGCGCTCACTCCCTCACGCACGCTGCGATCGGCGTTCGCATCGACGCCAACGTCCCCGGGCTCGAGACTCCGGGCTGGGGATTTGCGTCCCTCTTCATAGGGTCGTACGCTCCGCGTGGTTCGACCATCGAAAAACATTAATCGCTG
>Ga0209647_1003165_pt1 | contig 12876 bp, 16 predicted proteins | sample GraSoi_2013_60cm_FD_185827 | JGI IMG/M metagenome (GOLD analysis project Ga0209647, IMG submission 185827) | Grasslands soil microbial communities from the Angelo Coastal Reserve, California, USA - Sample 9_17_2013_60cm (SPAdes) (version 2) | ecosystem: Environmental > Terrestrial > Soil >... | reverse complement strand
CTTCATCGACGTGTTCGGGAATGGCGCCTGCCTCGGGGACCTCCACGTAGATCATTCCGTTCTCGATGCGCACCGGGAAGCGGATCAGCTCGCTGCTTTCCGGGTTGATCCCGCGTCCGGTCAGCGCGTTGAACTCCCAGAGGTGAGTCGCACAGGTGAGGGTGAGGCCCTCGAAATTTCCTTCAGAGAGCGCCGAGGCCTGATGAGGACAGCGGTCCAGGTAGGCCTGGACCGCGCCTTCCACGTTGATCAACAGGATCTTTACGCCTCCGGCCTCGACTCCCAGCATCTCTCCGCTCCAGAGATCGTCGAGCGGCATGATCTCGTACCAGTGCATAGCCGAAACCCTTTCACTAAATGCTGGTGGCATCTCTGATAGCTGCCGCATGCACGTCCCGCAGCCGTTGGGTATAGGCCTTGGGCGACTCCCCAAAATAGCGTTTGAATTCGCTAATGAAGTGCGACAGGCTAGAGTAACCGACGCTATCTGCGGCCTCGCTCACATTGGACCCGCCCAGCAGGAGCCGACTTGCTTGCTCCATACGCAGCTGTTTCAAGAATTGTAACGGGGAGATGCCCGTCGCCGCCTTGAATATATGCGCGAAGCCCGATTCACTCATGCTGATGGCCTCAGCCAGGTCGCGCACGGAGAGAGGATGGTGCATCTCCTGCTTCATGAAGGCAATCGCTGCAGTAATCACATTGCCGTTATTCTCACGAGCTACGCTCTCCAGCAGCCATACGCGCTGTTCCGAGCGCAGCAGCCGGTAGGCGATCTCTCGCAGGTACAGGGGGGCCAGCACCCCGCGCTCCGACTCGGACTCCAGGGCCAGCAGAAAGCGCTGCACCGCGCCGACCAGCGGCTGGTCGAGGGCCATCACATACACATCGGGTGTAGGCGGGGCAGGCTCGATACGCAATATATCGGGCATCAGGCGATTCATCTCGTCATAGACCTCGTTCACCAGTTCGGTCGACAACTGCAGGACAAACGACAGGAAGGGACGCTCCGGCGCTGCCTGCAGGATCTCCGCCTGAAAGCGCAACTGGCGCTTGATGACCAGGTAATGGAACGGATCGTAAAAATAGTTGATCGAACCAGTGCGCACACGCTTGCGGCCCTGGACGACCATGCCCAGGGAGACAGAGCCAACCTCGTCCCAGTGCGTCGCGACGCGCTGTTCAAAGCGGTAGAACGTGAGGCCAGGCCACGCGGCGCGCGACGGGCCTTCGTTTACCGCCTGCCGGGCGACGAGCGCGACCAACTCGCCCGGCAGCACTATTGCTTCAGATTGCAGATCAACAAGCACGGTCGTCACCACCTCTTCCTCAGTCTGCTCACTGACTCCCTGCGCCTCCATACGATTCACCAGCGAGCGCACTCACCTCAAACTATAGCGGCCAGGACGCCTGCGTCGGACAGCACACGTTCCCGCGCCGCCTTCGCGGCAGCCATCGTCGTGTCTGCGTCCCGGCCGATTTCTGGAAGCTCGGAGAGCATAGTGGCCAGGCCCGCTGCTGCCTCGTCTGCCTTTGGCGTCCAGCGCTGCACCCAGTGCCGCAGCACGGATGCGTTCTCTGGCCGCTTTGAGATGGCATAGCGAGCGAGCGCGGCGCTCCAGCGAGCGTTGCGCTCAGCGTCGATGGCCAGGTTGGACAGGAGCAGCCAGGTGAGTTGATCGCGGTTCTCGTCCGCCACGATTCCCAGCTGCCGGAGCAGGATCTCACTGAGCGTCGGACGCAGGACGAGATTGACTGCAGTGAGACACTCGCCCCAGTCATAAGCGATGAGCGCGGTCTCCAGCGCACGACGCGTGGGCTGCCAGTTCGGGTGCGTCTCCCACATCTGGCGCTCGCCGGTCGCAAAGCCTGCATCAGGGTGGGCCATCTGGAGCTGGCGCGTGCGGTAGGCCACCAGCGACACCAGGCGCAACAGATCGGCTGCCGCGAATGCTGTGCAGTTCGTAATATAGGAAGAAGGTGCGATCTGGCCGAGATACGCCTGCGTCATCTGTAGCGCGTGAGCAGGGAAGCGCATCGGGGTAAAGACGGTTGCCAGCATCTGCAGCCACTGCAGCGACAGGTTGGCATCGTGGTTCACCTTGCCGAACTCGACCAGGATACCCTCCACGACCGTCTCCTGCTCGTCCTGCATTGTCACGTACTTGCGGTACGTGAGTTCATCGGGGTCGCGAAAGCCATTCCAGTCCTCCGCCGAGAGCGGCGAATGGTCCCGGTAGGTCAGGAACCACATATTCATCGGGGTAGTGGGATTGCCCTCCAGGGCTGCCGCACGGTTCTTGCGTGTCGTATAGTTGGCATCGTGCGTGACGATTTCATATTCACTGGGTTTGCGGCGGATCTGACCGAATCCGCTCCACGTGCGCAGCTTGTGTGCTGGTGCCTGGCTCATGAGATTGCTTCCTCCTCTTTCTTGAACGACCACAAAATGGCATCCGAGGTGGTATCGATGCGGCCAGCAAACGCAGACATCATAGGCTCAAGCTGCCGCATTTCAAACGCACGCCCCAGATACTTCTCGATCGAGGCGCGCGTCACCTTCAAGCGCTGCTGCGCCTGGATACGCACGTAGGCCCCCCGGTCGATAACCTCGATTTCTGTACCGGGATTGTCCTCCTCGATAGCCGCAATGATCGCCTCGACGCCTTCAGACATGCGCAACACGGGACCGACAGCATTCTTCATGGCGTTACTCCCTTCTCGACCCAGTCGACGAAAACACTTTGTAAGGGTGCGATACCGGCCTCTATCACAGTCATGTCGGGCGGGAGTTTTCGTCCCTGGTAGCTCACCACCATGTCCGCGTCCCGCTTTGGCAGACGTTTGCCTACAACGTGGTAGGCCGTCTTGGCGGCTACTTCTCTCATGGTGTCGGTATCAAGAACAACCACCAGTTGCGTCACGAAGTCGCCCTCGAATTTGGCATTGATGGGGACGGGTTGTGGATCAGGCATGCGAACCTCCTTCTGCTCCCACGGCCGCTGCCGACTCGCGGTACTCTTCTGCCCACTTGTAGTTGTAGGCGTCATCGCCCATGGCCTCCGGGGTAAGACCCATCCAGGCCAGGATGCCCGGCACGTCTGCCGGTTGGATCTCACCGGTAAGCAGGCGCTCGACGACGGTCTTATGGTTCACGGTGTCCCTGTCCTCCCACCAGATCTGGCGGCAGACGGGAGAGCAGAAGTGATACGTGTAGCCGTTGTGCGTCAGGGGATAGCTGCGCACCGGGTACTTCGGGTTATTGGGTGCGGTCGCAGAGCCAATAGGGAGATTGCAGGAGTTACAGAGCCAGGGCAGAGTTTCGGGTAAGGTGGCCGGTATATTTCCCTCGTTGACGTTCTGGATAATGGTATCCCAGATCGTCCCCCACTGCTCTTCCCAGTGCGGGTATTTCTCCTGTAACCAGGCGCGCTCGACCTTCGAGACGCCAGCCTGTGGCTTCCACCAGACGGTCGGACGCCAGAACCACAGTGCGAGGTGAAACGAGTGGTGCCAGGTATCCAGACCATCGATGAAATGATCCCAGTACCAGGGCTTCTTGAGGCCATAGTCCTCAATCAGGCGCAGGAATTCGGCGATGATCCACTCCTCCATGAACTCCTTGTACGACTGCTTGCGGTGTTCCAGCGGCGTGTAGTAGTCCATGCCCAGACCGGTGAGAATGGCGAAGGCACGCGCCGATATCCAGAAGCTCTTGTCGACAATCCACTGCGCCCGCTTGGGATCGTGCTTCATCAGGACCTCAAGCGTCGGACCGCCCTGCTGCGCGTGACGAGCCTCGTCGGTCTGGGTCGAGGAGATCATGTTGGCGAAGCTGATGTCGCCCGAGTCCAGCGCATTGGCTGCTAACGCGACGAACTGCAGGTTGGTGAAACCGGTCTCGAAGGTGAAAGGCAGTTGAATAGCGATATCGACCGCGCTGGCACCCACCATCATGCCGTCGAAAGCTGCCCGCGCCGCAATAATGACCCACTCGTTCGTATGGTACGCTTTCAGCGCCCAGTCGAACTGCGGATCTTTTTCGATGAATTCGTGGGCAAGGGAGAGGTCCATCTGGGTATGTCGGATTTCGTCCAGCGTCCCGTAGACCGCCATATTGCGCCAGGCCGGAGAAAGTCCGAAGCGCGCCATGCGCTGCTCGGACAACATGGTCAGGTACTCAACCAGCGAGACTGCGCCGAAATGTTCTTTGGCGGTCGATTTCCACCCCTCATCTAACAACTGGAAAATGTTGGAGCGCTGCAATGCTGCCTTGACCGCGTAGACCGAACCTTCCTTCTCGCGCTGCGTGGCGACATAGTCAGGGTAGGCGCACTTATACGGCTCATCCCAGCTCTTCCAGGCCTCACGGGGTACTTTGCCGGCACCAGTCATCCACTCCGGGAAGACTGCCTCCTCGTCCGCATAGGAGAGGGCCCAATCGACATCGCGGGCAATGTTGTACCATTCCTCGCGCTTCATGCGAGCCATAAATATCCTCCTTCGCTGTAGCTAATCTACCTCAAGTCTGTCGAGCTGACGATAAAAGTCGGCATTGTCCCAGTAGCCGGTAACTTCCTCGATCAGGCCATCCTTTCCCACACGGAACAAAAAGATGTTCGGCAGGTTATAGTGGAGGCCCTGATTAGCAATCGTGCCATAGGGTTTGGCCTGGGTACCGGAGATTACGACTTCCGCCGCCACATTTCCCTCCTCGTCGGCGATGATGGATGTGACCTCATTTGTCAGATCGGGAAAGGCATCGATAAGGGTTGCCCAGAGGGCTTTGCCGATCGTGCGCACTTTGCCATCGCCGCGAATCACGCGCTGCCTGCCCCACACCTCGAAAGGAATGTAGTGGAAGTCGGCGTTGTCCGAGCAAAGCTCGACCATGCGCTCCAGGTCGTGCACCCGGTAGGCATCGAAGAAGGCGGTGATTACCTCCACCGCACTGAGGCTGATCGTCACGCTCATCTGCTACTCCTTTGTTCCTTGCAGCCCTGTTGGCGCGCAGCGTAGGACACGATCGGCTGCTGCAAGGGCTGACTATCAACAGGTTCACCATTTTTACGCCGTAATAGTGATGTGGTCGAGCCGCCTGACTCCCAGCCGCCGGTACAGGCGGTTTTGGCACCAGTAAGCCTTGATGCGGTCAATGGCACCATCGCCCACGTGCAGCAGCCAGACCTGGTCGAGGTCCATCAGCTTCTCCTGGTTGAGAATACCGAAGAAGTCTGCCGCCTGATTTCCCTCGATGGTGACCTCGGCGACTGCCGTGTTGTCACTGCCGACGAACAGCCGCCGCACGCGCACCTGGAGATTGGGAAAGGCGCTGGCCAGTTGCTGGAAATAGTCCCGTCCCACTTCACTCGCGCTCCCCTGCAATTGAAGTGGGATCAGATTGACAGGAGCCTCCGGCGCAACCAGGGCCAGCGTACCCTCGACATCGCCGGCATCCATTTTAGCGAAAAAAGTCTGAACGAGGTCTTGAGCGCTCATCGTACTGCTGCCCCCAATCTCTTGATGGTCGCTTCGGCAATCGACTCGGACGAGTCCGAGTTCTGGGCGGTAATCAGGTTGCGGTCGACAACAAGGTAGGGGGCCCAGGCGGCATCTCCATCATCGAAGACAGCCCCACGGGCCTTGAGCGCGTTTTCCAGGTACCAGGGAAGGCCGAGCTTGCCATACGGCATCTGATCATCCTCCTCCTCGGTGGAAGAGGCGATCTTGTAGCCGTCAAACAGCCAGGCACCCTCCGGACCTGACCCAGCGGAAAGGAAGGCGGCAGGACCGTGGCAGACAGCGGCCACCGTTTTTTCTCGCAGATGCAGCAGCCGAATCGCCCGCCCTACATCGGCATTGGAAGCCAGATCCACCATCGGCCCGTAGCCACCTGGGAAGAAGACCGCGTCAAAGGTCAAGATCTCCTCGTCCGACATCTGGCTGAGGTCTCGCGGGTGCTGCAACGTCTCGATGGCAGTGAGTCGTTCGGCCATGTACGTCGCTCGTGCAACGCTTTCGTCTCGCACCTCCAGGACAAGGGCTCGCAGGTGCTCTGGGCTCAGCTTGCCCGTGACCTCGGGATCGTCAGCCAGGACCTCGATGAAGTTGCGGTCCTCTCGCCAGGCAGTCCGTGCTGCCCTGGTGACGAGACTCCAGGCGCTGTCATGATCCAGTCCGCTCACTGTCAGGGCCTGGGACAGCCGCCGGGCCGCGATAAGGTCAAGTTCAGTGAGGTGGCGGAGCGTCACCCGGATATCGTCCAGATCCGGGGCGAAGCTGCGTACGACTTGAGAGAGGAAGTCCTTGTCTTCGTCAGGGTAATGAAACTGTGGCTCAAACCCAAGCGGATCAGCATGCGGCGGCTTTCCATCTGGGGTGGCGACCACCACTTCTACGTCAGCCGCCACGAACTTGTTGTAGGGCTTGAGCACTTCATCCGCCCAGTACCCGGTCTCATGTCCCTTCTCGGATGTAAGGTCAATGCTGCGGGCACTGGAAATTATCATTAAAAGCCGCGCCATATATGTGCCTCCTAAATATATACCTCCTAGTTACTCTGCCGTTACACAATAGTGCTTGCTAGGATAAGTATGCGCTACATCTCGGTGAAATGCGAGTACTTTTCCGCTAAATTTGTGCCCAATCCTGCACTTTTGCCAGAGCTGTGCAACACGGCGTGAGGGTGAGAAAACAGTTGGAACAGGAAGAAATTGGAATACCATTCTCCAATTGCAGGAACTGATGCAGCTTGCCCACCACGTGTTGGGCCACCTTGGCAGCTACCTCGCGCATGGTGTCCGTATCCAGCACGACGACCAGCTGGGTGACAAATTCTTCGTCGAATTTGGCATTGATGGGGACGGGTTGTGGATCAGGCATGCGAGCCTCCTTCTGCCCCTGCCGGCTCGCGGTACTCTTCTGCCCACTTGTAGTTGTAGGCATCGTCACCCATAACCTCTGGGGTAAGGCCCATCCAGGCCAGAATGCCACCCACGTCAGGCGGTTGGATCTCCCCGCTGAGCAAGTGTTCAATGACCGTTTTCTGGTGCAGCATATCCTTGTCCTCCCACCAGATCTGGCGACATGGCCGAGAGCAGAAGTGATACGTGTAGCCATTGTGCGTGAGCGGATAACTGCGCACGGGGTACTTCGGGTTATTGGGGGAAGCCGCGGTCCCGATTGGAAGATGGCACAGATTGCATAGCCAGGGCAGCGTTTCGGGCAGGGTCCCTCCTATATTGCCTGCGTTGATGTTCTGAATGAGGGTGTCCCAGATGGGGCCCCATTGCTCCTCCCAGTGCGGGTACTTCTCCTGCAGCCATGCGCGCTCGGCTTTCGACACGCCTCCCTGTGGTTTCATCCACACGGTTGGACGCCAGAACCAGACACCCAGGTGCAGAGAGTGGTGCCAGGTCTCCAGGCCAGCGAGAAACTCCTTCCAGTACCAGGGCTTCTTGAGACCGTAGTCCTCAATCAGGCGTAGAAACTCGGCGACGATCCATTCCTCCATGAACTCCTTGTAGGACTGCTTGCGATGCTCCAGGGGCGTGTAGTAGTCCATGCCGGGCCCGGTGAGGAGGGAGAACAGCCGGGCCGAGATCCAGAACGTCTTGTCGATCATCCACTGCGCGCGCTTGGGGTCGTGTTGCATGAGGATCTCGAGGGTTGGTCCGCCCTGCTGCGCGTGCCGGGCCTCGTCGGTCTGGGTCGAGGAGATCATATTGGCGAAGCTGACGTCGCCCGATTCCAGCGCGTTGGCGGCAAGCGCCACGAACTGCAGGTTGGTGAAGCCGGTCTCGAAGGTGAATGGGAGCTGGATGGCGATGTCGACCACGTTCGGGTTCATCATCATCCCGTCGAAGGTCGCTCGGCCCACGATGACGCACCAGCAGTTGGTGTGGTAGGCCTTGAGCGCCCAGTCGAATTGCGGGTCTTTGGCGATGAACTCGTGGGCCAGGTAAAGGTCCATCTGCGTGTGCCGAATTTCGTCCAGCGCTCCGAACACCGCCATGTTGCGCCACGCCGGGGAAAGCCCGAAGCGCCCCATGCGCTGCTCGGCAAGCACGGCCAGGTATTCGACCAGTGAGACGGCGCCGAAGTGTACTTTGGCGGTCGACTTCCAGCCCTCGTCCAGGGACTCGAAAATATTGGAGCGTTGCAGAGCGGCCTTGACTGCGTAGACTGAACCTTCCTTCTCGCGCTGGGTCGCCACGTAGTCGGAATAGGCGCACTTGTACGGTTCATCCCAGCTCTTCCAGGCCTCGCGGGGTACCTTACCGCTTCCAGACAGCCACTCGGGGAAGACCGCCTCCTCGTCGACATAGGACCGGGTCCAGTCGACATCGCGGGCGATGTTGTACCACTCTTCCCGCTTCATCCGTGCCATAGTAGCCTCCTTTAATGTATCAACTCGTTCATCTCTCTATCGTCGACTAGTCCACCTCGAGCCAGCCAAGCTGGCGCTGCCAGTCGGCCGTATCCCAATAGGCGGTTATTTCCTCGATCAGGCTTTCCTTCCCGACACGAAACAAAAAGACATGCGGCAAGTCGTAGTGGAGTCCCTGGTTGCCAATCGAGCCGAATGGTTTGGCCTGCGTACCGGAGATGACTACCTCGACCGCAACGTTCCCCTCGTCATCCGAGGTGATATACGTGACCTCGTTGGTCAGGTCGGGAAACGAGTCGATGAGTGTCCTCCAGATGACCTTACCGATGGTGCGGACCTTGCCACCGCCCCGAATGACCCGTTGCTTGCCCCATACTTCAAAGGGAACATAGTGGAAGTCGGCGTTATCAGCGCAGAGCTCCACCATGCGCTCCACGTCGTGCGCCCGGTAGGCATCAAAGAACGCGGTGACCACTTCGACCGCACTGGTGATGCTTGTCACGCTCATGTTCATCTCTCCGCTTCGTTCCTTTCAGCCTCTTGAGCCGACGGTGCACTCCTGCAACTTGCCTGACTGCGACAGTACGCCTTGCAGCTTGCCTGACTGCGAAGCAATAGACGCGATGTAGAGTGCGGATTTATCCAGCACGTCGGCGTTAGAGGCTGGCTTTCAATCATCGCCTTCACGCCGTGATGGTGACATGGTCCAATCGCTTCACATCCAGCCGCCGGTAGAGCTGGTTCTGGCACCAATAGGCCTTGATGCGGTCGATGGCCCCACCAGTCACATACAAGAACCAGACCTGGTCCAGGTCCATGAACTTCTCCTGGTTGATGATGCCAAAGAAGTCCGCGGCCTGTGTTCCTTCAATGGTGACCTGGGCGACGGCGGTGCCATCGTTGCCGGCGAAGAGTCGGCGCACGCGCACTGAAAGATCAGGAAACGCGCTGGTCAACTGCTCGAAATAGTGGCGTCCTACCACTTCTGCGTCTCCTTGGAGGTTCAACGGTATCAGGTTGACGCTTGCGTGTGAGGTAACCAGGGCCAGGGCACCGTTCGTGTCACGAGCGTCCATCCTGGTAAAGAAGTTGTGTGCAACAACAATGCTGCTCATTTGACCTCTACCCCCAGTTTTTTCAGGATGGCTTCAGCCGTCGCCTCGGAAGAATCCGGGTTCTGGCCTGTCACCAGGTTGCGATCGACCACCACGTGGGACACCCAGTTGACGTTGCCGTCGTCGAAGACGGCTCCATAGTTCTTTAACTCGCTCTCCAGGTACCAGGACATGCCCAGCTTACCATAGTGCGTCTGGTCCTCCTCGTCGTCGGTGATGCCGACAAGCTTGTAGCCGTCAAACAGCCAGGCACCCTCCGGACCTGACCCAGCGGAGAGGAAGGCGGCAGGACCGTGGCAGACAGCGGCTACCGTTTTTTCTCGCAGGTGCAGCAGCCGAAGCACCCGCCCTACATCGGCATTGGAAGCCAGATCCACCATCGCTCCGTAGCCACCCGGGAAGAAGACCGCGTCGAAGCTCAAGATCTGCTCGTCCGACATCTGGCTGAGGTCCCGCGGGTGCTGCAACGTCTCGATGGCAGTGAGTCGTTTGGCCATGTGCGACGCACGAGCGACGCTTTCGTCTTGCACCTCCAGGGCAAGGGCTCGCAGGTGCTCTGGGCTCAGCTTGCCCGTGACCTCGGGATCGTCAGACAGGACCTCGATGAAGTTGCGGTCCTCTCGCCAGGCAGTCCGTGCCGCCCTGGTGACGAGACTCCAGGCGCTGTCATGATCCAGTCCGCTTACTATCAGGGCCTGGGATACCCGCCGGGCCGCGATAAGGTCAAGTTCAGTAAGGTGGTGGAGCGTCACCCGGATATCGTCCAGATCCGGTGCGAAGCTGCGTACGACTTGAGAGAGGAAATCCTTGTCTTCGTCAGGGTAATGAAATCGTGTCTCAAGCCCAATCGGATCAGCATGCGGCGGCTTTCCATCTGGGGTGGCGGCCACCACCTCCACGTCAGCCCCCACGAACTTGTCGTAGGGCTTGAGTACTTCATCCGCCCAGTACCCGGTCTCATGTCCCTTCTCGGATGCAAGGTCAATGCTGCGGGCACTGGAAACAATCATTAAAAGCCGCGCCATATATGTACCTCCTAGCTACTCTGCTGGTACACAATAGTGCTAGGACAAGTATGCGATACATTACGGTAGAATGCGAGTGCTTTTCTGCTAAATTTGTGCCCAATCCTGCACTTTTGCCCGAGCTGGTGCAACACGGCACGAGGATGAGCGCTGAGGCTCACTGTCATGCTTTGAGAGCAATTCCCAACTACAAAATGAGGGGAAGCTGAGCTGATTTGCTAGAAGAGGTGACTTCCTTCCTCTGACGCGAAGAACTCCCCATAGGTGTTCTTCCCGCTGATCGCCTGTCACGGGAGGCTTGACGCCGGCCGCAAGACTCACATGTGAGCGTTTCCGCTTTTGCTTGCTGGTTTGAGAATAGTAGAGTACATTTACTTGCAAATTGCAAGCGACATTGTCTTCTTGAGAGAAGGAGAACATAGACATGCAGCTTCCTCTCGCGAACCATCTGCCTTTCGCATCGCCGTCTCAACCGCTGCTCACCAGGCGTCTGCTGCCGCTCTTCATCGCGGCTTTTTCCCAGGGGTTGGTGCTCTGGGCCCCCGTTGAGAAGGTGTTTCTGAAAAGTCTTGGGTTTGACCAGGCCACCCTTGGCCTGATGGCCGCCTGTTACGCCAGCCTCATCCCGCTGCTGGATCTGACCTCGGGCCTTCTGGCCGATCGCTGGAGTCGCAAGGGTGTCCTCATCCTGGCCTCCGTCGCTTCCATGCTCAACGCCTTGCTTGGGGGACTCAGCCACGATGTACCGACCTACCTGGTCAGCACCCTCTTCTTCGGTGTCGAGGTCGCCCTGGTGTCGGGCACCTACGAATCCATCGTCTACGACACGCTGCTTGAGCAAACCGGGCACAGTCACGCCTTTGAGAAGCGTCTGGGCCAGGTGAAACTGCTCAATAGCCTGGCTTTAATCATCAGCTCACTCACTGGCGGGCTGGTGGCCACGCTGCTTTCTCCTCGGCTGGCGTACTTTGCCACCATCCCGTTGGTGGCCATTTCCCTGGGCGCCTTGCTCACCTTCCAAGAGCCTCACCTGCATCACTCGGAAAGGCGCACCTCACTGAAAAGCCATCTGCTGGCCATCTCCCAGACCCTCTTCCGGCCCGGAAAAACCCTGCACATCATTACCGTCTTACTTGCCACCTCGCTATTACTCTCGGTGATCTTCGAGTTTGGTCCATTGTGGCAGTTGGCCCTGGCCGCCCCGGTCGGGCTTTATGGCCTGGCAAATGCGGCTGTGCTCTCGGCGGGAGGGGTGGGTTCGTGGCTTTCGGCTCGTCTGACGCTTGCGAAACCGGTCGCCATCGTGGGAGTTGCCGGACTGCTGGTGGCGTCGAGCCTGGCCCTGGTCATCGTGAAAAATGCCGTGGTCGTCATCTTTGCCCAAGGGATGCTGGTCGGAGGAGGAATTGGTGTCAGCATGGTCTTTACGCGGTTGCTGCACGACTCCATCTCCTCACGGGTGCGAGCTGGAGCGGCGTCTGGGGTGGGTGCCCTCTCCTCGATCGCCTTTGTGCTCTTCGCGCTGATCTTTGGGGTGGTGAGCCAGCACGTCGGCATTTTTCACGCCGGATGGATGGTGGTTGGGGTGACGCTGCTTGCCGGTGTGCTGCTGGTCAAAGTGGCTGTGAGCAAGGACTTCAAAGGATCGGCAGCAGCAGCCGAGCCATCGAGCTGTGTAGCAAAAATCTGAGAGAAATGCCAGAGGGGTGCACTCTCACTTTCCTGTTCAGCTTAGATAGTCACTCCAAACAGGCTGGCAATACATGGCTGTGCTGCTGTTGGTGTCTAGATTGATGAAGTCGCGGCGGCCAGGCCTAAGGAGCTTGCTGGGTGATTGTCACAGGAGAGCCCTCAATTGCCCCCAACGCGCGCAGCGTTGCTTTCTGCGCCTCGGTCACTCCCCTGATCCCTGTGATATCGAGGCGCTCGTAGGGGCGGTCGCGTCGCAGCGTCCGCACCAGCTCGGTGCTCTCGACGTTCCACACCTTGATGGTACCATCCTCCCCGCAACTGACCAACAGACGGCCATCGGGGCTAATTTTGAGCGCATGGACAGCTCCTTGATGTCCCTCGCGCATCGCCAGACACTTCCCACTCTGTGCCTCCCACCAGCGCAGGCTCCCATTGCTCTCTCCACTCACCAACAGGTCTCCGCGCGTATTCCACGCTACGGCATAAACACCATCAGGCAGTCCCTCAAAGACACGCACCAACTTCTCGTTGTCCGTCTCCCACAAAAACAGTTCTCCTTTGCTTCTTCCAAAGCCAAGAGAGCACCGTCTGCTCCAGGGCCGAGAGGCGGGCAACTTGCTCGGCGAGCAGGTCAGCAATGTTGCCAAAGACCGCC
>Ga0209647_1003163_pt1 | contig 12884 bp, 10 predicted proteins | sample GraSoi_2013_60cm_FD_185827 | JGI IMG/M metagenome (GOLD analysis project Ga0209647, IMG submission 185827) | Grasslands soil microbial communities from the Angelo Coastal Reserve, California, USA - Sample 9_17_2013_60cm (SPAdes) (version 2) | ecosystem: Environmental > Terrestrial > Soil >... | reverse complement strand
GTGTTGATTCTTTCCGAACTGGCTACTGATTTTGACCTGGAAGAGCTGGAAGACCTGGTAGCAGATCCAACCGTTGGGGATATGGCAAAACTTACACTGGCTCCCGTGCTTAAAGAGCTAGGCTCAGAAATGGCCGACGATGGCATTATCGAATACCTGAACGATCCTGAAACTGCGATGCTTCAGATGCAGATCCGCTTGCTCGAGATGGTGGGACAGAGCGAAATTGGCGTAGAATCGGTGCTCGAAGATACCCTCACTATGCCAATGGAGCGCCGCCTGGGTTTCATTAACTGGCTGGGGAGTAGCCAGGACCCCCGGGCCGCCAAACTACTTATTCCTTTGCTTGAGAATCAATCAAGCAAAGTTGTGGCGGCGACAATTGATGCACTAGAGCAATTAGGCGCTGCTGCCGCGCAGCAAACGATACCTGCTTTGAATTACCTGCTTACCAACAGCTCGAATCGCCAATTAAAACAGCAAGCACGGGCTGCCCTGGGACGCTTGACTATGCAATCGGTGCCTGGCATGGAAGATTCTGCCATGCAACAGACTATGCAGGAGCCACAACCTCTCTACGAGGCGCGAGTGAGTTTCGTTGATGGATCGGGCGCTCAGATGATTATGCTGTCCTGGATGCGTAGCGATGGATTGCTCAAAGGGGTAAATGTACTTTACCGAGATGACTGGGGTATCAAGGATTGCTATGGGACCGATGAGATGGAGGTAGATCGCTGGACGGAGCTTGTGGAGAGCATGGAGGAGCAAGGGTTTGGCAGTTTTAAAGTTTCGCTGGACTACTGCCGCGCATTAATTGCTGATGCTCGTGTTTTGAATAAACGCACACGCCATAAGTTGCCTGTCGCCTATGCTGTTTGGCGGCCTCTCATCGAGGGTAGTGAATCTTCAAAGGTGGGAACTCCTTCAATCATGCTGGAGTCTGTTCCTTTTAACCAGGCTCTTGCTCAGTTAGCTCGGCGTGGGGATGAGCTACTGCAGTTGCCAGAATTTGAATCCTGGACATTCGAGCCGTTTGCAAGTATAGAGCCATATGTCCATCCCTACATCGGGTCTTTTCTCTCCCCTATCAATTCCTCAAAAGGGCGTAAGCGTAGAGGGGGACAGAGCATGGCGGAGCAGAAGACAAACCAGGAAGCAATAGTGAGCGAAGTACTTGAGAAGGTCGTGGATGATAAGTGGCGCCTGCTGTACGAGGCCCGTTTACGCCGGCAGGGAGCACTCTACAAGTTCGTGGAACGTGCTGATGATGCATTGCTGGTAAGCGCTGTTGCCGCTGCACTTCGTCCCGATTCCGGCCTAGCGGTGCAAGAGCAACCTTTCATGCGAGCTTTCATGCACCGTTCACTTGGAAATGGCCTGCTGCGTATGATGGCCGAGGCTCTGGAGGGAGGCCCATTAGGCTCTCTATCGCTGAATCTTTTCCCCGAAAAAGATGATGATTACTTTTAGGTGAGGCGAACAGAGGCCATGTTCGCCGCCCCCTTATACCTGTAAAGGCATCTGCAAATTGTCTTTGCTTGTCACACTACCAAACCGGGTTCAAAACCAGCCCGGTGATAAGCTTCGGGTAAAAGTATGTGGATTTCTGTGGCATGCGATCATTCGCCTTCGCTACATTGCAGATCTGCCTCACTCGCGTAGCATTCAGTAAGAGTGCAGCCTGCGCCTCACCCTTTCGTACCGCTTCTAACGCCTGTTGCGCGTCCCTGGTATAGCGAATGTGGCTCCCTGCTGTTATATCTTCTCTCCTTAGCCCAAGTAGCGACTCCAATACTAGTGTATGTGCCACCGCTACATCCAGTTCATTCCAGGCATCCGAATGCCCGCTCTCTGCCATGCGCGCCCTTCCAGCATCATTCAGACTCAGTAACCAGCTCTGCGCGGCTGTGGTGATAACAAACGATGGCCTTGTTGCATCTACCTGCGTGAGCTGTAAAAGTGCCTCTTGCGCGTTTTCTATCGCTCCTAACTCGTACACCGTAAAATACTGTGTCAACTGCTGGCTTGTCAGCAAACTGAGCGCGTCCCGGCTCAGGCCAAAGAGTAAGCGGTGCGTTGGTAATACCAGCAGACCTGGATCGTCTACATCGATCAGGGCCATCAGTACGAAATTGGCAGCGTCTTGAGGGTCTAGCTGTCGACGCGTTTCACGCACCTCTTCGCGGTAGTTTAGCGCCGTTTCGTAGCGATGATGTCCATCGGCAATATACAGTTGACGCTCAGAGAAGAAGTTTTGGAGCAGTTCAATTTGCTTCTCATCGGTGATAGGATTCAGGCGGTGTTCTTCATTCGCCTCGTCGGTGATCTGTACCTCGGGGTTAGCAGCATAGAGGTTGAGCAATCTGCGTATCCGGCCCTGAGGATCGTCAAACAGACTCATAATCGGACTGAAGTTTGTAGCGCATGCTCGTAACAACTGCAGGCGATCATCTTTCGGTTTAGCCATTGTATGTTCATGTGGCAACACGACTCGTGCGCTCCAGGATTCCAGACGCACCCGCGCCAGCAAGCTAGTACGTGTATAGGTCTGACCGTCGTGAGTAAAAATTTGCTGGTACATGTAGTAAGAGGGGACGACATCCTGTTGCAAAATAGAACTTGCACGCCACTCAGCATATGTTGAAGCTGCCCGTGTGTAGCGATTATTGAGCGTTGTATCTCCAGGCTCCTTCATGCCCAGTTCGAGACGAATACTATTATAAGGGCTACGGGCGTAATATCGTGCCTGGGCTTCCTCTGAGATCACATCGTAGGGTGGCGTCACAACCTGTGCTAGATCACCTACGACTTCGCTGGCATAGCGTATTGCGCGTAGGAGTTGAACATCGGCCATAATCAGGTATTCCTTTACTTTCGATGATTTTTTGGTAGATATAACTGGTACTCATTCTACCACGCTTGGGAGGATTTTATGTTGTCAGCTTGACCTTGGAGGATCCCCAGCAATCCTCCCTTTTCCCGGAGAAATAGAAAATTTGTTCCAAAAAATCTTGACAACCTCGCCTCTCCTGTGGTAACATTTGTCTTGTTAGAACAAAGGTTCAAAACTACATATGCTCTCTCAACCCCTATCTGCCCTCTTTTTAACCTCTCGCTGGCGGTCGGGTGAAATCCCCCTCTCCCCCTCCCGACCGCTGTGGTGGGAGAGGCAGGTTTTCTCCTTTTCCATCACTGCTCATACATTGTGTTATCCACAAGTCCCGCTAAGCAGACTTTTGATTGACATATAGTTATATAGCAGGTAGACTTTTGCAAGGGAAAACACTGCTTGACGCTGATCCTTTCTATTGCTAGAATAGTGACGTTAGTGAAACTTTGGCCGATGTGCGAAAGGTACTTGCATCGATGGATCCAATAGTAGTGGAATATATCGGAATTGTTGTAGCCGCTCTGATCCTTGGTTGGGCTGTCGTGGAGTTGAACAGGAGGTACTTTCGTCAGAGGAAGCAGGATGTGGAGGCGCTGAATACCTGGATCAAGATCGATTCCACTCGAGCGAGTGATGTAAATGTAGATGAATTATTGCCAGACGAAGACAGCGATAGCGAGCGGGAAGATGCGCCTGAGCCGGATATACATACGCGGGCGCAGCAAAATGGGCATTATTCAGAGAGCACGAAGTCGTTGTGATTGTAGAAAACGACTTCCTTACAGCCATACGAGCGCGAAAGCCCCGTTGCATGCATGCCGGGGATGAAGCGCCGTTCCTTTTGCAGTGGAGGGGATGGGTGGATGGTGATTACTCACATCTTTGAGTCATTCTAGTGCATTGAGGCCGAGGAAAATCCATGATAAGGCAAGTGGACGTACACGGGGATAGCTTCATCCGATGCGCATAGTGTTTGTCTGACGATCAGTTACATGTGCCAGCACCACCATCTCATCCTGTGTGCCATCAGAAACAAACAGGAAACCGGAGATCATTTTGCAAATGGGACGATTGGTGTTCAACCTCTTGCTCATGGTACTTTTCGGGATCGTTATCATCCCTGTTCTCCTGGGAACATTGCTTCTTGTTTTATGCGGCCTTGCTCCACCTCTCATCTTTCTCACCTCTTTCATCTTTTTCATCCTCTAGGGGAGTCACTGGATGTTCGCCACATGGTTCCTTGGAGGGACCGTCATTTGGTGTGGATTTGCTCACTATGTCGTATTGAAAATGGCGAAGAACCCGCAAAGCAGGCCCAGTAATACAATGATTCTCATCTTGATGGAATCATGACAGAAGATGTCAGCAATAAGGTGCTATACTCTCAAAGAGATATTCTAATGAGAGGAGGAAATGCGTATGCAATTTGCGATCAACACGCCGAACTTTGGCAGCTTTGGCGACGCGCGCCTGCTGGCGGAATTAGCCCACGAGGCGGAAGATGCAGGGTGGGACGGCTTCTTCGCGTGGGATCACATTGGAGGCAGCCCTGAGCAGGCTCTACCGATGGCCGATCCGTGGATAGCACTAGCAGCGATGGCGATGACCACCAGCCGCGTCAAACTCGGTCCCATGGTCACTCCCCTGCCACGGCGCCGACCCTGGAAACTGGCCAGAGAGAGCGTGACACTAGATCGCCTCTCCCATGGTCGGCTTATTCTAGGTGTGGGTATCGGGAGTGATAGCTTCTTCAAAGAGTACAGCACCTATGGCGAATCGCTGGACGATAAACTGCATGGCGCGATGCTGGACGAGGGACTGGACATGCTGGTGCAGCTCTGGTCAGGGGAGAGGGTGAACTACACCGGGCAGCATTACCAGCTCCACGATGCGCTGTTCCTCCCAACGCCGCTCCAACAGCCGCGCATCCCCATCTGGATAGCAGGGGTCTGGCCGTTCAAGAAGCCGTTTCAGCGGGCAGCACGCTGGGATGGCGTCTGCCCGCTCAAGCAGGCTTATCAACTGATGCAGCCTGAGGATATCCGGGAGATGTTGAGCTATATCCGGCAGTTTCGCACGATCGACGAACCATTTGATGTGTTGGCATCAGGCAATACCAGCGGCACAGAGCTCCAGGAGGATCTCGATCTGATCAGGTCCTATGCCGAGGCAGGTGCCACCTGGTGGCAGGAGAGCTTTGCTGGCAGCGATTCTCTGGAACTGGAAGCTGTACGCACGCGCATCCATCAAGGACCACCCAGGCTCAAATAGAAAAAGAGAAAGCGTTCCTTAGTCGATGAATGAAAAGCAGTGCTGAACACAAGCAGCGTATTTCATATCGAGACTCATTGATTAGTGGGCAATCACTGGGATACCGTACCAAAAATTGTGTAAAGGTGTGCAGTAAACAAGCAGGGATGGAAGCAAGATACGGGCGGTTTGTCCACATGCTCTAACAGAGCAGACAGGTATACCCTCAGGGTTTTAGACGAAAGCTCTTCATCTTCAACAGAAGACGCAGACGGACGAACATGCTCCAGAGAAGAAGGCTGATCCTTACTCGCTACACAATCTAAAGCACTTGCACCCCATACTGGTATAGCTCCTCACTATACGTCTCGCGGATGTGTTGCAGGATTTGAGCGATGGGCATTTGCAGCATCACCTGTTGAAACCGAGCATATTCTTTTGGCTTGATATACCTTGATCGCCCATCTCGACTTGGCTTCACCTCTAGTATAAAAGAAGATCGCGAGCCGGTTCTACGAGCATACATGGACTGTATATCGTGCCATGGAATAAGGGTAACACGATTTCCCAATCCAACATTGTAACTGACGCCACGCTGATCAATAGTGATCGTCGGGGATCGCCCAAAATAGAGACCGAACTGCACATAGGTGAACCAAATGCAAAAGCATATTCTCATCGTGCAGAACAGAACGATGAGAATATGCTCGGCATCAACCATGCGAGAGAGAAAAATCGAACAGAGTAGAACGATATCGCAAGCAAGTAAACCAAGCGCTATTACAAGTTGTCCTAGCACCACCACTAGCCCGAATGTGCGATTTGGATAGAGCCTCAAATCCCCTTGCTGTACCCCAGAAAGATCCACAGCTTGCCTCCTGATGAGATGGTCGTGCTCTTTATTTTAGCACAAGCTCTCTGGCAAGACGAGAGATGGGAAAAGTTCGATTTTCGCGAAGTGATCTGAAACTGTACTTGCTCCGCTAGACGGGGAGTTGTAGGACTTGCGTTCTACAAGCAAAGATGCTAAACTGTACTTCTATGAGCAAAAAGAAGAAAAAAAACGCGGAAGGCGAGCCAGAACCTCGTCGCACAACGCCCACCTTTCTGCTCGAACTGCCCTTGCAGATGTATGAGAGCCAAGCGAAACGGATTCGGGCACATCTGGAAGCCGGACGCGCCTTCTACAATGCAGTACTTTCCGAAGGCCAGCAGCGCCTGAGGCAGATGCGAGCCGATCCGGCGTGGCAAGCGGCCCGTGCCATTCCCTGTTCGCGCAAACAGGAGCGGCAGGCGGCCTTCTCCGCGCTGCGGGAGCAGTATGGCTTTTCGGAGTACGCGCTGCACGAGTACGCGAAGCGGGCACGGGTGTCCTGGATTGCCGAGCACCTGGACGCAGTACTGGCGCAGACCCTGGCCACCCGTGCCTATCAGGCCCTCAACCGAGTCTGTGTTGGCAAAGCCAAACGGGTGCGCTTCAAGAGCCGGGGACGTGGCCTCTCAAGTATTGAGAACAAGCGCAACGATACTGGCTTGCGTTTCTTGCTGCAAAAACCAGAGATAGGCAACCAGGGATATCTGCTCTGGAAGCAGGATCAGCTGCTCGCGCTGATCGACTGGAACGACCCAGTGGTCAAGCATGGCTTAGGCCATCGTATCAAATTTGCTCGCCTGGTGCAACGCAAGGCCAGCAGCCCCAAGGCACAAGGGGCCGATGCGCTGGGCTACCGCTACTGGGTGCAGCTGGCTCTGGAAGGCGTGCCCTACCCCAAGCCCAAGCACACCGTCGGCGCAGACACGCTTGGGGCCGATCTGGGTCCCTCGACCATCGCCCTGGTGCCCCGAAGAGCCGAGGCCAGTCTTGCGGTCTTCTGTGAGGAACTGGCTCCTGATGAGAAGGAACTTCGCCGTCTTCAGCGCCACATGGACCGACAAAGGCGTGCAGCCAATCCCGACAACTACGACGAGAAAGGCCGCATCAGGAAGCACAGTGGCAAGAAGAAGCTGAGGTGGAAAAGTAGCAAGAGCTACGAGAAGACGCGACGCAGGAAGGCAGCAAAGGAACGCAAGCTGGCGGCTCATCGCAAGAGCTTGCATGGGCAAAAGGTCCATGAGATTGTCGCAGTAGGCAACACCATCATTCTTGAAAAGATCAGCTATAAAGCGTGGCAGAAGCAGTATGGCAAAAGCGTCGGACTTCGCGCCCCAGGGATGTTCATCGAGCTGTTGAGACGCACCGTTGCAAGCACGGGCGGCACCCTGACCGAAGTTCCCACACGCCGTTCCAAATTGTCGCAATACTGTCACGGCTGCGGGCGATGCCACAAGAAGCCACTCGGGCAGCGGTTTCACCAGTGCGTCTGTGGCATCGGGCCAGTGCAGCGCGACCTATATGCGGCCTTTTTAGCCGCCTACCTCGATCCAGCATTAGATTTCATCCCCTCGTGTGCCCAGTATGTCGTTCCCTGGGAAGGTGCGGAGGCGCGCCTGCGGGCAGCACACGAGCGAGTCAAAGAACGTGCGAATGCGGGGCAGGTCATGCCCCAAAGCATGGGTATTCCCCGTGCCGGAGCGCGTCTGCCCGAAAGTCGAAGCGAACCCACACAAGAGCCAGCTTTCTCGCTCCGTCGAGGAAGGTTGGAAGCGTGGAAGGAACGCGAGAACCCCCGCGCATGTATGCCGGGGTGCATTCAGTCGTTGTGCTCCTCGAATATGCGTGTTACTTCTGCTAGCACATCGTGTACATCCAGTTCTGATAGACTGTGAGGTTCTGCTGGTGCGTCCGTTTTGATGGCTTCCGCTGTCTCTTGCGCCCCTTCAATTTCCTGGAGAAAATCTTGTTCGCACGCATCCAGCGCTTGCTGAGTGGTAAGATTACCGTAGATGATACGGGGGATCAGACTATGATACATTGCCACCGTCTGCATCATTGCCTTAAAAACAAGTTGAAACTGCTCCTGTGTGATGCTACCGTTAGCAAGCGGCACTGCCTCCTCCAAACGCACCTCGCCGTCGTCTAAATCGACACCGAATTTCCCTATAGCGATGCGATAGTTGACGGCCAGCAAGGCTTCAAGGCATTCCAGGCGCTTCTTCGTAGTGACTGTACTGATATGGGGAACGATCAGCATTAACTTCCGTATCTCATCATTTTGCTGAACGCTGAGAATCATCCGCCACTGCCCATTGGTGCCATGAAAGGCGAGTTCGATAAACTCCTGCTGCTGATCTACATTGCCGATGTGCAATCCCATGTGGGCCAGGTAGTCCAAAAGTTGGGGAATACCGAAACTATCGGCCATGCAATGCTCCTTCTGTAGTAACTAACAGTTTGGCCGGTGAGATCGAGGGGCGACTATGGTACATGAACAACATTACCACTATCTTGTAGTAGTATACCATATTTTGTTCTGTTTATGGTGAAACAAACGTGCTCACATTGGCGTCGAAGCAGAAGGCCTGGGTCTTCTGCTTCATGCAGCAGCGTCCAGAGACAGCCCTCAATCAATCCAGCATTTCGCCTTGAATAAGGGCCTGGCTATTACTCTCTACATTGGCTCCGATGCCTTTGCGCAGCATGGGTACTTTGTCGAGCGCTTCCCAGGGTGCATCGATATCGGTGCGGCCAAAATGACCGAATGCAGCGGTGGGCTGGTAGATGGGGCGACGCAGATTCAGTGTCTGGATAATGCCAGCCGGGCGCAGGTCGAAATGCTCATTGATCAATCGGATGATCTCCTCGTCTGAGACTTTGCCTGTACCGAATGTATCTACGAAGAGCGAGAGTGGGCGGGCTACACCGATTGCATAAGAAACCTGCAATTCCAGGCGATCGGCCAGGCCAGCGGCCACGATATTTTTAGCAATGTAGCGTGTCGCATAAGAAGCCGAGCGGTCTACCTTGGTTGGGTCTTTGCCGCTGAAAGCGCCACCCCCGTGTCGAGCCATGCCGCCGTAGGTATCAACGATGATCTTACGCCCGGTAAGTCCTGCATCGCCCATTGGGCCACCGGTGACGAAACGCCCGGTAGGGTTTACAAGAACCTTTGTATGCCCATCGAGCAGGTGTGCCGGGATAACTGGCTTAATGATATGGTCGAGTACGTCCTGGCGTATCTGCTCATGATCAACGTACTCAGCGTGCTGCGCCGAGACGACAATTGTATCGACGCGCACGGGACGGCCGTACTCGTATTGTACAGTTACCTGGCTCTTCCCATCGGGGCGCAGATAGGCCATAGGGCCAATACCACCCCAGGATCTCCTGCGTACCTGTGAGAGTTGACGAACGAGTTTATGGGCCAGGCTAATTGGCAGTGGCATGTATTCGGGAGTCTCGTTGCAGGCGAAACCAATCATCATACCCTGGTCGCCAGCGCCAATACGCTCTAACTCATCATCGCTCAGGTGTACCACGCCGCTTTTTAACTCCAGCGAATGACTGACGCCCATATCGATATCTGGCGATTGCTTCCCGATAGAAGTCACGACGCCGCATGTCCGGTAGTCGAAGCCATAATCTGCGTTGATATACCCCACCTGCTCGATAGTTTTGCGCACGACCGCGGGCATGTCGATCCAGGCTGATGTCGTAATTTCGCCTGCGACGAGTACCAGCCCTGTGGTCGTGGCTGTTTCACAGGCTACGCGAGCCATAGGGTCTTGCGCTAAAATCGCGTCGAGCACACTATCCGAAATCTGGTCGCACAGTTTGTCGGGATGTCCTTCAGTTACCGATTCGCTTGTAAAAAACGCTTTCGGGTTTTTCATAAAATTGCTCATGATTAATCTCCTTTCTTAGACAAGGAAAAAACACTCTGGTCAGGGACGCCGGCCGATGGAAGTATGGGGGGTATGCAGGATACGAAAAAACCCCTGGATTGCAGGGGTTTTAGAGTTGTGGCTCATTCCCCTCATCTTGCGGATCGCTCCGCCGGAATTGGCACCCTTCCTGCGACTTAGGCAGGCGGGTTGCCGGGCTTCACAGGGCCGTTTCCCTCCACCTCTCTTGATGAGAGCAGATAATGCTGTGCATCTTTGGTTGTACAGGTGCTAGCGGTTCATTGATTTATCTGTAGTATAACGAGGAAACCACTCGCGTGTCAAGGATTCATTCCGACCACGTGGAGGTCCTGGGGAATAGGAATCAGACGCAATGTGTTATCCTGCATAGGATTTTCCTGGCAGGGTGGATTTTGTAGCCCCCTTGCCAACATGTGCTATCCTATGGTTTGAGATAAACTACTCATTTACTTGAGTAAAGTCGGATATCGCGCGGACCAATAGAAGCCAGCTATATCTTGACAAAATAAGAGAATCAGGTAGGTTCGATGGCGAAAAAACTTGTAATTGTAGAGTCACCGGCGAAAGCCAAAACAATCGAAAAATTTCTAGGGCGTGACTTTGAAGTGCGTGCGTCCATGGGGCATATTATAGATCTGCCAAAGAAGGGTCTTGGTGTAAACACGCGCAAAGATTTTACCCCGAAGTATGAAGTCATTGAGAAAAAAGATAGGTTGATTGATGAACTGAAAGCTGCTTCCAGGCGTGCTGATGAGGTATTCCTGGCCCCGGACCCTGATCGTGAAGGCGAGTTTATTGCGTGGTCTTTGAAAGAGACGCTTGGACTAAAGAATCCTCGTCGAGCGGTCTTCAACGAAATCACCAAGGGAGCGGTTCAACAAGCGATTAACAAACCTCGCGACATTAATGAGGATCTTTTTAATGCACAACAAGCGCGTCGTGTATTGGACCGGCTCGTCGGTTATAAGATTAGTCCATTGCTCTGGCGGCGTGTTCAGTCAGGCACAAGCGCCGGGCGCGTCCAATCGGTTGCACTGCGATTGATCTGTGATCGAGAGGCCGAGGTTCGCGCTTTTATACCAGAAGAGTACTGGAGTATTACGGCTTTGCTCAGTAAGCACGGCCGAAAAGAGCGTTTCGAAGCGAATCTGATCACACGTCTCAAAGATATAGCTGAATTCAACGGCGCGGAGGGCGCTTCTGAAGCTGAGGAACAGGCGATTGCCTTGGCCTTGTCTAACGGGCAAAATGGCGCGAAAAAACCGCGAGGTCGTATCAAAATCTCCTCTCAGGCAGAGGCAGATGCGATTCTGGGGGAGTTGCAGGGTGCTGTATACACGGTGCTAAAGGTGGAAGAGAAAGAGCAACGCCGCCAACCTCTACCGCCCTATACCACCAGTACCATGCAACAGGATGCTTCGTCACGGCTCTACTTTAAACCCAAAAAGACAATGAGCCTGGCTCAGGGGCTCTACGAGGGGATTGAACTCGGTGAGCGTGGCCAGCAGGGTCTGATTACCTACATGCGTACGGACTCCACCCGCGTCTCTGATGAAGCGCAGGCGAGTGTGAAGGCGTATATCGCGGGGGAATTTGGTCAACCCTATGTTGGGCAGGGACGTACAACGAAGGCCAAGGCAACCACGCAGGACGCGCACGAGGCGATTCGTCCAACGGATGTCACGTTGACACCCAAGGTTGTCAAGTCGTATCTTTCCCCCGACCAGTTTAAGCTCTACAACCTGATCTGGCGGCGTTTTGTGGCCAGTTTTATGACGCCTGCCGTCTTTGATACGGTACGTGTGGACATCGTCGCGGGGCAGTATGTTTTTCGTGCTACCGGGTCTCATCTCAAATTCCCGGGCTTTTACGCGGTATGGCAGCGGGAGGAAGAAGAGAAAATGCTTCCTGAGCTAGGTGCGGGCGAGGTACTTGACTTGCACGACTTAAAACCAGAGCAACATTTCACCCAACCCCCCCCGCGTTATACCGAGGCGAGCTTAATCAAGGAGCTTGAAGAGCAGGGTATTGGTCGTCCCAGCACTTATGTACCAATTATCAGCACCATCCAGGACCGTGGCTATGTTGACCAGGAACAGCGGCGTTTTGTACCAACCTGGCTGGGCATCACGGTCAACGAAGTCATGAAGAAGCATTTCCCTGAGATCGTAGATACTGGTTTTACGGCTGCGATGGAACGCAAACTGGACGAAGTTGAAGAGGGGCGGCAATCATGGACGGAGTTCCTGCATAGCTTCTATGGTGATTTCAAGGTTGCCATGGATAAGGCTGAAGCGGAGATGGGCCGTGTGCAGAAGCCAGTAGAGGAGATAGATGAAGTCTGCCCCGAATGCGGGCGCAACCTGGTTATACGTACGGGTCGTTTTGGGCGCTTTATCTCCTGTTCAGGTTTTCCAGAGTGCCGTTATCGCCGCTCTTTTGTGAATAAAACCGGTGCGTTATGTCCGGTATGTGGGGGCGACCTGGTAGAACGCAAGACGAAGCAGAAGAAACGTATCTTCTATGGGTGCAGCAACTACCCGGCCTGCAACTTCGCCATCTGGGAGAAACCGGTGCCCGAACTTTGTCCCACTTGTGGTGGTTTGATGGTTGTGCCACGTGTAGGGCAGGACCCGGTTTGCTATCAAGAAGTCATCGCTGCACAGCGAAGCGCCGAGAAAAAACCCCAGCAGAATGGCGCAGCCGGGCGACCAACCTCTCGAAGGAGAGTTACCAGGCAGGAAGATGCCAAACTTGTCTCGGAAGCGCCATCAACTAACGGGCGCGGGTCGACAACCGTAAAGAAAACTGTAGCCGGAAAAACGCGAGCAAAGACGACCAGGGCAAAAAGTGTCACCTCGCGTTCGGCGCAAGGCAGAAAGACTACTGCCAGGAGCAAAAGTACCACCACAAAAAAAAGTACTACCGGCCGGGCTAAGGC
>Ga0209647_1003162_pt1 | contig 12885 bp, 11 predicted proteins | sample GraSoi_2013_60cm_FD_185827 | JGI IMG/M metagenome (GOLD analysis project Ga0209647, IMG submission 185827) | Grasslands soil microbial communities from the Angelo Coastal Reserve, California, USA - Sample 9_17_2013_60cm (SPAdes) (version 2) | ecosystem: Environmental > Terrestrial > Soil >... | reverse complement strand
ATGACTTCGCCGTAGCGAGCGCCACTGGGCTGAGTCAGGACGTCGTGCGCTACGAGGATTCCAGCGGCTCCCCCTTCTAAAGCCGCAAAACGTAGACCATGCCCGAGCATCTACAGCAAGCATACTGAAATTATCACATCTGCTCATGGCAAAGTACGCTCGGAGCGGTTCTTGTCCATGCTGAACGTGCGGGAATGGCCGTGCTGCGGCTTCGTCTGCTCCTACTCCGTGGACGACGACGAGGTCAGGGAATGAGGGTCAGCGCTGCCTGTGCATCCTCTACTGGGGCAGCGCGCTCTGGCGCAGCGCGGCAATGGCTTGCCGCTCGCCATCCGACAGCGGGGCAGCCGCGCGCAGGCGCAGCGTGTCTGCCAGGTGGGCGCTCGTGCGCATACCAACGAGCGTGACCGAGACGCCTTCTGCGCTGCGGATGAATTGGAGCGCCAGCTCGGGCAGCGACCGGCCGCTGCGCTCCGCTACGGCGCGCAAAGCACTGATCTCCTGGCGCTTGGCCTCACGCTCGGCGTCGTCTGGCAGCAGCGCGTCGAGGTCCACCGCCTCGGCCGGCTTTGCGAGCAACCCACCAGCAAAGCACTCGCGCGCGATGACGGCGACACCACGGGCGGCGGCCCGTTCCACGGCGGCCGACAGCGCCGATTGGTCCAACAGGCTCATGCGCAGCTGGAGCGAGCTGATGCCCGCGAGGCGCAGACACACCTGGGCGTCGCTGATGCGCTCGCATGAGACACCATAATAGCGAATCTTGCCCTGCCGTTGCAGCAATTGCAGTGGAGCGAGAAACTCGCCCTGCGCCAGCACCTCGGCCGGCGGGCTGTGCAGCTGGCAGAGGTCGAGATGGTCCGTTTTGAGCCGGCGCAGGCTCTGCTCCACGGCATGCACCACGTAGCTCGGCGAGAAGTTCTGCGCCAGCGATCCACGGACCGCACTCGGCAGGTGTTCGCGCCGAATGCCCAGCCGCTGGACGAGCGGCTTCACCAGTGGCTTCACGCGTGAGAGGAGCTGCCGCTGGGCTGGCAGGCAGTAGCCGAACTTACTGGCGAGCACGACCTGATCGCGCACGCCGTGGAACGCCTCACCCAGCACCCGCTCGCTCTCGCCCTGCGTGTACATATCGGAGGTGTCGTAAAAGGTTATGCCAGCCGCGAGAGCCTCCCGCAGAGTGCGCACCATGTCTGCTTTGTTCGCGGATTGAAAGAAGCCGCCGAGCCGAGCACAGCCGAAGCCAACGTCCGAGACGTACAGGTCCGTCGTGCCGAAACGGGTGCGCTCCATCTTCGTCCGTCGCCGTTTCTTCCCCTGCTGGGGTCAAGAAGCCTTTAGCTCGTTGGCCAGGTGATCCGCCGCGCGCATCGCGAGCGCCATTGCGGTGAGCGTCGGATTCTTCTCGACGCCGGTGGTGAAAGCGCTGGCGTCCGCCACCACGACGTTGTTGACGGCATGCAGCCGATTCCAGCCGTTCAGCATGCCATAACTGGGCGAGCTGTGCATGCGAATCGTTCCGCCGTAATGGACCGACGCCCCCGGAACCAGCACCGGTATCCGCTCTTCCAGTTGCGCCTGCACCCCCGTCGCCGCGAAAATCGCGATCAGGCGGTCGCGTGCCGTGTTGATCGTCCGCTGAGTCTGCTTATCGAACGCGATGTGCACGTCGAGTTGGGGCATCCCAAAATCATCTTTCACCTCACGATGCGGGCGGACAAAGTTGCTCTCCACCGGCACCATCGTGCCAAAGCTCACCACGCCAAAACGCGTGGAGCTGGTAGGCAGCGCCGCGAGCACCTTATCTCGCAGCGTGATGCTGCCGATGGTACATGACGTGGCCTGTAGCGGCGCGGACTCGGCATAGGGCGCGCGCGTCAGGTGCGCGGTATGTGCCAGGCGGGCGAGCGGGCGATCTAGATATGCGAAGTAAACCTGTTGCGCGTGGTCGTGGAGATAGCGCCCGAGCACGCCGTCGGTATTGCCCAGGCCCTCGGGAAAATCGGCGCTGGTCGAGTCCAGCAGCAGCTTGGTCGAGCGCAGCGGTCCGCCAGCCACCACCACCGCGGCGCAGTCCGCGCGCCGCTGTTCACCGCTTGCGCGGTCGCTATACACAACCGAGCGCACCCGCTTCGCCGCGCCGTCCCACTCCAGCTGCAGGGCGTGCGCGCCCAGCACGCATGTGAACAGCGGGGAGCGCGCGAGCCGGCTGATGATCCGCCAGTAGCTATTGAACGGCGCGCCGCTGCGTGTCAGCAGCCAGCGGGGACCGTTCGCGAGCGGCGTCGGCGTCAGCCCGTGGCCGAATTTCGCGGCCGCCGCCGCCACGTGCGCCCAATCACGCGGCAGATGGCAAACATGTGCGACCGCGGAAGCAGGCAGGTTGGGCACACACCGGCTGCCGCCCTCGACCACCAGCAGCTGCTCGACTCGCTCGTAGAACGGCGCCAGGTCGTCGTAGCCCACCGGCCAGCGGTAGCGCTCGTGCAGCCGTTCGCCCTCGGTAAAGTCCTCCGGGGCAAAGCGCGGCACCGCGCCGGTCCAGTAGTTCGACAAGCCACCGGGCGCCAGGGCCTCGAACCACAGGGTCTCGGCGTCGTGCGATGCGACGTAGGCGGTGCTCCTCGTGCTGGCGCGTGGCCAGCGGCGATAGAGCGTCTTGCCCATCGCGCGAACGCGCACAGCCGGCGGCACATGCATGCCGGATTCGAGCAAGGTAACGGGAATGCCGCAACGGACCAGCATGTACGCGGCAATCGCGCCACATGGGCCGCTGCCGATCACCACCACGAGACGGTCGTCTCCTTGCCTCGGCTGCATGACGCTGCCTCCCACCCCCATGTCGCTCTGCTCTTCCTGCCCACTGCGCGGAGTCACTCAGTATGCATTAGGATACGCGTTTCCCCTTCGCGCCCGATACCATGGGTCAGTTGTAGTTTGGTTGAGAGACGTGGAGATGCCGGCGCAACGCATACACCGCGCGGCGATGCAGCGGCGTCAGGGTGTCAGCGCCGGTCGAACTGGCGCTCCAGCGCCGAAAGGCTCAGATGCACCATCGTCGGCCTGCCATGGCAGCAGCTTTGATATGCGCTCGCGCCTTCGAGCTGGCGGATCAGCTCGCGCTGCTCCTCCGGGGACAGCGTTTGGCCAGCTTTGATGGCGGCCTTGCATGCCACGTTCGCCAGCGCATGCTCCTCCCAGGTCTCGCCATGACTCGCTGCCTCTGCGTCGCCCCCCGCCAGCTCCAGCAATAGCTCGCGCAGCGGCTGCGGGCGTGTCTGCGCCGCCAGCACCGCCGGCAGCGCTCGGACGAGTAGGGCATCGCCGCCGAATGGCTCGATCGCGAAGCCGATCTGCGCCAGCGCGTCGAGATGCTCTTCGATGGTCTCGCGCTCCGCCGGTGCGAGCTCGACGGGCACCGGCTGCAGCAGGAGCTGCGACGAGACTGCGCGGGAGCGCCATTCCGCGATCATGCGCTCGAGGAGCACGCGCTCGTGGGCGGCGTGCTGGTCAACCATATACACGCCATCGGGGCCTTCGGTGATGATGTAGCTTTGTGACACCTGCCCCAGCACGCGCATGACGGGCAGCTTGCGTCCGCCAACCGGCGCGTCCGCCGCTCCCGGCACGGCAAAGCCACCAGCATCCGACCCAGCGACGGGGGCGTCAGCGCCAGCGGCCTCACCCGGCTGGCCTTCCGTGCCTGGGGGCGTCCTGCCCCACAGCGACGCGTCGCCGGCGGAGGCGCGCGGCACGTCACCGCCATCTCCACTTGCCGGCACCGCGGGCGAGGACCAGTCTGGGATAGCAAACGCGCGCGACGACACTTCGGGCGCCTCAGCGGTGGCGAGCACGGCGGCACGGACGGCACGCTGGACGGCGGCGAAGACCTGGCGCTCGTAGAGAAATCTGACCTCGGTCTTGGCGGGGTGGACGTTGGCGTCTAGCTGCGCGGGATCGAGCGCCACGTTGATGACCGCGATTGGGTGGCGCCCCGTCAGCAGCAGCGAGTGATACGCCTCCTCGACGGCGAAATTGAGCGTCCGGCTCTGCACCCAACGCCGATTCACGAAAAACGAGAGGTAGCCCCGTGTGGATTTGTAGCAGCTTGGCCGGCTGACGTAGCCGCTCACCTGTGGACGGGTCGCGGATGCGCTGGCGACGGCGGCTGGCGCGTGCTCAGGCTCAGGCTGGGCAGCGGCTGTGTCGTCTGTGCCATCCAGCGGCACCATGTGCTCGGCCACGGCAAGGCCGTAGACCGCGACAAGCACGCTGGCAAGCTTGCCATCGCCAGGCGTGGTGAAGACCTGGCGCCCCTCGCTGACGACGGTGAAGCGCACCTCGGGGAAGGCCAGCGCATACTGCTCGACGAGTTGGACACAGCGGCCGGTTTCGGTTCCGCGCGTCTTGAGGAACTTGAGCCGCCCCGGCACGGACGCGAACAGGTCGCGCACTGTGACCGTCGTGCCAGCCGGCGCGCCCGCTGGAGCCAGCGACCCCGCCTCGCCCTCCACCACCGCCATCTGTGCTCCGAGCGTGGCCGCACGCGGGCGGCTCAGCAGCGTCACGCCGGCGACGGCGGCAATGCTCGCCAGCGCCTCGCCGCGGAATCCCAGCGTGGCGAGGCGCTCAAAATCGCCCAACGCCTGCACCTTGCTGGTGGCGTGCCGCGCGAACGCCAGCGGCAGCTCCTCAGAGGGTATGCCACAGCCGTCGTCGCTGACCCGAATCAGGCCCAGGCCACCATTGGCAAGCTCGACACGAATATGGCGCGCGCCGGCATCGAGCGCGTTCTCGACCAGCTCCTTGACGACAGAGGCAGGCCGCTCGACGACTTCGCCCGCGGCGATTTTGGCGGCGACGTCCGGCGCAAGTTGGCGTATTGGCATGTGCGAAAGCACCTCATCCCAGGCCGCTCTCCCATCTGGGGGGAAGCAGCGTCGAGCATGGCATGCAACTCAATTGTAACCTATCGACAGTATCCTTGCGGCGGGGCCGGCGCTCGTGGCGCTGCCCGTGCCGCATTGACAGGGCAAACCTGCCGATTTATGCTGGTGCGAAGGGGCACAGGCGATCCGGGCAGTGCGGATGCCGCGGCTCCCGGTCTCTCGTGAGGTGGTTCGACGGCGCGAAGGAGGGCATACATGCGCACAATTTTAAGCGAGTTCCGGACATTTATCATGCGCGGCAACGTGGTTGACCTGGCCATAGCCGTGGTCATCGGCGCGGCGTTCAGCGGCATCGTGACCGCGCTGGTGAACGGCGTCATCATGCCCTTGATCCTCGCGGTAGGCGGCAAGCCATCGTTCGATCAATACTATTTGTCGCTTAACAACAGCAAACTCCTGCTGGGGACGGCCTTGACCGCCCTCGTCAATTTCCTGATCGTCGCCGCGGTGATCTTCTTCCTCGTGCTTAAGCCATTGAACGCGCTGATAGCGCTGCGCGCCAGACACGACGAGCCGCCGGCCGAGGCGACGACGCGTGAGTGCCCGTACTGCCTGAGCGAGATCCCTCTCAAGGCGACGCGCTGCCGGTATTGCACGGCCGATGTCGCGCCAGCGCCCGTCACCGTCGGTGTCGAACGCAAGGCCGCGGAAAGCTAGCTCTGCCTGCGCGTTCCCGCGTGCTGTGCCCGCAAGGACCAGCCGCTAAGCATGCTGGCACAATTCGTGCAACGTGTTTCCGTCGAGCGCCGCGACGGCGGGGTGTGCCCGTCGCCGGTGGAGCAGCCAGCGGAGGACACGAGCATGCAAGAGCAAGACGACAGCCAGGGGACCCCGCCCGAAGAGCGCGAGCGTGAATTTGGCGAGAGCGGCCGGTATGCGGGCCAGGGCGAGCTCAACGAAGGCTATGGCCAGGGGCAAGACATGGCCGAAGACCAGTGGTCCGGCGAGCGCTACCACCAACAGGCGGAACAGGTTGACCGCGATATGCTGGACCAGGACGAGCCGCGCGCGGGCGACACCAGCGACGTGGACCAGATGGTCGGCGGCATGACAGGCGTGCAGCAGCCGTCTGATGTCGTGAGTGGCCAGTCGGGGCGCCAGGACGACTCCGACGTCATGAGCGACGTATCGGAGGATGAGGACCAAGAGACACCATCGGACGACTGGCAGGGCTAATGGCGGCCGCGCAGAACCTCACCCCCAACCCCTCTCCTGCGAGGAGAGGGGAGATCTGACCGCAACCGTGGCGATCAGGGGTCGGGCGCCTGGCGGTACATAGGGCTATCGCGGGCGCCCGGACACATAGGGGCTGCCAGAGAGGTACAGTCGCCACGGCCGGTCGGCGGCGCGCGCGATGCCGATGCGCGGCGATGTGGCGATGCCCACGCCCGTCTCCTGCTCGGCGCGCTCCGGCGCTTCGGCAATCCACAGGTCAGACGAGCGCAAATCGGCGCCGTTCTGGGCCAGCGAGACGCCAAGCGCCTGGCAGAGCCGCCCGGGGCCGCGGCAGAGGTCACGGTCACGGATGCGCGCGCCGCGCCGCGCGCGCATCAGCTCGATGCCGGCGAGCGGCTCCAGCGCACGGAGCAGCACCGCCGATGCGCTACTCTGCGCACCCGTCACAACGTTCAGGCAACAGTGCATCCCATAGGTGAAATAGACATACGCATGGCCGGGCGGCCCAAACATGACGCCGTTGCGCGCCGTCTGCCCCGCGTAGGCGTGCGAGGCGGGATCGTCCGCGCCGCCATACGCTTCCACCTCCACGATGACTCCCGCCGTAAGTCCCTCCGGCGTGCGATGCGCCACCACCTTCCCGAGTAGCCGCCGCGCCACCTCAAGCACCGCGCCCGCATACCATTCCTGTGGCAGCGGCTGCCACGTCTCGTCACTCACCCACATCCCTCATCTGCGTCTCTCGCCATGCTACGCCCCGCCCCGTGCCCACGCCGCTCGCGCGCCGCGCAGCCCATGCACGCGCTATTGTACACTGCAAGTGGCTCCATGCCGAACCGCGTGCGCTCTCAGCGTGCCCGCACTACGAACGCAATCGAGATGAGGAGATATGATGGCATCCGTCACTACTTTGCCCAAGCGTAACGAAATACCGAAGGATCAGACCTGGGAGCTCGAGAGCATCTATCCGACTGATGCCGACTGGGAGCGCGACTTCGCGCAGGTCAGCACGCAACTGCCGGAGATTCGCGCGTTCGAGGGCCGGCTTGGCGAGAGCGCCGAGGTATTGTTGGCAGCACTTCAGCTACGCGACGCTGCCAACGAGACACTGGGCCGGCTGGTCGTCTACGCCACCATGCGCATGCACGAAGACAACGCGAACAGCACGTATCAGGCGCTCGCCGATCGCGCCACCACGCTGGCCAACGACCTCAACGCGGCCGGCGCCTACTTCACGCCCGAGATCCTGGCGCTCCCGCAGGCGCAGGTCGACTCCTTCCTGGCGGCCTCTCCCGTGCTCCAGCTCTACCGTCACGCCCTGGACGAGATCAACCGTCAGCGGGCGCACGTGCTTACCGCCGAAATGGAGGCCCTGCTCGCGCAGGCGGCGGAGATCAGCAACGCGCCGGAGCATATCTTCGAGATGCTCAACAACGCCGACCTGAAATTCCCTATCCTGCGCGACGCCACCGGCCAGGAGGTGCGGCTCACGCAGGGCAACTACGTGCCCCGCTTTCTGGAGAGCCACGACCGCGACGTACGACGCGCAGCCTTCGAGGCGATGCTCGGCACGTACGCCACCTATCGCAATACGCTGGCGGCGACCTATGCCGCTCAGGTCAAGCGCGACATCTTTTTCGCGCGCGCCCATCACTACGAGAGCGCGCTGGAGAGCGCACTGGACCCCAACAACATCCCCGTCAGCGTGTACCACAACCTCGTCGCAACGGTGGAGACCAACCTGCCACGTCTGACGCGCTATCTTACCCTGCGCAAGCGGCTGCTGGGGCTGGATGAGCTACACATGTTCGACCTGTACGTGCCGATGGTGCGTGAAGTCGAGTACAAGGTGGCCTTCAACGACGCGCAGGAGCAGGTAGCGCGCGCGCTCGCGCCGCTCGGCGCCGGCTATGTCTCGGCGCTGCGCACGGGCTTCGCCTCACGCTGGATAGACGTGCTCGAGAGCGAAGGTAAGCGGTCGGGGGCGTACAGCTGGGGCACGTACGGGACCTACCCGTTCGTGCTGCTGAACTACCAGGAGAGCATGGATAGTATGTTTACGCTGGCTCATGAGATGGGCCATGCCATGCACTCGTATTTCACCTGGCAGACACAGCCCTTCCCCTACAGCAGCTACACGCTGTTCGTCGCCGAGGTGGCCTCAACGCTCAACGAGGCACTGCTGATCCACTACCTTTTGCAGAATACGGACGACAAAGCGCTGCGCATGTACATCATCAATCACGCGCTCGAAACGTTTCGCACGACGCTCTTCCGCCAGACATTGTTCGCTGAGTTCGAGCGCGACGCCCATGCGCGCGCCGAGGGTGGCGAGGCGCTCACGCCTGAGCTGCTCTCCGGCATGTTCAAGGCGCTGAATGATACGTATTATGGCGCGGCGGTCGCGGTGGATCAGCAGATCGAGGTCGAGTGGGCACGCATTCCACACTTTTACTCGAGCTTCTACGTCTATCAATATGCGACCGGCATCTCGGCGTCCGCGGCCCTGGCGCGGCAGATACTTGCCGAGGGCGAGCCGGCGGTCCAGCGCTACCTGCGCTTCCTTTCGTCCGGCTCGTCGGACTACAGCATCGCGCTCTTGCGCGACGCCGGGGTGGACCTCTCGACCCCGCAGCCCGTGCAGCAGGCGCTCGATACGTTCACGGACTATCTCGATCAGCTCGAAGCGTTGGCCTAAGGTGCGGAGCAACGGCTCGCTTCATATGCGGTGGGAGTAGCAGCGTTTCGACATGATATCTGCTACACCGTCCGCTTGACTTTCCTTCGCCGGGAGGTAGGAATGTTCCTTCGCCTTGTCGTAATGCTCGATCTGTTGGCCACGCCAACGCCGGGCGGCCAGACTACTGCTGATAATAGTAACCTGATGACGCGGATCTTGAATGGGATCACCACGTCGCCGGATAGCACCGCCATTCGCGGCGTGCTGACGCTGCTGGTGGTGATCATCGCGCTGACAGGCGGGCGCTGGCTCGCGTCGGTGGCGGGGCGAGTGCCCGTGCGCGTGCCGGTGGGCGTCGAGTCGCGGCTGCGCCATGCCGGGCGCCGCGCGGACGATGTCAGCACCGTGCAAACAGACTTCAGCTCCTGGGTGGGCCGGATCACCACTGTCTGCGTCTGGCTGGCCGCAGTGATCGCCATCGCGTTCATCTGGTTCTTCAACTCTCCCACTTCGAGTGAGCAGAGGAATATCGGCATAGCGCTACGCGGGATCGCCTGGCAGGTGATCGCCTCGTTCGTGGTGCTGGCCGGTGCACTCGGGATTGGGCGCGCTTTGCAGCGCGGCGTGCTCAAGACGATGGATCGCCAGCGGACCAACGCCAATCTCATCCTGCTCGGCGGCCGACTCATATACATCGCCACTCTCGTCGTCGGCTTGATAGCCATCCTCGCCATCTGGGGGACGGGACTCGTCGTGCCCGTCGCGCTGATCGGCGCCCTTACCGTCGCGCTGAGCCTCGCGTTGCAGGATGTGCTGAAGAACCTGGTGGCCGGCGTCTATTTGCTGCTGGAGCGACCGTATGCCATCGGCGACCACATCGCCCTCGATAGCTACTCCGGGGAGGTAGAGGACATCCAGATCCGTTACACCGCGCTGCGCACGCTGGATAACCAGCGCGTGCTCATCCCGAACTCGCTGCTCTTCGGCTCGCCCGTCACCAACCTGACCGCCTTCGACCGGCGCCGCGCGACCCTCGCGATTAGCGTGCCGGACAGCGGGCCGGAAAGCGTGGACCACGTGGAGGAGCAGATTCGCACGGCGCTCGAAAAGGTGCCTGGCGTACTGGAGTCGCCGCCGCCGCTGGTGACGCTCAATGGCGCCGGCGAGGGCAAGGTGGACCTCCATGTGGTGTTCTGGATGGCAAACAAGCGTCCGGGCGATGTCGCCGCGCTCTATTCGGATGTCATCGAGCAGGTGCGCACACAGGTCCGCGACGCGCACGTCTCGCAGGTCGACGCGACCTCGGCGGCTGTGTAGCGCGCCACCTGTCATCGGCGGAGGATCGGAGCGGAGACGTGAGCATGGATGAGCGTGCGCTCGCAGATACGCAAGAATCACGAGTGCGCGCCGGGCCGCGATATGGTATCCTGGGCGGGACATTCGATCCCCCGCACCTGGGGCATCTGGTGCTGGCGCAGGAGGTGCACGCCCGACTCGGTCTCGACCGCGTGTGGTTTCTGCCGGCCGGCGTGCCGCCGCACAAGACTGGGCGTGCCGTCAGTCCTGCTGCGGACCGCCACGAGATGGTCCAGCGAGCAATCGCTGGCGACGAGCGTTTTGCCCTGAGTGCTGTCGAGCTGACGCGGCCAGGCCCGTCGTACACCGCCGACACGCTGGAGCAGTTGCGCGAGCAGTGGGGACGCCACGCCGTGTTGCATCTGATCTTGGGCTGGGACATGCTCATGTACCTGCCAAACTGGCATGCGCCCGAGCGTGTGCTGGCGGCGGCGGATGTGGTGGTTGCCGCGCATCGGCCAGACGCGCTCGGCGCGCCGAGTGCGCGGGACGATCTCGTGCGCCTGGCGCAGCGCATTCCAGCGGTGACGGGGAAGGTCGTGGTGCTGCCGGCGCCACAACTAGACATTTCGGCATCGGCGTTGCGCGAACGGGTGGCATCAGGCTTGCCCATTCGCTATCTCGTTCCAGACGCCGTACGCGAGTATATCGACCAGCACGCGCTGTATCGTGCGTGACGAACGGCGGCCATGGGCCTTAGATGCCGACGAGGAGGCACCCGATGAAGTATGCCGATCTCGGCCTGAACGACCGCGTGCGGCTGCGCAAGCCGCACCCCTGCGGCAGCACAGACTGGCGCGTCGTGCGTCTTGGCGCAGACATCGGCCTCAAGTGTGAGGGCTGTGGCCGCCGCGTGCTCCTGCCTCGCAGTGAGGCAGAGCAGCGCATCAAGCAGATTCTCTCGCGAGGTGCCGAGCAGGAGGCCAGCGTGGGTGACACAGTGGATGACACAGTGGGTGACGCACAGCATGGCTAAGGCAGAGCGCCTCGACGAGGAGATGGAGCCCGAGGGCGACACGCCGCTGGTTGAGGGTGGCCCGACAAGCGGCCCCTTGGAGCGATCAGACGGCGCCACTGGCATATCCACGGACCCGAGCCTGCGCGGCGGCGCGGCGTCGCGCGGATTCCGCACGGTGCTGCGCAACCGCTATTTTCTGCGGCTCTGGATCGCGCAATTGATCTCGCAGACGATCCAGAACGCCGCCAACTACGGCCTGATCATCATCGTCGCCAACCGCAGTCATACGAGCTACTTCGCCACCAGCCTTGCCATCGTCGCTTTCGCTCTGCCGGCCGCGCTGTTCGGGGCGCCCTCGGGCGTGCTGGTGGACCGGCTGAACCGGCGCGCTGTGCTCTGGGTGAGCAACGTCGTGCGCGCGAGCGCGTGTCTGGTGTTCGCCTTCTCGCTGCTGGTGGACCAGCATGCACTCATTCCAGCCTACCTGCTCAGCTTCTTCATCGCGATGGTAGGCCAGTTCTTCGCGCCGGCAGAAGGCGCCACGATTCCGCTGCTCGTGCACCGGGAGGAGTTGATCAACGCGCTCTCGCTCTTCAACATCACCTTCACCCTGGCCCAGGCGTTAGGCCTCATCATTCTCGGTCCGCTCATCATTCTCTTCGTGCCCCAGATCACGCTGGGCACGTCCCCGTACACCCTGCAGATACCGTCCATTGTCAGCCTCTTCATCGTCGTGGCGCTGCTCTACTGTCTGTGCGCCGTGCTGATTCTCTCCATCCCGCTGCGCCGGCTGCGGCAACGGAAGCCGGCAGGCGCTCCGCCGCGCCTGCGCAATGAGACGCAGCAGCTGCGCAGCATGGGCGCCAGCATTCTCGAGAGCATCACCTTCATTCGCCGCGACCCCCGGCTGCTGATCGCGGTCGCGCAATTGTGCCTGGGCGGCACCGTCGTGGCAGTGATCGCGATGATCGCGCCAGGCTTCGTCAAGACGTTTTTCCACCAGCCGGCAGAGCTGGCCGCGATGGTCTTCGTGCCGGCCGGCGCTGGACTGGTCATCGGCTCGGCGATCACTCCGCGTATTGTGCGACGCTGGCGCTACGGCAAAACGATCATGGTGGGCGTCATTCTGCTCTCGGTGTGCGCCATGCTGCTCTCGGTGAGCCGTGGCGTCGCCATCTTCTTCATGCCCGACATGTGGTGGACGGCGGTGCCCTATTTGGCGGCGGCCATTTTGCTGACGTTCCTGGTCGGCATTGCTCTGGACTTCATCAATGTGCCCGCCCAGACAATTATGCAGGAACGCTCCCCAGATTGGATCAAAGGTCGCGTGCTCGCCGTGCAAGGGATGATTCTGAATATCGCCACGGTCATTTTTGTGCCCCTCATGGGACTGGTGGCCGACCATGTCAGCATCTCGACCGCAATGATCATCTTGGCTACCGCGATTGCTGTGGTGGGCCTGGGCACCGTCTATTTCTCCTCCCGGCTAGACACGGCGCGCAATTCTACTGTTGGCGGTCCCCTTCCGAAGCGGATATAGTTGGTAGTGTAAGCCAGCACCCGGTTCCGACGTAGTGTGTAATGGAGCGGCGGTCGCCAGCAGGGTCTCGATTCGGGGCACTGAATATGCACATTATCAGCAGTGGGTAGGGCAAGCTGGTGGTATCTACCACCTGGATCAAAGCACAGCAGCCGGGAGGGTCAGCGGGGAATGGAGCCGTATTTCGGGTCGCCAGCAGGAGTGAGCCATGCCCTCCACGCATCCC
>Ga0209647_1003161_pt1 | contig 12885 bp, 15 predicted proteins | sample GraSoi_2013_60cm_FD_185827 | JGI IMG/M metagenome (GOLD analysis project Ga0209647, IMG submission 185827) | Grasslands soil microbial communities from the Angelo Coastal Reserve, California, USA - Sample 9_17_2013_60cm (SPAdes) (version 2) | ecosystem: Environmental > Terrestrial > Soil >... | reverse complement strand
TCGGAAGCTGGTCCACGGGGCCGGCAGGCAGCCAGATGGTGACCTATCCCATCCCAGACAGATAAAAGGAGCAGAGCATGGCAGTAACGATTGTTCATCCAGGAAATGAAAGTTTTCCCAAAGCGGCCACGCCGCCGTCGCGGCTGGCGAGCCTGAAGGGCAAGAAGATCGGGTTGCTCGATATCAGCAAGCCGGGCGGCAGCTTCTTTCTTGACCGGCTGGAAGAGATCCTGCGCACACGCTACGGCGTGGCCGACGTCCTGCGCACGCGCAAGCCGACTTTTTCGAAGAACGCTCCACCGCAGATCATCGAGCAACTGCGCGCGATGGATGCGGTGGTGGAAGGACTGGCGGATTGAGGGTCGTGCACAACGTGCAGTTTGCACGACACGATCGGTTTAGAAAATCTTGGCGTTCCCGCCGTGCCCGTCGCGACCACGGAGTTCACAGCCCCGGCGCGTGTGCAGGCGAGCGCTCTGGGCCGTGCCGGGTTTGACGCTGTCTACGTGCAGCATCCCATTCAGGACCAGACTCCACAACAAATCGCCGCGCGGGCGGATGCGGTGGCGGAAGAGATTGTGCGACGGCTGACCGTGGCCGGCTGAGGGACTTCGTTCCTACACGAATCTCAGCGAACTTGAGCCGCCCCGTCTGCCGTCAGTACAAAACCCTGTCTAAGGGTCGAATTGACATCAATGCCCTGCGAGAGTAGGGTTGGCTGCCAACAAAGCAAATCAAAACAACCCAGGAGAACTATATGCGAGTGAGATCTACTCTTTGTGTGGCGGTGTTGTGTGTTTTTGCCGCATCAATGCTCCGGGCCCAGGACGCGGTCAAAGTCGATCCAAAACATTACTCGGTCGTCAGCGAGAACGATCAGGTACGGATTCTGAAGGTGCACTACGGCCCGCACGAGAAGTCGGTCATGCACAGCCATCCCAACACAGTGGCGGTGTTTCTTACCGACGCTAAGGGCACGTTCACTTTCCCCGAGGGAAAAAAGCAGGACTTCACGGTGAAGGCAGGCGATTCGCAATACGGCGCCGCTGCCACCCACTTGCCGGAAAACACCGGGGATGCCGCGATGGATCTGATTGTGGTGGAATTGAAAGACAAGTCAGCTAAAGCAGCCAAGCCGGCAAAAGCGGAACCGGCGAAAGCAGCGAAGAAGTAATTTCGAGATGCGCTGAAATTGCGGATCTCAACCCAGGAACGATCTGCCTAAAATCAGCTTCCAGATGGCGCTCCGCGGCCCTTGCGTGGCGCCATCGCAGGGGTTCATCCTCTGCCGCGGAACTGGATGATCTTCCGGCGATCGCGCTTTGACGGTCTGCCTGTGGGGGACGGCTCAAACTGTCGCATCGCCTTACGCTCCTCGGCGGCCTTCAGGCGTAATTCCCGGCTCGCCTCCGTCTCGCGGTAGAGAGTTTGCGCAATTGAAGCTGGGCCGCGCACCTCGCTGAGCAGAAGGACCTCGACGTGGAAGTCGCCGCCGTCATTGGTCACCCGCAGCATATCTCCGATCCGCACCTCGCGCGCAGGCTTGGCCGGCTGCCCGTTGGATTGAATCCTGCCGAGTTCGCAGGCCCGTGCCGCCAAGGCCCGCGTCTTGAAGAACCTGGCGGCCCAAAGCCACTTGTCCATGCGCACGGAGGTCATGATCTATTTTTCCGACGGTCTTCCATTGCCCTGATCGTTTGGTTGTTTCCATTCCAGGTGTGCGTGGCCCCATGCTCGAACCGACTGGAGGATAGGACGCACGCTTTCACCGTGACTGGAGATGCGGTACTCAACCCGGGGAGGAACTTCCGCATAGACCGTGCGACAGATCAATCCTTCATGCTCCAGAGCTCGGAGCGTCGCGGCCAGGACCTTGTGGGAAATATCGGGCATGAGCCGGCGGAGTTCGTTGAACCGGCGTGTGCCGGAATCCAGCCAATAGAGACAGATCAAGCTCCATTTGCCGCCGATAGCGGTCAGCGCCGCTGTAAGCGGACACTTCGTCTGTGGAGGGTCTTGTTGTGATAGAGCAGCGCTTTTTCCCGCAGGAGCAGTTTCCATAACGTAACTAGATTACCGCAAAGTGCATACTTGCTTTCTTGCGTTGGCCGCGCAAGCATCCTGACAGAGGGATGTAAAGGAGGCGGTGATGAACGCGCTCAACCATATTTGGACTTATCTTCTGGTGTGCAGTCTTGTTGTCATCTTGCTGCCCCTTCCGGGCCCCGCGCAGCAGAATTCAGACGCATCGAAAAGTCCTCAGCACGCTTCCCCACAACGAGACGGCCAGCACGACTTTGACTTCGAGATTGGTACCTGGAAAACGCACCTGTCGCGCCTCCTGCATCCGTTAACCGGCTCCACTACCTGGGTGGAGTATGAGGGAACCACGGTTGTCCACAAGATCTGGAATGGCCACGCCAATCTGGTGGAGTTGGAGGCTGACGGCCCAGCAGGCCACTTCGAGGGGCTGAACCTGCGTCTGTACAATCCGCAGGCCCGCCAGTGGAGCTTGAATTTTGCCAGCAGCAGCGGCGGTACCATGACCCAACCCACCATCGGCGAGTTCAAGAATGGGCGCGGTGAGTTTTTTGACCAGGAAACGCTGAATGGCCGTACCATCCTGGTTCGATTTGTTATCTCTGACATCACTCCGAATTCGTGCCGTTTTGAACAGGCATTCTCAGATGACGGCGGCAAGACCTGGGAAGTAAATTGGATCGCAACCGACACAAGAGTGAAAAGCGAACCTGATAAGACGCGGTGAACACCGCGGGCGAGTCAGGGAAGAGGAAGCAATGATCATCGAAATGCGCACCTACAAAACCAAGCCGGGCAAGCGTTCCGAGTTCCTCGAGATATTCCGCTCCAAATCCATCCCGGCACACAAAGAAATCGGGATGAAGATACTGGGGCCATTTCTTTCCGTCGAAGATCCTGACACGTTCTTTTTCATGCGCGGCTTTCCCGACCTACCTTCGCGTGAACCGATGAAAGCCAAGTTTTATGAAGGCCCACTCTGGAAGCGCGAACTGGAAAATCTCCTGATGCCGATGTTGGAAAAATATGAAGTCGTGGTGGTGGAGGACAATGATGGCCTGGTCCAGTGGTAGGGAAATCCATGCACACCTGTCTCAAGTTTGCGCCACGGGCGTTCCCAATGGCACAATAATGGTGACTTTTCAGGCCGTTGGCGCAACGCATAATTCTGCGTCGATTCCAGGCTGAAGGTCATCAATACATGTAAGGCTGCGGGCTTCAACAACCCCGCAGGTCGGGCACGAACCAGTGCAGTGGACCTGCTGGAGCCTGTGGATGCTTTCAACATCTCCGTTCCGGGCGCTAAGCCGCGGGACTGAAGGCGGAATGAAATGTCGACTACGATTGCTCCCTTGGAAGAGCGAGGCGTCAGTTGCTCGCTCGATAATTATCTTGTACTTCCTGACCAGACCATGGACGCGCGGATTGCCGCGGCCAGACGCGAACTTGGCTCGCGCGCTGTCATCCTGGGCCACCACTACCAGCGCGATGAAGTGATTCGCTTTGCCGATTTTCGCGGCGACTCCTACAAGCTGGCGCAGGAAGCCGCGCGCACCAGCGCCGAATACATTGTTTTCTGCGGTGTACACTTCATGGCCGAAAGCGCCGATGTGCTGGCCCACGACGGGCAGCAGGTGATCCTGCCGGATTTGAACGCCGGCTGCTCCATGGCCGACATGGCGGAAATTGGCCAGGTTGAAAGCTGTTGGGAGCAGCTTGTTTCCCTGGGCCTCACTGATCAAGAGGGTCGTGGCATTACGCCGCTGACTTATATGAACTCCACGGCGGCGATCAAGGCGTTTTGTGGCGAGCGCGGCGGCCTCGTGTGTACATCGTCGAATGCGCCGGCGGCGTTCAAGTGGGCGTTTGCACGCAATGAAAAGATTCTCTTCCTGCCTGACCAGCATCTCGGGCGCAACACGGCATTTGCCATGGGCATTCCGCTGGACCAATGCGTGGTGTGGGACCCCTTCATGATCGGCGGCGGAGTAGACCCGCAGAGACTGCGCCGCGCGAAAGTGATTTTGTGGAAGGGACATTGCTCGGTACACCAGAGATTCCTTCCCGAGCACGTGGATAAAGTCCGCGCGCGGTATCCGGATATCAAGGTGATTGTTCATCCGGAATGCCGTTGGGAAGTCTGCCAAAAAGCTGACGGCATCGGCTCCACGGAGGGTTTGCTCAAGATGATCGCGAGCGCGCCGGCCGGCAGCAAGTTTGCGGTAGGTACGGAGATACATCTGGTGAACCGCATGGGCAAGGAGTTTGCCAGAGAAGGTAAAATGGTGATGACCCTGGATGAATCCGGCTGCCTGTGTACCACGATGTTCCGCATATCACCACAGCATCTGTGCTGGGCTCTGGAAAACCTGACAGAAGGCAACGTGGTGAACCGCATACAGGTACCGGAAGACGTGAAGCACTGGTCCCGCGTGGCGCTGGACAGGATGCTGGAAACACGCTGACGGGCCGTGTACGCAAGTGGCCTTCTCTATCGCTGACGAATCGTGGTACAACAGGTAACGCACTCGCAAACTTATGGCCAAACAAAAGACTTTCACTCTGGAAGAGGCGCACACGCTGCTGCCGGTCCTGCGGTCGCTGCTGAAGCGCAGCATGGAGGGGAAGCGGCTGATTGAGCGAGTGGAGAAAGAGCTGCAAGACCTGAAACACCGAATTCTACTGAGCGGCGGGCTCATGGTGGATGTGCCGGCGGTGGCGCGGCGCCGGGCCGAGCGCGACAAGGCCCTGCAGGAGATCAAAGACGCTCTGGCGGAGATTGACGCCATTGGAGTGCAGGTAAAAGACCTGGACATCGGCCTGCTCGATTTCCCCTGCGCCGTGGGCGATGAAATTGTTTTGTTGTGCTGGAAATATGGGGAAGAGAAGATCGAGTTCTGGCATGGCATGGAAGAAGGATTTCGCGGCCGCAAACCTATCGATGCGCGCATCCTGCGCGGGAAGAAAGAAAAACCAAACTGATTCTCTCCATCCTGAAATAAGTCCATTCTTTGGTGCGTCATCATAGTGAGAACTGCTGCTGGCGCGCCGAGCCAGTCGGCGGCGTGTGGGACAGCATTTCAGGGAGCTGACCAATGTCCGACGAATTTGATCCAGGCCAAAGCCTTGAAAGTGAAGCAGACGCGGACTCGCTGTTTGCGCCTAACCCAGATCATCAGTTCCCTCGGTCCTTTCCCGAAAAAATACTCGACATGCTCGATCCTTTTGAAGCTCTGGGAGCGATCCTTGAAGAACCCGGGTTCGGACTGGCGCTGCTGATGGTTGTGGCAGCGGTCGTCGCAACTGCGCTTCTCGTGGGTGGACTGTGGGTTGCCGTGCAGGAGGCATTTCTTTCTGGAGGCCCACCGCAAGGCCTCGGGCTCAAATAGAGAAGACAGCGGCGATGAGGGATCTATGGTTTCTTTCCTTCCACCCACTCAGGCTTGAACTCAGTGTTGGCCAGCCACTCCACCGGACCGAGCATGGAATGGATGGCCTGCTCCATGTGAGTGAAATCCAGGTGGGCCAGGTCGTCGCTGGGGCGATGGTAGTCGGCATGTAAGCCGAAGCTGGAGACGGTTTGGGCGATCACGCCCTGTTTGGCCAGAGCGTAATTATCGGAACGCTGGAAGAATTGCTGTTGCGGATGCGGATCAGCCACCAGTTTGGCACCGTGCTTCGCCAGTTCAGGGCCAAGGTTGCTGCGCTCATAACCGGTAAGCCAGAGTTCGTCAGGCTTTACCGCGGCGTCAGGGCGGCCGATCATCTCAAATTCCAGGTTGGCAACGATATTCTTGAGCGGCACCGGCGGATGCTCCAGAAAATACTGATTACCCTGCCCACCGGTTTCCTCGCTGCCAAAGAAGACGAAGAGCACGGTGCGTTTGGGCGCTTCTTTCCGCGCCAGCGCCCGGGCCAGTTGCAGCACGGCCACGCAGCCGGAAGCGTCGTCGTCGGCTCCGTTATATATGTTGTCGCCGTTGACCGCTTCACGTATCCCCAGATGGTCCATGTGCGCGGTGAGCAGGATGACCTGATCTTTCCGTTTTTCGTCGCGGCCTTTGAGCACGCCAATCACGTTGCGGGTGTTCCACTGCTTTTTGCCCTGGCGGAAGAAGTTGAACTCGCCGGAGACGTTCTGAATGTAGCCGCCATCGTCGCCCGCGGGCTCAATGCCGATCTGGCGCAACTGCGAAGCCAGATAAACGGCGGCAAGCAACTCGTCGTGCGAGCCGCTGCCGCGTCCCTGCATGGCGTCACTGGCAAGAAATTCCATAGCGCCACGAATCTCGGCGGCATCACGGCTGGATTGCGGCTGCTGGGCAGAAGCTGCGGTGAGAAGCAAAAAAAGATTGCAGAATAAGAAAAGTTTTGTCCGGCTCGCCATTCTTCTCCTCGACTGAGCAGTATACCGTGCAGTGTTCAGGAGTTCTGAGCTTGGCCGAACTGCGTAGGCGGCGCAGGATGGCGTTAGCGAGCATCTTTGCTCACGCGTGCGGGACGCGCGGCGGGCGCACGGCGGTCAAGTTCGTCCTCAACCTGGCCCAGCCAGCGCAGCTCAATTCGAAACTGTTCGATTACGAGTTTGATCATCCAGACGGCTTCATGGAAGCCATGGCCCACTTCTTTTTCGACCGCGCGCAGCGTTGCTTCTTCACGGGCCAGTTCGCTCTGCAAGAACTCGCGCCGCCGCTTGATCTGCTGCCGGAACACTCCGGACCGCGCCTGCCAGGAGAGGGCCATCCAGGTGAGAAAGGGCGGACGGTCGCGCTGTGTGGTCCAGTCTTCGCGTTCCAGTGCTGCGGCCAGGGCCGCGCGGCCTTTTGCAGTGGTGGAGAAGATGCGCCGCTCGGGACCAAGAGCAGGCTCCGGGTCACCGGTGGCGCGGACGAGCCCGAGCCGCGCAAGTTTTTCCAGCGAATAATAAACCTGCGGGCGCGAAATGCCGGCCCAGTCCTGTACCTGGCGGCGCTCGAGTTCCAGGTTGGCCTGGTATCCATGCATCGGCTGCTCCGCCAGCAGGCTGAGCAAAACGAGATCAGGGATGGTCAGCTCGCGCTTCTTAGCTGCGGGCATGGCGCGCTTTCCGCTGCCGGCTCCAGTACCACCACTGGCATTGCTCGGCCGGGAGCAGAGGATTGCGGGCCTGAGCTACGGCCGCAGAGAAGACGTCCTGGCAGCAGATGTCGACGCGCTGGCCGGTGATGCGGCAGAGCTTTTGATAAAGGTGGGCTGGGTTTTGATTATGAGATTGTCGACATGTGGCTCGGCTTTGCTGGTCTTGCTAAATGCAGTGTTCGGCAATTCAACATCGGAGGATCAAAGATGAAACCCGCGACCATAAAAAAGATCACGCCTATCCTGTTCGCGCAGGAGATTGAGCCGTGCATCCAGTTCTGGACAGAGAAAATGGGCTTCCAGAAAACAGTGGAAGTGCCGGAAGGCGACAAGATCGGCTTTGTGCTACTGGAGAAGGCCGGATTGGAGCTGATGTACCAGAGCTATGCCAGCGTGGAAAAAGACAACGCCGCCACGGCCGTTGCGGTGCGGAAAGGCCCGACATTCTTGTATATCGAGGTCGAAGACCTGAACGCTGCAATCACCACGACCAAAGGTGCAGAGCTGGTCATGCCAGTGCGTAATACTTTCTACGGCGCAAAAGAGTTCGGCATCAAAGACCCGGTTGGGCACTACATTATTTTTGCCCAGCAGGGCGCGGCGCACCAGCAGTGACGCCTGGCCGCGGCGGACGGCCAAAGATGAGAGGGCGTCTATCGCGCAGAACACATGGCCTGCCGGACAGGGCCGGGCCGCACCTGTTTTGCGCCTGGGCTGGCTGTTATAGTGTGAAGAAAAACAATGCAGAAATCCCCCAGCTCCGAACCTGTCCCGGTCAACAGCCGCGTCACCTTCCCAGCGCTCTTGCTGGCCGTCATGACGCTGTGCATCCTTGCCGGATGCAGCGGCGGAGGCGGCGGTTCTGACCGCGGGGAATACGCCTACGTTGCGGTCACGGAAGCGGGACTGCGCGACCACGTCTCCACGCTGTACAACAAGACCGGCGTAGTACACAACGGCGAGCGGTTGCAGGTGCTGGAACGGATGCAGAACAAGCGCTTTGTGCGCGTGCGCTCCCCCCGGGGAGAAGAAGGCTGGGTGCAGGAGCGATATCTGGCCGACCAACAAACTTATGATCAGTTCCAGCGGCTGGCAGAGCACTTCAAAGGTGCGACCGCCCAGGCCACAGCCGCAACTACGGAGCAAGTGAAAGTTCACGTGCTGCCCGGGCGTAAGACCGGATATCTCTATCTGCTGAACGAAAAACAGAAAGTCGACCTGTTGCAGCGCCAGACGGTGGACCGCAACGCTCCGCCACAACAACTCAAAGAAGACAAGCCGAAAGACACGGATGACAGCCCGGAAGAAGAAGTAAAGGGCGACAATGCAGGGCCACCGGCGATCCGGGAAGACTGGTGGCTGGTGCGCGATACGCAAAATCGCGTGGGATGGGTGCTGGGCCGGACGTTGTATCTGGACGTCCCTGAAGATATCGCGCAATATTCCGAAGGACAGCGCATTGTGGCCAGCTATCCATTGGATGAAGTCCAGGATGGCGACAAGAAAATTCCGGAATGCCTGGTGCTGTTCACGGAAAACAAAGACGGATTGCCTTACGACTTCAGCCAGGCGCGGGTCTTTACCTGGAACCTGCGCAAACATCGCTATGAAACCGCTTTTCGCGACCGCGACCTGGCCGGCGTCCTGCCGGTGACGCTGGGTCGGCGGGATTTTGAAAAAGAAGGGAACCTGCGCACCTTCATACTGCGCCTGAAAGAAGATGGCGAAGTGCGTGAGAAGACTTACAAATTTAACCCGCCTATCGTGCGGCGCGTACTTGCGCCGGGTGAAGAGCCGCCGAAACCAAAGCATAGGAAGTCCGGCCGGCGCGCAAGATAACCTGTTGAAAACAGAATAGCTGCTGCAACGATTTTCGGGCGCTGGCATCCAGCTACCTGCTTCTGCCGTCCAAGATGGTATGGCAGAAAAGGTAAAGCAGCTGAATCTGGAACGGGACTACAAGAAGTATTTGTACTTCATTGATGGTGACGGAAACGTGTGCCAGAAGCCGAAATCGGGGGAAGGTGAGAACCAGGTGCTGGTGCCCCACGCGATTCAACGCGATAACCAGTATCTTTACTTCATTGACAAAGAGGGCGATGTGGCGCGGTCGCCGCGGGCAACACGCCGGACCAAGAAGGTAGCCTGACTCAGGGCGGATGAGCAAGCAAGGCTTAAACCTGCTGGTTTTTCGCGAAGGCCGCAGGCGAGTGAGCGGGCCGGACCTGAGGCTCGCTTTGATGGCGCAGCTTGAAGCTCTCGGCGGGCTAGCGCCGCGCGAGAAGTTGATCGGCGCTTTGCTGCGCGCGGGCGAACTAGAGTGCGGCGTGGCCGATGCGGACGGCGCTCCCGCCCAGTCGCTGGCGGAACTCACTGATTGCCTGGCTGAGGCCCTGCTGAGCGGCCAGCTTCCCGATCATTTTTCCAAAATCAAAACCGCTGTTTCGCAGGCCCCTGTACCAGGGTGGTTGAACATCTCCACTGCGGAGGGCTTTGCATACTATGCGCTCCATCCGCTGGCGTACGCCGACGCGCTGGCGAAACTGCCGGCGCTGCCTGAAAACGTTGTGGTGGTCGGAATCAGGAGCATTGGCACAACGCTGAGTGCGATGACGGCCGCAGCCGCGCGCGTGCGTGGCCTGCAGGTACAGCGCATGACCGTACGTCCGGGCGGCCATCCTTACAATCGCCGAACCCAGTTTTCGCCTGACCAGCTTCAGGTGATACAGCGCGGCGTTTCTTGCGGGGCTGCGTTTCTTATTGTGGATGAAGGGCCCGGGCTGAGCGGATCGTCATTTCTCTCGGTGGCGGAGGCACAGGAACAAGCAGGGGTGGCGCGGGAGAGAATCGTCTTGCTGTGCGGCCATGAACCGAACGTGGACAAGTTGTGCTCTGCCAAGGCGGCGCAGCGCTGGCGCCGGTTTAACTGCGTGCCGGTTTCAAACGAGGGACGCAAGCCCGATGGAGCTGACATTTTCATCGGCGCGGGCCAGTGGCGCGGCCAGTTGTTCAGCAATGAGTCCTCATGGCCGGAGTCATGGAGCAACATGGAGCGGCTCAAATATGTTTCGTCATCGGAGAAGACAGAGCGCCGATTGTTTAAGTTCGCCGGCCTTGGCTACTACGGAGATGCTTCCGTGGCGCGCGAAGATCAGGTCGCCATGGCGGGATTCGGCCCATTGCCGCGCCGTGAGAGCGACGGATTTGTTTCGTATCCGTGGCTCGACGACCGGCCTATGGCGGCTGACGACCTTTCACCCGCTGTGATCGCCCGCCTGGCAGAATATTGCGCGTTTCGTGCGGACGCTTTCGGTCTCGCTGAGGCAGATGTTTGTCCATTGCAACAGATGGCGGAGCACAATTTGGCTGAACTTGAATTTGATCTTTCTGTAGCGCTGAAGTTCGAGCGTCCGGTCATCGCCGATGGACGGATGCAGCCGCATGAATGGATCGTCACGTCCGCGGGCAAGATGCTGAAGACGGACTCCGGCAGCCACGGCGATGATCACTTCTTTCCCGGGCCGACCGATATTGCCTGGGACTTGGCGGGAGCAATCGTCGAATGGCGGATGAACACCGAACAGGCAAGCGAGTTTCTGGATCTGTACCGGCGCGGCAGCGGCGACGACGCAAGCGCGAGAATTGCGGACTTCCTCCGCGCCTACACGGTCTTCCGTTGCGCGTATTGCGAGATGGCGGCCAGTGCGCTGCAGGACGCAGCAGAACAGTCCCGGCTGGATTTGGCCGCCGCCAACTACGCCGGGTTGCTGTCGACACTGGCTTCAGAACATCGTGCCACGAACCGCTCGATCAGTTTCGCGCTACACTAGCCTTCCATGCGCGATCCGGTCGAGCTGGAAATTTTCAAGAGCCTCTTCCACTCCATTGCGGAGGAGATGGGCGCGGCGCTGCGCCGTACGGCTTTCTCTCCCAACATCAAGGAACGGCGCGATTACTCCTGCGCGGTCTTTGATGGCCAGGGTGAAGTGGTGGCCATGGGCGACCACATGCCGGTACATCTGGGATCGATGCCCATGTCAGTGCGCGCGGCGGTGGACAAGCTAACGCTCAACCCAGGTGACGTCGCCATCCTGAACGATCCGTTTTGCGGCGGCACGCACCTGCCGGACATTACGCTAGTGGCTCCGGTGTTTCTGAGCGGCAAGAAAAAGCCCGCCAAGCCCGCGTTTTACGTGGCCTCGCGCGCTCATCATGCCGATGTCGGCGGAACGTATGCGGGCTCCATGGGCATCTGCCGCGAGATTTACCAGGAAGGCATACGCATCCCGCCGATCAAGTTGATTGCGGGCGGCCAGTTGCAGAGTGATGTGTTGCGCCTGTTGCTCAACAACGTACGCACGCCGGAAGAGCGGCAGGGCGACCTGAACGCACAGATTGCCGCCTGCCACACCGGCGCGGCGCGGCTGATGGAGATTGTGGAGCGCTATGGCTTTCCCCGCGTGCAGCGCGTGCTGGCAGAGTTGCAGGAGTATTCAGAAAAGCTGATGCGGACGTTTCTGAGCAAGGTGCCGCAGGGCCGCTATGAAGCCGAGGATTTTCTCGATGATGATGGCGCGGGCTCCGGTCCGGTGCGCATCGCCGTGGCGCTCACGTTTATGCCTGCGCGAGCCGGCAAGCCGCTAGTCACAGTGGATTTCACCGGCAGCGCACCGCAGGTCGCGGGCAGCATCAATGCGGTGGAAGCCATCTCTTACTCGGCGTGCTTCTATGTATTCCGCTGTCTGTTGCAAGAAGACGTGCCGGCAGCCGCGGGGCTGATGCGTCCGGTGCGAATGATTGCTCCTTGGGGAACCGTGGTCAACGCGCGGCCGCCTGCGGCTGTTGCAGGCGGAAATGTTGAGACCTCGCAGCGCATTGTCGATGTGCTGCTGCGCGCGCTGGCCCAGGCCATGCCCGACCGCGTGCCTGCGGGATCGTCCGGCACCATGAATAATCTGACGATCGGCGGCATTGACGAGCGTACGGGCGAGCCCATTGCCTATTACGAGACCATCGCCGGCGGGATGGGCGCGCGTCCGAACCGGCCGGGCGTGAGCGGCGTTCACACGCATATGACCAACTCGCTCAATACGCCGGCGGAAGCGCTGGAGTATGCGTATCCTCTGCGCGTGACGCAATACTCATTGCGCAAGGGAAGCGGAGGCGCAGGCAGGTTTCGCGGCGGCGATGGCATTGTGCGCGAAGTTGAACTGCTGGCTGATTCAGAAGTCACGCTGCTGGCGGATCGTCGCAGTCGCGGACCCTATGGCCTGCAAGGTGGCGCTGATGGCGCACCCGGAAGGACAGAGATCATCCATCACGATGGTAGGCGCGAAACGCTGCCGGGCAAGGCCAGCGTGCGGGTGAAAAAAGGTGCGAAGGTCAGGATTGAATCGCCCGGCGGTGGCGGCTGGGGCCGGGGCTAACGGCAAAACCTACCACGGAGGCACGGAGACACGGAGAAAGCAAGACGATTCGGATAGTCGAACTTGCTCACGTGTAACTCTGAATGCCATTGCCAGCTGCTTACTGCTGCGGCGTTGGCGTTGGCGATGGCTGGTTCTTTTTCTTTTTGTTGAGCACCTGGTTCAGCACATCGCCCAAGTTAGGAGCAGGAGTCGGCGTAGCTTCCGGCTGCTGGCCTTGATTGTTGCCGACCGCGGGGCTGGCCGGCTGTTGCTGTTGGTTCTGCTGCTGCTGCTGCTGCTGCTGTTGTTGCTGCTGGCC
>Ga0209647_1003156_pt1 | contig 12909 bp, 10 predicted proteins | sample GraSoi_2013_60cm_FD_185827 | JGI IMG/M metagenome (GOLD analysis project Ga0209647, IMG submission 185827) | Grasslands soil microbial communities from the Angelo Coastal Reserve, California, USA - Sample 9_17_2013_60cm (SPAdes) (version 2) | ecosystem: Environmental > Terrestrial > Soil >... | reverse complement strand
GGGCTTCGTTCAACACCAGAGAGGTGGCATGCGTTGCTCCGGCTTCCCGAACGAGCACCACGTCCAAGACACGTTCGTGCTTGTACCCACGGGAACGCTTGACCGTGGAACGCCCAAACACGATGCAGTTGGCACGGTGCTATCAGGCAGTATCGCACATCTCATCAGATGCTCGCCTGCGGGCGAGGCGGCATGCATCCCCTGCCCTGAAGAGGCGGGGCCTTCTGCCCCTGAAAGGTAAGCGCGTCACGTGGAAACTTGGCGTAATGCCGTACGGCAGCGGCGATGATGTCATGGGCGGCGCGGCACAGCAGATGGCGGGCAGTGGTACGACAGTGCGCCACGCCGACGGCGGTCCGGGGAAGTGCTACAGTGTGAGTAGGTACGGTTGCAAGCGCGAGTGGTGGCGCGAGGGGTAGACATCCTGGAAGGGGGCATCTATGGCGCGTACGCGGGGACGGCTGGCCTGCTCGTTTTGTGGTAAGCGCCAGGATCAGGTGCAACGTCTGATCGCGGGTCCGGGCGTCTATATCTGCGCGGAGTGCGTGGGGCTGTGCAACGAGATTCTTGTCGACAATGCGCATATTTCGCCCAGGCCAGAGTGCATGCCAGGCACGGCGCCCCATGCGCCGCACCAGAGTGAGGCGCTGCCATGGTGGCGGCGTGGTGGATGGCTCCCTGCCCTGAAGTGGCAGGGCTCATCCTGATCGCGGCACTCTCGTGGAGGGCGAGGGCTGTGGCTACCGCGACAGTCGCCCACCGCCGCCAGGGGACGTGAGGGGTTAGCCCTGGCTCTTCAGGCCAGGGACCGCTCCGGCGGTCGCCACGCACCGTCTGCCTTGCACGGATGGCATCGCCGAGGATTAGCCACGGCCTTCAGGCCGGGAAGCGCTCTGACCGGATGGCAGATAGCACACACGCCACCGTAGCTTGGGGCGCTGCGCCGTCACGTCACGCTGGCCGGAGCTCCGCTGTCCCCACCGCGCGCGCCAGCGCCGGCGGCAGCATCACTGTGCCGTCCGCGCGCTGCCCGTTCTCGATGAGCGCCGCCAGGGTACGGCCGATGGCCAGCGCCGAGCCGTTCAGGGTGTGGGGGTAGCGCGCCCGCCCGCCCGCCGCCGGACGGTAGCGCAGCCCCAGGCGGCGTGCCTGGAAGGCGCCGCAGTCGCTCACCGACGAGACCTCGACGTGGCGCCCCTGGCCCGGCATCCACACCTCGATGTCGCACGTGCGCTGCGCGCTGAAGGGCAGCTCGCCGGCGCTAAGCGCCACCACACGGTGCGGCAGACCGAGCGCGCGCGGCACCGCCTCGGCGTCCGCCAGCAGCGTCTCGAAGGCCGCATCCGCCGTCTCGGGCGTGGCGACACGCACCAGCTCCACCTTGTCGAACTGATGCTGGCGCAGCAGCCCGCGCGTCGCCGCTCCCGCCGAGCCGGCCTCGCGCCGGAAGGCCGGCGTCGCCGCCGTGTACGCCAGCGGCAGCCGCGCCTCCGCCAGCGTCTCGCCAGCGTGTAGCGCCACCAGCTGCGCCTCCGCCGTGGGGCTGAGGTACAGCTCATCCTGGGCGACGGCATACAGGTCGTCCTGGTGCAGTGGCAAATGCCCGGTGCCTTCCAACGTTGCGCGCCGCAAGAGGTGTGGCGGCGCCACCTCGACGTAACCGTGCGCCGCGTGCAGCTCCAGCATCAGCGCCGCCAGTGCGCGCGCCAGCCGTGCACCCATCCCCAGCAGCAGCGGGAAACGTGTGCCCGCCAGCTTTGTCGCCCGCGGCAGGTCGAGGATGCCCAGCGCCGCGGCCAGCTCGTCGTGGGTGCGCGGCGCGAAGTCTAGCGTCGGCGGCTCACCCCACTGGCGCAGCACCACGTTGGCCGCCGGGCCGTCGCCCTCCGGCACGCGGGGATCGGGCAGGTTGGGCAGCCGCAGCGCCACCTCGCGTAGCCGCGCCTCCAGGGCGCCGAGCGCCTCCGCCGCTGCCCGCCGCTCGCGTGCGCGGGCGCGCGCCTCCTCGGTGCCGGGCGCATGCGCGCCGCGCCGCGCCTGTGCCGCCATGCGTGCCAGGTCATCGTGCCGGGTGGCCGCCTCCCTCCGCTCGGCATCGAGCGCCCGCCAGCGGTCCAGGTCCCGCTCCGCCTCGGCGCCGGCGTGCCGGCGGCGCAGGCCCGCGCGAACCTCGTCCGGCCACTCGCGCAGCAGCTTCTCGCCAAGCATGGTACGTCCTCCCCGTCTGCCCGCGGAGCCAAGCAAATGGGATGCGGCGGGTCAGCTCACTTCTCGCGCAGTGTCGGGAACAGGATCACTTCGCGAATGCTCGACTGATCGGTCAGCAGCATCGTCAGCCGGTCGATGCCGCCGCCGTAGCCACCGGTGGGTGGCATGCCGAACTCCAGCGCTTCGAGGAAATCCTCATCCAGCGGCTGCGCCTCGTCGTCGCCGTGCACTCGCTGCCGCGCCTGCTCTTCGAAGCGCGCGCGCTGCTCCAGCGGATCGTTCAGCTCGGTGAAGGCGTTGCCCAGCTCGAGCCCGCCGGCGAAGGCCTGGAAGCGCTCGGCTGTGTCGGGCGCGCCCGGCTTCTGCTTGGCCAGCGGCGAGAGGTCGCGCGGGTAGTCGTACAGGAAGAGGGGGTCCTTGATGCGGGCCGTCTCGCCGCGCGTGATGGCATCCTTGAGCGTGTCGATCAGCCGGCCACGGGCCAGCTTCGGGTCTGCCTCGAAGCCGCTTGCGCGCATCGCCGCCGCCAGCGCCTCGCGCTCCGGGTAGTTCTCGTAGTCGATGCCAGTGAACTCGGCGATGGCCTCGCGCAGCGTCAGGCGCTTCCACGGCGGCGCGATGTCGATCGCCGCGCCCTGGTACTCGAAGCGCGTCGTGCCGAGCACCGCCTGCGCGACAGCGGCGTACAGCTCCTCGACCAGTCGCATGACGTCTTCGTAGTCGGCATACGCCTGATAGAACTCCATCATCGTGAACTCGGGGTTGTGGTCGCGGTCGATGCCCTCGTTGCGGAAGTTCCGCGCGATTTCGTAGACGCGCTCCAGCCCGCCGACGATCAGCCGCTTGAGGTAGAGCTCCGGCGCGATGCGCAGATACAGGTCGCGGTCCAGCGTGTTGTGATGCGTCACGAAGGGGCGCGCGGTGGCGCCGCCGTACAGCGGCTGCAGGATTGGCGTCTCGACCTCGATGAAGCCGTGGCTGTTGAGGAACTCGCGCATCGAGGAGAGCACGCGGGCGCGCGCGAGGAAGATCGGGAACTCCACATCGCGGTTGGCGATCAGGTCCAGATAGCGCTTGCGGTGGCGTGTCTCAGGATCGAAGAGCTTGAGGTCGCCGCCCGCGCCCTTGGCTGGCAGCGGGCGCAGCGTCTTGGCCAGCAGCTCGTAGTGATCCACGCGCACCGTCTTCTCGCCGGTCTTCGTCGTGAAGAGCGTGCCGCGGGCCTGCAGAAAGTCGCCGAGATCGAGCAGCCGGATGCGCCGGAAGGCTTCCTCGCCGATGTCGTTCAGTTTGAAGTACAGCTGAATCCGGCCTGTGGCGTCTTCAATGCGCGCGAAGACCGACTTGCCCATGTCGTTTAGCGCCATCAGCCGGCCGGCGACGGTGACACGCTGCCCTTGCAGCGCATCGTAGCGGGCCAGCGCGTCCGCAGCCGTGATGTCGCGGCTGCTCCGTGCGGGATACGGCTCGACCCCGGCCTCGCGGAGGGCCTCCAGCTTCTCCAGCCGGGCCTCACGCTCGTCAGACATCTATCTCATCCTCCAGTTGGGTGGCATACCGGCCTATTGTATCACGCGTGGTCGCCCGCTCAGTGAGCCAGCATGCCGCAGTGGTCACCGGATGTCTAAGCCGAATAGTGGGTGGAACCAATACGGGAGCAGCGCCACGACGCCGCAGAGCGTGGCCGTTCCAAGCAACAGGGCCAGCCGGCGCTGCTGAGGCGACCGTTCGCCCCAGGCCAGCAGCAGCGCGAGTCCAAGGCCCGCTGCCGCCCCGCCAACCAGCCCTATTGCCAGGCCGCGCAGAGTGCCGCTAGGATCGAGTATGCTGCGCGATGCCGCGATCAATGGGTCGCCGACATCGGCATGCTGGAAACCTGCCGCCAGGCCGATGAAAATGCCGGCGGCGATGCCCACGGTGGCGCCAGCCCAGTGGAGGGGGAGGGGCGCACGTGGCCTCGCCGTCATCGTGCGTGCCAAGCCACTCGCCAGCGCGCCGACGAGGGAGCCAGCCAGGCCGAAAATGCCCAGCCCGAAGAGCAGACCCAGCACATAATCAACTGGCGTATCTGCAGGCGGCATATCGGGAACCTGGGCGTAGCGCGGCAGCATGAAGGGAAACAGGCCCAGGCTCCAGCCCAGCAATGCGAGTGTGAGTCCTGCGGCGAGGCCGCCGAGCACATGCTTCACTGTACGGTTACGGTCGCGTGCGTTAACGATGGCACTGTCCTCGCTAGAGTCGCGCCGCTGGCGTTCTCGCCGCCGCGCGCGCCAGGTGCCCAGCGTGCCACCGGCAAGGACGCCGCCGAGCCCAAAGAGCAGGCCTACCTCTGGACCGACGCCGCTATCCAGCTCTGGACCGAAGCCGGCGGCGCTGCCGAACACCAGCCAGTATGTGGCAAGGCCGCTGGCGAGGCCGCCAGCCATGCCCAGCACCAGGCCGGCGGGCAGGAGTTTTAGCCGCGCGAGCGTGGCTCCGAGCAACATGCCCAGGCCTATTCCCAGCACGATGCCAGAGGAGAGTCCTCCAGCCGGGGTAAACCTCGAGACGCCGGCGTGGGATTGCACTGCCATGAAGCCGAGTGCGCCCGCCAACCCGAACGCCAGCCCAACGACGAGACCGCTCGCCAGCCCGTCCAGCACATCCAGCCGAACCCACAAGAGCTGTACGTGCGTCGCTGCCCTCGCTTCTGTGAGCCGGGCGATCACGAGTGACACGCCCAGCAGACAGAGGACACCCACGAGGATGACACCGTGGGACGCCATCGTTCCAGGAACGAAGAAGCTGCCTGCCCCGCTACTCATCACGTCCTCCTCGCACGCGCGCACACGGGCGTGGCGCCGCACATCGCCTGCCTGTGAATAATGTACAGGGTAGGTGCGGGTGGTGACATGTGATGTGAGCGCCGCCAGCGTGCCGCTTCATCGCGCAATGATGGCAATCAGTGGCCGGAGCACATCACCGCGTGTCCATAAGTGCGCGCGACTACTCCGCGGTGGGCTGCTCCAGCTGCGCGCGCGCGAAGGCCAGGCGGCGCAGCGTGCGCTCTTTGCCCAGCACCTCCAGCATCTCCGGCAGGCCCGGCGTCTCCTTGCGGCCACTCACCGCCACGCGCACGAGCATGAAGACCGGCCCACGGTCCGGCACCGCACTGCCGTCGGCCTTGGTGCGGATGAAGCCGTGCTCCGTCACGAAACGGTCCAGCGTCGTCAGCAGCGTCTTGTGCGTCCAGTCCGCCACGTCCGCGAGCACCGGCAGCAACAGGTCCAGCGTCGCCACGGCGCGCGCGGCGTCTAGCTGTTTGCTCAACAGCAGCGTGGCGTCGTACTCCGGCTGCTCGACGAAGAAGTACGACGTGAGCGTCGGCACGTCGGCCAGCGTCTTGATGCGCTCCTGGTCCAGCGTGATTACGCGCGCCGCGTACGCTCGGTCGAGCCGCGCCGCCACGTCCTCCGGCAAGCCCCGCAGCAAGAACGGCAGCGCGCGCTCCGTCAGCTCCTCGGGCGTCATGCGGCGAATGTACTGGCCGTTGAACCAATCCAGCCGCTCCTTGTCGAAGATGGCAGGCGAGGTTCCAATGCGCCGTTCGTCGAAGACCTCGATCAGCTCGTCCAGCGTGAAGAATTCCTTCTTGTCGTCGTACGACCAGCCGAGCAGCACGAGGAAGTTGACGATCGCCTCCGGCAGATAGCCCAGCGCGCGGTATTCTAGGAGCGGCAGCGCGCCGTGGCGCTTGGCGAGCTTGCTGCGGTCCGGCGCCAGCACCAGCGGCACGTGAACCACCACCGGCTCCGGCCAGCCGAGCGCGCGATAGACCTGCGCGTAGCGCGGCGCACTGGGGATGTACTCCTCACCGCGAATCACATGCGTGATATTCATCAGATGGTCGTCGATGATGTTGGCGAAATTATAGGTCGGGTAGCCGTCAGACTTGAGCAGCACCATGTCGTCGATGGTGCTGTTGTCGACGGTGATGTCGCCACGCAGGAAGTCGTGGAACGTCGTGGTGCCCTCGATGGGAGCGGCGAAGCGCACCACCGCCGGCAGCCCTTCGGCCTCGCGCGCGGCGCGCTCCTCCGCCGTGAGGAAGCGGCAGCGCCGGTCGTACCCGGTTGGCTGTTTGCGCGCCTCCTGCTCCGCACGCATGGCGGCCAGCCGCTCCTCCGTGCAGTAGCAGCCATAGGCGTGGCCAGACGCGATCAGCCGCTCGGCATACTCCTTGTAGGTGTCGAGCCGGTCGGACTGGAGATATGGGCCATACGGGCCGCCGATGTCGGGGCCTTCGTCCCACTCCAGGCCGAGCCAGCGCAGCCCCTCCATGATGCCTTCTATGGAGCCGGGCACCAGGCGCTTGCGGTCGGTATCCTCGACGCGCAGCACGAACTGGCCACCGGAGTGGCGCGCGGCCAACCACTCGAAGAGGGCGGTGCGATAGTTGCCGATATGGGGGAAGCCCGTCGGGCTGGGCGCGTAGCGCGTCCGCACGGGGCGGTCGCTCGTAGATGTATCATGTCCAGCGTTTTGGTTTGTAGTCATCTTTCGACTCTTTCATACATCTATTGCCTGACCTCTTCTTGACACCTCGTTGCCCAGAGACGATACTGAACAGTGGATGGGGTTGCCAAGATGTTCTTGGCACGAAGACTCTCTCCACCTGGGCTGTCGTTTCTGTTCGCGGGCTTCCACTGACACCTAGCTTCCAGTGGGTAAAACGGAAAAAGCGGCCAGGTTCCCTTGTGGGAAGCATGCTCCCTTCTGGTTGGCCGTAGTCCACCCACCCATCGAGTTGTCTTGTCAACCGATGCAGGTTAACGGTTGTCCTGTTTGCTGGCAGGACAATCAACTATTAGTCACTCGCTACTCCTCGGGTCCGGCGCCCCGACTCCCAACCCCTCTCCCACATGGAGAGGGGACACGCGTGCCTGCCAGTGCGACACGAGAGGTCGTGCTGGCTACCCTCTCTCGTGGGGTGGGGACAGTCCCCCGCCTGAAGGCCGGGGCTCATCCCTCTCGCACCATTGCGACGAGGGCATACGGTTTGGTGGCCGCCGCGTCTGCCCTGCATGAGATGCATTGCGTAGGATGAGCCCTGCCGCTTCAGGGCAGGGAGCAAGGAGCCCCACGATACCCACCTGCGACGCACCCGAGCGGGGGCACAGTCCCCGGCCTGAAGGCCAGGGCTCATCCTTGGCGGGACCATCCGTGCCGGGCAGACGGTGCGTTGCGGCCACAGCCCTCGCCCGCCACAGCAGTGCCGCGCGCAGGATGAGCCTTGCTGCTTTAGGGCAGGGAGTCGTTCACCACGCGCGTCTGGCTCCCCTCTCCGGCGCGGAGAGGGGCCGGGGGTGAGGTCCCGTCCCTGCGTCGCGCAGGCGCAGATGCACTCAGTTTGATTCTATCACGTGCGCTGCGGCAGCAGCCTGGCACCCCAGAGCCATACGGCGGCCACCAGTGCGAGGACCAAGCCAAGCAGCGCCACGAAGATGCCTGAGTCGCCGGACCAGTTGCCCCGAGTCAGCCCCAGCGAGGTGGGCCGGCTGCTGACGAGCTGAATGCCGGCGGCGGCGAGGACCACCAGGAACGACGCGGTGGCAATCCATGCCACTGCCCAGCCGGCGAGCGTATGTGAGTTGGCGTGCCGCCAGAGGCCGACGAGCAGCAGGAGCGCGCCGCCCGCCAGCAGCAGACCGACGGCATGCAGGGCCACGAGCGCGTCCAGGAAGGGGAACGTCGTGTGGATGCCGTAGCCGACCACGCCGCTGAACGGCAGACCGGTGCATGAGCCGAAGAACAGCGGGACGGCGTTGCAGTTGACGGTGGCCCAGGGGAACGCCAGCGTGCCAAGCTCCCACAGCAGCACGCCCGCCGTCAGCATTCCGGCGCCGGGAATGTGGCGCCGCACCCTGGCCCCCAGCGTCTCGGCGCTGGCTGTCTCCATGCCAGCGCGCCGGTCGTCGGCGAATAGCGCGACCAATCCCCAAACCGCCAGCGCCAGCGCACCCACGGCGAGCGGCATACCCACGCCAAGCTGGCCGTCGAGCACGTCGAATGTCTGCTCGGTCGGCAGCAGAGTGAGGTGACGCGGGACTCCCCCCGCCGTGCTGCCGCTGCCCAGATACTGCGCCAGGGTGACGGCGGAGATGACGCAGACGACGATAGTGACTGCCAGCCAGAGCGCAAAGACTGCGAGCGCCGTGCGCCGCACCCAGCCCGCGCCCTGCCAGAGCAGCGGCTGCGAGAGGATGCCGAGCACGGTCAGCGCACTCCAGACGAAGAGGGCGCCGGGGCGCCCGAACAGGACGTCGAGCGGCGGCGCGGCGATGGCGGCAGGATCGAGGTAGAGCGTGAAGCTCGGCTGCCTGTCCGCCACTCCGGCACTGGTGACGGCGACCGCCACCCACGGCGACCATGCCGCGATCGCGAAGAGCAGTGCGCCGCCGCCCGCCAGTCCGCGCGCGCGCCAGAGTGCCTGTTGGCTTGCCGCCGTCCGCTCCGGTGGCAGTGGAGCCACCACCATGGCGACGGGCGCCGTCGATGGAGATGATGTCGGTGGTGTCTCCGGTGTAGGTGAAGTCGCCGGCATTTCGAACTGGTTGGATTCGCTCATCTGTGGCCCCCTCCCTCTCACTCTCCGCCACGACCGCCGTCAGTCAGTGCCTTTCGTGCGAAGCCAGTGTACACGACATTGGCAAGTGAGAAAAGACGGTTGCTGCGGTACGGCGCGGCTCTGGAGCGAAGCGGGGGATTAGGAGTGGGTGCTCTGAGTACCGGCTGCCGCGCGCTCCAGCAACAGCAGGCCTACCCAGGCGAGCAGCAGGCCGGCCAGTGTCACCGGGATGCCCGAGGCGCGCCGCCACGCGCCGGCGCTGTCGGAGCTCAACAGCGGCGCCTGGGTGATGATCACCGCGACACCGCGCGAAGCGAGCAGGGCACAGCCCGTTGCCGCCAGCAGCCAGCAAGCCACCCAGCCGCGCGCCGCCAGCGCCGCGCCGCCACGCCAGACGGCGAGAACGGCCAGCACTGCGCCGGCCAGCAGCAGACCGTACAGCGGGTACAGCGCGATACTCACATTCCACATCGCGGAGCTGAGGCGCCGGCCGAGCAGCGTGGAGAGCGCGTCGCCAGAATCCAGCCCTGCGCAGTTGCCGTCCACGAAATGGTTGAGCGAGAAGGGAATCGCGGCGCAGTTGTCCGCCGCCCACGGAATCGCGAAGAAGCCCAGCGCCCACACCGCCACGCCCAGCGTTGCCAGCGCGGCGGCGAGCGTCCATGGCCGTGTGCGCGCGGCGCCACCGTCGTCCAAAAGTGCCGGACGTGCGGCCAGTGGCGCGCGCCGCAGCCGCAGCCACGCGCCCCACCCGCCACCGAGCGCTAGCGCCATCAGCGGCACCCCCGCGCCGAGCCGCCAGCCATACGCCGCGGTGGGCGGAGCCTGGGGCGTCGCCAGCAATCCTAACTGTGCCACGCCCAGGAGCGATGCCAGCACGAGCCAGATGCCGTAGGCGTGCGTGGCCCAGCGGGCGGCGCGCGAGCCGGCCTGTCCCCAGAGCAGCGGCGCCAGCACGATCCCCAGGCCTGTCAGCGCGGCCCAGAGCACCGACACGGCGGCGTTGAGGATGACGAACGAGAGTCGAGCGGCGCTGGCTGCTGACAGGTTCAGCAGGTGCCTCGCCAGAAGGGGCAGGATGAAGCTGCCGTCCACGTACATGTAGTTGGCCTGCCCACCACCACCCGCGCTATAGACACCGACGAGCCAGGGTATCCAGGCCGCCACGAAAAACAGCGTCGCCGCCGCGAACGCCAGCAGCCGTGCCTGCCGACCCCAGCCGAGACGTGCCACACGCGGCAGGTCGCTGTGCTCGAAGTCGTCGCCGTCTCCTGGCTCGTCGCTCGCCAGCTGCTCGTCGAACTGCTCGATCACGCGAGACCCGTCTTTCTTGCGGCTACGGCAGCCGGAGGTGCAGCTCCTCCGGCTGCCACACGCCGTCGTGGCAGCGCAGCAGCGGCATGCCATAGTCAGCACTGGAGGGATCGCCGACGGCCCAGCCCTCGGTGGCGGACTGCATAGCCAGGCCCGTCAGCACCTCGCCATGGATCACCAGGCCGGCTTTCGTCCACTGATGGCCGTCATAGTGCAGCGTCACCGCGCCGTGCCCGCCGATCCAGCCGTCCGTCGGCGAGCGCATCGCGACCGCGCTGAGAATGTTGGAGGTCGGCATCTCAACACGCGTGCAGGCATCCCGCACACAATGCAGCGCAATCCCGCTCACCGGCCCGCCGTAGCCAACGGCCCAGGCCTCGCCCGGGCCGGCCGCGGAGATGCTGAGCAGGCTGCCGCCTGGAAACGCGCTGGCCAGCCGCCTGGAAACGCGCTGGCCAGCCGCCGCCACTTGCCGCCGGAGTAGCGCAACACGACAGGGACGATCGATCCGCCAATCGCGTTGCCAACAGCCCAGCCATCGTCGGGTGAGCGCATCGAGATGCTCGACAACTGCACGTTGTCGAGCTGGGGATCTGCCGGCAGGCGGGTCCACGTGCCCTGCTGATAATGAAGCAAGAGCGGCCTGGTGTACACCGGGACCGTATCCGAGCCGGTTGGTCCAGTGGGTGCATTGTTGCTTTCGCTGCCGACGGCCCACCCCTCCTCGGCGGAGAGCATCGAGATGCTGCTGAACACGACCGACGGCCCGGCGATGTCGCCTGCCTCAACGTTCCAGGTCGCGCCGCTGTAATGCAGGATATTCAGACTCGTCGTGCCCCAGACATCACCAGTCGGCAGGGCCACAAGGGCACTGACGAACAGCGCAGGTCCATCGACGCGTCGCCATGCCGAGCCATCGTAGTGCAGCAGGATCGGCGTGCCGCCATTTGTCGACCCGTAGCCGGTGTATCCAGACGCCCAGCCATCCGTCGGCGAGGCCATCGCGATGCTGGTGAGGGAGATGGTCCACGGCGGGATCTCGCCAGGCTGCACGTGCGCCAGCGCGGCCGGGTCGCGCGATGTGACGGCGGCTCTTGGCACGGCGACCCGCAGCGGAATGAGCGCGCCACCGGCTAGCGATTGCGCGAGCAGCGCGGCGACCAGCACGCACGCGACAGCGGAGAGGGCGGCCAGTGGCGAGCGTGCCACTCGCGCCAGCCAGGGCGCCGCCAGCGCCGATAGCGCCTTCACCCGCGCCGGCTCGCGCTCGCGCTCTCGCACCTGCGCCACGCCACCCTCCGTTGTCCACGTCCTCGCGCCGCGCAAATGGCTGAGCGGCCCTGCCAAGTGTACACGCAGCCGCCACCCCCGGCGTGACAGTTACCCCGCTCTGGTTCCCGACCGGCATGCGACGCAGCCGATGTATAATGCGGCCACGCTCGCACGACAGGAGACCTTCAGGAGCGCGCCATGAGCACCACATCGCACCCCGACCGTCCGGAGGCCGAGCCGTTCTGGCGCGTGCCGCTGGCGCTGCGCCGCCAGCTCCTCGCCGCGCTTTCGACGGCGCCCGAGCGCCCCCCGCCACAGGACCCGATGACCTACGAGGAGTTTCTGGACTGACTGGACGAGGATACGCTGGCGGAGTGGGTGGATGGAGAAATTATCATAGCGAATCCGGCGAATCTGAAGCACCAGCTCATCGGCACGTTCTTGATTCGCGTGTTGGCAGATGACGCCGAGGTCTTGGAGCTCGGCGTCGTGCTCAGTCCGCCGTTCCAGATGAAGCTGGCGAGCTCCGGACGCAAGCCGGACCTCAACTTCGTTGCCGCGGCGCACAGGGATCGCTTGCAGCCAACGTATCTGGATGGGCCAGCGGACCTGGTCGTCGAGATCGTCTCACCAGAGAGCATCGGGCGCGACCGTGGCGACAAGTTCTATGAATATGAGCGGGCCGGCATCCCCGAATATTGGGTGATAGACCCTGAGACCGAGCGCGCGGAGTTCTGGCAGCTCGATGCGCAAGGAAAGTACCAGCTCGTGCCGGCGGACGCCGCGGGCGCCTATCACTCGCGCGCGCTGCCGGGTTTCTGGCTGCGTGTGGCGTGGCTCTGGCAGCAACCGCTCCCAAGCGTGGACGATGTACTGCTCGAAGTTGGCGGCGCGACCTATGCGCAGCGCCTGATCGAGCGCCTGCGCCGGCGTGGGCACCTGCCGGAGCAGTGATCTCCGCCTCAGCGCGCCTTCAGCACGCGGGCATAGGTGTACGCCTCGCGTGGGTCGTCCAGATCCCAGGTCGCCGTTTCGGCATCCACCAGCGCGCCGTGCGTGCGGCGGATGTCGCGCAGCGCGTTGCCGGCGGAGTGGCGCACGTACTCGCTGGCAACGCGCCGCAGCGCCGCCAGACGGCGAATCGCTTCCTCTGGATGCCGCGCGAAGTAGGAGCGCGCCTTCGCCGTCCATGGACGCAGCCCCTCGCTGACGGCGCGACGGGTATTGGGATGCGCGCCGGCGAGCCAGTCGTCGATCAGCGGCAGCGCCGCCTCGTATCCACGCGCCGCGCAAGTGGCGTCGAACGCCTGCGCCAGCGCCTCCTGCACCTCCCAGCTGGCGTCGGGCGCCGCGCGCTCGCGCAGCACCGCCAGATGCTCCGGCTGCGCGAGCGCGGTGTAGCCAAGCAGGTAGACCGCCAGCATGCGGTGTGGGGCGTCTGGCGCGTCCAGCAGCGGCAGCGCCGCCGCCACGACCTCGTCCGCCGGGGCGGCGGCTGCGCGCTCCTT
>Ga0209647_1003150_pt1 | contig 12924 bp, 14 predicted proteins | sample GraSoi_2013_60cm_FD_185827 | JGI IMG/M metagenome (GOLD analysis project Ga0209647, IMG submission 185827) | Grasslands soil microbial communities from the Angelo Coastal Reserve, California, USA - Sample 9_17_2013_60cm (SPAdes) (version 2) | ecosystem: Environmental > Terrestrial > Soil >... | reverse complement strand
AAGCTGCACCAGGCCGAGCCCGCTTATTACTCCATGCTTCGCACGTCTCTGGTTCCCACCATTATTAAAGGTGGCTTCCGCTCCAACGTGATTCCCGCGGAAGCGGAAGCGCGCTTTGACGTTCGCGCCCTGCCCGACGAAAACATGGACGAGCTAAAAGCTGCGCTGGCGAAGCTCATCAACGATCCCGCGATTACTTTCGTCGATGCCGAGAATACGAACGCGCGGCCCGCCACGCCGCCTTCGGGGCTGGACACGGATGGTTTCCACGCCCTGGAACGCGCCGCGCAGAAAGTTTTTCCTGGCGTGCCCACCATTCCCATCATGCAGGTCGGCGCCACGGACTCAGCCCAGCTTCGCGCCAAGGGCGTGCAGGCCTATGACATCGGCACGGTCATGAGCTCGGACGACCTCAAGCGCATTCACGGCAACGACGAACGAATCCAGATCGCCGGTTTTGGAAAATTCGTGCAATTCCTGTATGCCGCAACGGTTGAGATCGCGGGAGCAAAGTAAGTCTTATGGACTTTCATGACCGCCTGGCGTGGATCACAGGAGCATCATCCGGCATTGGCGAAGCGCTGGCCAGTGCGTTTCATCAGGCTGGAGCAAAACTGATCTTGTCCGCGCGGCGGGAAGACGAACTAAGGCGCGTGCAGTCTGCCTGCGGTGGCAAGCCCAACACCCGCGTACTCCCCCTGGACGTTACCAATGCAAGCGAATTGGCGCAGAAAACGCAGCAGGCGCTCGCAATGTTCGGCGGCATCGATATTCTTGTGCTCAACGCCGGCATCACGCAGCGCTCGCGCACCCGCGAAACCGACGAGAGCGTTTATCGCCGGTTGATGGAAGTGAATTTCTTTGCGCCGGAAGCCATGGCCCGCGCGGTGCTGCCTGCCATGCTCGCGCAAAAGAGCGGGCACATCGTAGTGATCTCCAGTGTCGCCGGTAAGTTTGGCGTGCCTATGCGCTCGGGCTATTCCGCCACTAAATTCGCCCTGCACGGCTTTTTTGAAGCGTTGCGCGCCGAAGAAGAGCGCAACGGTGTCCACGTAACCATGGTGTGCCCAGGCTACATCCGCACCGATATCAGCCTGTCCGCACTCCGGGGCGACGGACGCAAACACGCCAAAATGGATTCTGAACTCGCTCACGGTATGCCGGTGGAGGAGTGCGCGCAGCAGATCCTGAAAGGCGTGGCCCGGCAGAAAAAAGAAATTGTTGTCGCCGCCGCTCGCGAAAAAGCTCTGGTATATCTCAAGCGTTTCTTCCCTGATCTGCTGGCGCGAATGGTCGGTCGGCCGGGATGAGGCCCGTGAGCCGCAAATTTTGCTGAACCGTCCGGCACTGGTAAAATCTATTCAACACGTCTTCCACCACGTGGGGCTATAGCTCAGCTGGGAGAGCGCATCGTTCGCAACGATGAGGTCGTCGGTTCGATCCCGACTAGCTCCACCATTCTAATCATCTGAAAACAGGCGGCTTCTTTTCTGTGTTGGGCGCCTTACTCGACCATGGCCCTGATGTCACGGTTCTCGAAAACCAGGCTTTGGCGCTCCCCAGGTCGCGAGATGACGACATCGACCATGGCGCGAGCCAAGTCGTCGGCCCGAATCACCTGGTTAGGGAACAACACCCGAAACGCGGGGTAGATCGCTCGCAGGAAACGGTAGCCGAAATTCGGCTCCTTCCGCGGTTCCACGGGGTAGATGTACGCAGGCCGGAAGATGTAAACGTGGGGGAACCCGGCCGCAAGGAGTGTTTTCTCGGCCTCTCCCTTATAGCGTGCGAAGGCCATCCGACTTTTTCCGGTGGGGTCCGCGCCATTCCCGCTCAAGAATGAGAATGACGCCTCGGGGCTGCTGCTGCGGAGAACTCGCGCGAACTCTCTCGTGTAGTCCACGGTTATCGTGCGGAACTCCGCATCCGGCACCGCGCCGGTATACGCGCCCAGGCAAAAGACCGCCGCGTCTTGACCCGAGAGAGCCTGCGCCAGGGGGGAGCAGTCCGTGAAATCTCGATGCAGAACCTCCCGCAGCTTGGGGTGCGAGATGCCGAGCTTTTTGCGTCCGATCGTGGTCACGGTTCCGACGGCAGGCTGCTCGAGCGCGTAGCGAACGGCATATCCACCGACCAATCCAGTCGCGCCCACGACTACAATTCGCGTTTGGCCTACGGTCGGAGCGTTCGGCGACGTCCCCGAGGCGTTCATTGAAGACCCCTGGTTGCTCGCTGTCATGACAGTGCACGCTCTTCCAGCCAGTCGACGTAGAGTAGTCGCTCCGCAAACAGCCACGAACCGCCCATCTTAACGAACGTGTCGCAGTAGCGTAGCGCTGCGATCATCAGCCGTCGCTTTCCACTGTCGACAGTGAGGTGATGCGCCAGGCAATAGGCTTCCCCCGTGCCTCGGTCATCCGTGAGGCTGAGAATCGTACTCTGCCCGACGAAGTGCATTGTGGCGGCATACTTGTTCAGATCGTCGAAGACTGGAGCGAGCGCCTCGCGGGAGTTCAATTCCTGTGAAGGCTTCGAGTCTTTGGCGTTCATGTACACCACGAAGTGAGTATCTGCGGTAAAGAGGGACATCTGACCGTTCGCATCGCGACGATCGGCGCAGTGTGCGTAGGCTTCAACGAGCTCCCGGATAGCGAGGCGATCCGCTGCCTCGCTGGGAGAGATGGTAACGTGCTTGCTCATGAGCTAGTCCCCTTGTTCAAGTTTTTCAGCTACCGCAATGACTGCTTACTCCAGGATGGCGCGGGTTTCGAGAAACGCCTCGATCCCGTATCGGCCATATTCACGGCCAAGGCCGGAGTATTTGAATCCTCCCCAGGGTGCCTGCGAATCATCCGTCATGCTGTTGATCACGACGCGCCCGGCCCGAATTTGTGAGGCCACGCGACGCGCGCGCTGGAGGTCGGTCCCGAGAACGGAGGCGTGGAGACCATATTTAGAGTCGTTGGCAATCCGGATTGCCTCATCCTCGGAGTCATAAGTGATGACGCACAGAACAGGGCCGAAGATCTCTTCCTGGGCGATCGTCATATCGTTTTTCACGTTGACGAATACCGTGGGCTTAACGAAGTAACCCGCTTCGAGACCTTCCGGATGACCCTCCCCACCGGCGAGAACCTCAGCGCCCTCTTCGATGCCCTTGCGGATATAAGACTGCACGCGTTCGTACTGATTCTGCGACACCATCGGTCCGATGGCGGTCTTTGGATCTGCCGGATCGCCGACCGTAAAAGCGCGCATCGCGTCGCGTATGCGCCGCTTTATTTCGTCGAGCCGACTTTTAGGCACGAGGAGGCGCGTCCCCGCAGCGCAGGCTTGTCCGCTGTTCAAAAACGCCATGAGCAGAGCCGCCGGAATCGCCTGGTCGAGAGCGGCATCATCGAGCAGGATCGTGGGCGATTTGCCGCCCAGTTCGAGCGTGACGCGCTTCATGGTTGCGGCACCATCGCGCATGATCCCCTCGCCCACGCCCACGGAGCCCGTGAAGGAGATCTTGTCGACGTCTGGATTACGCACGAGCTCAGCGCCAACCACGTCTCCACGGCCGATTACGACGTTGCACACGCCCTTGGGGAGCTTGGCCGCATTCAGACATTCAAGCATCACCTGCGTCTGCAGCGAGCTGAGTTCACTGGGCTTGATCACGACCGTACAACCAGCACCGACGGCCGACGCTAGCTTGAGGCAAATGAAAAGCGTGTTCGCGTTCCAAGCGGTAATCAGACCGGCTACGCCGACCGGTTCCAACGTGACCGTTGTCTTGGCCCAGGTCCGAACCAATGGCAGCTCTTGAAGTCCCTTCTCGGACGCAAGGAAAGCATTCGCTCCCGACTGGACAATGGGCCTGGCGAACTGCACAACACCTCCGTACTCCTCCACCATCGCAGCCGTGAGGTCATCGATGCGCGCTGAAACAGCCTCATGTAGCTGTCGCAAGTAACGCGAGCGCTCTTCCTTCGTCGTCCGTCCAAAAGTAGCAAAGGCGCGCCTTGCCGCGGCGATGGCGCGCCGCGTGTCCTCTTCGTCGCCCAGCGTGACGCGGGCGATCATTTGCCCGTTGGTCGGTTTGATGATGTCCATGACCTCGCGGCCATGCGATTCAACGAACGCTCCATCGATGTAGTGCGTCGTGATTGTTTTAATCGTGGCTCTCTCCATGACTGTCTTCATGGCATTTTCTCCTTCTAAGTGAATTCATTGTCAAAACGAAGTAATGACGACCCGCGTGAGCGAGCCGTCCTTTAGCGCCGCGTAACCGTCATTCACATCGCGCAGCGCGATCTTTTTCGAAACCAGATCGTCCAGGTTCATCCGGCCTTGCAGATACAGGGCCGCATACATCGGGATGTCGCGCTTGAAGTTGGTCGAGCCGAAGTTCACGCCTTGGACGCGCTTCTGCCCACCGATCGCGCCAAAGATGTTTACAGCGATCTCAACCTCGGGTCTTGCTACACCAACCAGGTAAAGTCCACCACCAACGCCGAGCATTGCGAGTCCCTGCTCGGCCACCGATTTTTGTCCGACGAAGTCGAAGACATGATCTGCTCCTCCTGGCAGAAGATCACGGACGGCCTCGACGGGTTTCGCTTTGGTGGAGTCGATGACGTCAGTGGCGCCGAATCGCCGGGCCTCATCGAGTCGCTTTGCCTGGATATCGATGACGACGATCCTCGAGGCGCCAGCAATGCGCGCTCCGCTAACGGCATTGAGCCCAACTCCTCCGGCGCCGAAGATCACGACCGTGTCGCCGGCGCTAACGTTGGCAGTGTTCAAGACGGAACCCGCGCCAGTTACGACTCCGCAGCCGAGCAGAGCAGCCTGGGCGAACGGAAGCTCCTTGGGTACCACGGCAAGCTGGTTCTCGTGGATGAGCGCCCGTTCGGCGAATCCGCCCAGCCCCAAGCCCTGGAACAACCCAACACCATTGCGGCTTAGGCGGGGGGGATCGGTCGGTCGGCGCAACGTCAACTCCGGATGTGTGCACTGGAAGGAGCGGCCAGAGAGACATCGAGGGCAGGCTCCGCACGACTGCGCCAGGGAACCTACGACGTGATCTCCGACTCGGATTTGGGCGACGTCGGGACCGACTGCAGCCACGATCCCCGCAACCTCGTGACCCAGCACCGCCGGCGTAGGGACGATATCGTGAGTTGCAAACAACAGGTCGGTGTGGCACAACCCAGATGCTTCCACATTGACGAGAACCTCGCGTCCTATCGGCGTGGCAATCTGAACGTCCTCGAAGTCGAATCCTCGACCCAGAGCATTAAGTACAAGTGCCTTCATTTTCGTCTCCCTTCACGCCTTGAGCGCTTCCGCCTGCCCACTGCGCTCATGACCGTCGCACCGGTTGGAACTACCTGACCGAAAATTGGCCAACTGCTCTATAGCCCGAGTGCGGGCTTCGCGAACTTCGGAGTCTGAACAGCGGAGAAGCAAAGCGCACTCGTGCTCCCGGTAGCGCTCCAGAACGCACAGCACGAAAACAAACCGCTCGAAGTCTGCAAGAGCTAACACGGCGTCTACGTCGAAATGTTCGCCTGGACCGCTTGACTGTCGATCGGGGGAGAAAATAATTGGGACGTGCGCGGACGAATTGGCATGGCTCGATCGAGGGTGCAGTTCGCGAATTGCGTTTTTCACGATCACGCGCTTCGCCCAGGTGCGTGCCCATTCCCGGAACACCTGGCTATCCTTAACGCAATCCTCAAGACCAGCCACAAAGCACCGCTCTGCCTTCTGGTGATCTCCCGTAAGGAGAAAAGAGAGCTGATAGAGGCTATTCAGATCTTCCTCAAAAATTCTTCGGAAGTCCTTGCAGTTCGCGTACCGCGTTTCAGCGTTTTCACTGTGGATTTGTTCAAGCATTTCTTCACCTATCGAGAGCGGCATTAACGATCTCTAACAAGACTGCGTCGTTAAAAGGTTTGGTCAAAAACTCCACTGCGCCATCACCCATCGCAAGAGTTCGCATCTCGGCATCGCCATGCGCAGTGATGAAGATGACCGGTATCCGGCACGTTTCGGCCTTAAGCTTGGCCTGCAGTTCAAGACCGGACATACCCGGCATGCGAATGTCAGCGATCAGGCACGCAGCCATGGTTCGGGCTTCGGAATTTAAGAATTGTTCCGCGGAGCTAAAGCAGAGCGTGGACAACCCGTCCGACGCGAGCAGATCCTGCAGTGAGCGCTGAACTGACTCGTCGTCGTCAACAATTGCTACGAGTCTTGAGTTTTGCCGGATACTCATTAGGCGAAGAGTAGCGCCACGACAGTGCGGGCACAATCAGGCCTTGGTCGCGCGCACTACGACTTAGGTCGTAGTCGATTTGGACGCCGAAAGGTGGCGGCTCAGCCGGAGCTGGAGCGCCAGGACCATATTATTGAGGAAGGGAGAGTTTGAGTTTGTCGGCCATACGGACCAATTCAGCCAGGGATCCGGCTTGCATCTTCTGCATAACGTGGCCTCGGTGGATTTTTACTGTGGCCTCGCTGGCTCCAATTTCGTAAGCGATCTGCTTATTGAGCATTCCGGAGACCACCAGAGCCATCACCTCCCGCTCCCGCGGTGTCAATGCATGATAGCGCTCTTGCAAATTGTGGATCTCAATCTGTTGTTCTCGCGCGGCGCTGTCGCGTTGGAGGGCCTGCTGAATTGCATCCAGCAAATCCTGGTCCCTGAAGGGTTTCGTCAAAAACTCCACGGCGCCAGATTTCAATGCCCTAACAGACATAGGAATGTCCCCATGTGCCGTAATGAAAATGATAGGGATTTGAATGCCGGTCTCAACCAACCGGCGCTGGAAATCGAGGCCGCTCATCTGCGGCAGTCTTACATCCAGAACTAAACAACTCGAGTCAGCGGCGCGTTGTCTGCTCAGAAACTCCTCGCCGCTCGCAAACGACTCGGCGCGCAGGCCAACTGACTCAACGAGATCCTGGATTGCCTCGCGCATGCCGAGGTCGTCATCGATGATGAATACCGTGCGAACGGGCGCTGATTTCATGCGCGGCCTTCGGCTTCGACCGGAAAAGTGAAATGGAAGGTTGCACCCGGTCCCTGATTGCGAGTGGCCCATACACGTCCTCCGTAAGATTCCACGATTGAACGAGTAATTGCCAGCCCCATACCTGTTCCCTGTGGTTTTGTTGAATGGAATGCATCAAAAATCCGTTCGGTATTGTCCGCCGGCAATCCTACGCCTGTATCGCTGATCGATATGGTGAGCTGACGCTCTGAATTCAATCGCGACCTGATTGTCAGTTTGCCCCCGGTCTCTTTCATGGCCTCGATCGCATTCAGCATCAGGTTCATGAACACCTGTTGAAGTTGCACCCGGTCAGCCATGATGTTAGGCATATTGGCATCAAGTTCGGAATAGATCGTTATTGAGTTCCGAATCGCTTCTGTCCTGAGCAGAATCGTCATTTCTTGAACGACGCCTTTGACGTCAACCATCTCGCGTTCTGGTGGTGTACCTTTCTTGTAGAAGGATCGCAAATGGTCGATAACATCAGCCGCACGGTTTCCTTCTTGCTCAATTCGAGTTGCTGCTGCACGGGCCCTCTCCATGTCGGGGGGAGCATGGGCAAGCCACCGCAAACATGCACTGGCACTCGTGATTGAAGCAGCAATGGGCTGCTTGATTTCGTGGGCCAGCGCGGCGGCCAGTTCTCCCATCATGTTCACGCGGTTGATGTGCGCGAGATCGGCCTCTAACTGGCGCAGTCTTTCGCGCTCCTCCTCGGCACGCTTTCGTTCCGTTATATCCATTGTGATTCCGAGGTATTCACCCATTTCTCCAGAGGTGTGATGTCCTATCGTGCGCAGAAATCGTACGCTTCCGTCCGGATGGCAAACCCGGAACTCGGGGATGTCGTAGTCGGCTCTCATGCGGATTGCATTCTCAAGAGTTTCCCTCACAGCCGGCTCATCTTCCGGGTGAATAGTGTCCCAAAAACGTTCGAGTGCTATATGGCCGTGGTTGGGTTCAAAACCATGCAGGCGATAAACTTCGTCGGACAAATGAAACATTTGCTTGGTATGGAAATTGGTCGCCCAGCTGCCAATGTGGGTGAGGCTTTGCGCTTCCGCGAGGTAGGCTTTTTCCCGTCGCAACTCCTGTGTCAGTAACTCCTGATCCGTAACATCCATCGTTGTCCCGACAAACCCTTTGAAGACCCCTTGTTCAACGACGGGAACAGCCACGGCGCGAACGTAGCGCAACTGCCCGTCGGGTCGAACAATCCGCTCTATTTGGTCGAAGCCGCGGTGTTCCTCTTGCATGCGTTTAATAGTTTCGGCCATGGAGGCCCGGTCTTGTGGATGCACGAGGGCCAAATACTGTTCAACCGTGGGCGCTCCGTTCTGCGGATCCAGCCCGTAAATTTTGTACAGTTCGTCCGACCAATAGTGACCAGCGGCATTGAATGCCCAACTACCCATATGAGCGAGGCGCTGTCCTTCGCTGAGATAAAACTGGGTTTGCTGCAAGGCCTCCTCTGCGCGCTTGCGTTCAGTAATGTCCTGGACCGTACCAAATATTTCATACACTCGGCCTGATGCGTCTCTTTTCACAGTGCCCAGACCCTGGACAGTACGCACTTCGCCGTTAGGGCGAACAACCCGGTGTTCTGCCTCAGTATGCACTCCACTGCGAATATCCTCCTCAACCCCCCTGAAAACACGCTCCCGATCATCAGGGTGGATCATTTCGCGGACCTTATCGAAGTCAATGGGGCCTTCCTCCGGCGTCAACCCAAAAATGCGATAGCTTTCGTCCGACCAGATCACGCGGTTCTCGATAAGGTTCCATTCGTAGTACCCTATGTGGGCAACACGTTGTGCTTCTTCAAGCCTAGCCTTACTTTCTTGCAAGTCGCGTGACGACAGTAAGCTGGTGAGCCACGTCGCAACCCGCTGACGAACCTTGTCGAGACGTTTGCCTGTTCCGACAGGGACACCTCTCATTTGTTCTCTCTCAAGCCCGCTCATGAACTCCACCGTTCCGAGCACTCTGCATGTGAATACGAACCAACGGTCTCGGTTACAGTCGTAGAAGATGCTTGTTAAAAGTAAAACGACACAATAACTTACCTTTTTCGGAGCCTCTTGGCGGTTCGATTCCGTCCTTTTCGCATTTTCCTTCCACCCCAGGAACGCTCACATTGACAACTCCATGGAGTGGTTCAACTCTCCTCGATCAGCGCAGCAGCCTGCTTGCCGACCTTCTTAAGCGCCGCTTCGAGGGCACGAAGCTCCTCTACGCTCAGTTGCGAGAACGCTCTCTTCATCTGCCCGGAATGCTTTCGAAAAGCCGAAACAATAAGATCCTTGCCGCGTGGGGTGAGGGCAACGATCCGAACGCGTCGGTCTTCGGCGCTCTCGACCCGGCTGACCAGCCCCTTCGCGACGAGGCGATCGACGGCGATACTGATCGAGCCTGGGGTCAGATCGACGATTGGGCCTATCGTATTGACGGGCAAAGGCCCTTTGTGCAGGAGGAGTTCCAGCACGCCGAAATCCGAGAGGCCGAGTCCGGTCTCTTCAATACCAGCGGCTGCGTACCTTGTCAGGGCGCGCATCGCCTTCATCATTACTAGCCAGACGTGGTCCGTCCCGTGAATGCCTCGGGTCATAAAAAAACCTGAATCTCCAGGAAGTATACATCATCAATTATATTGATATCAATATACATGACGCCAATGCAATGGCGCCGATCGAAAAGGAGAACCCGGTTATGAGAACCGCTTCCGTAATAGCCCGATATCTGGCGGGCGTGATCTTTCTTGTTTTTGGGCTGAACGGCTTCCTGAACTTTATTCCCCTTCCCCCGCCGGGGGGCATTGCGGGACAGTTCATGGGTGCCCTCTATGCCTCGCATTACCTGTGGGTGATCTTTGCGTTTCAGGTCATCGCAGCGGTACTTCTGCTGGTCAACCGTTACGTACCGCTGGCAGTGGCAGTGCTGGCGCCGGTGATCGTCAACATTCTTGCTTTCCACGCCTTGATGGCGCCGAGCGGCCTTCCGCTGGCCCTCTTCGTGGCCGTACTATGGGCCGTGATCTTCGTTGACGTGCGGCCAGCCTTTTCCGGGTTGTTCCAGTCGCGCTTGCAGCCTGAGGAGGTCAAGCAAAGCGCGGGTAGAGCTTGAGGGCAGAAACGAGTACCGGACTTACGCCACGATTTGAGGAGGTTTCAGCCATGACAAGCAATCGAACGATTCTCATCACCGGAGTGACAGGCAATCAGGGCGGCGCGGTCGCGCAGGCGCTGCAGGGCACCGGATTCCATTTGCGCGGCCTGACGCGCAACCCGGACAGCGAGCGGGCGGCGGCGCTGGCGCGCCACGGCATCGACGTCGTCAAGGGCGATCTGGATGACGAGGCGACGCTGCGCCGTGCGTTGGCCGGCGCGTGGGGCGTCTTCGGCGTGCAGAACGCGGGGGAGGCGGGCGTCGAGCGGGAAGAGGCGCAGGGCAAGCGTCTTGCGACGCTGGCGCGCGAGGCCGGAGTCGAACACTACGTCTATACATCCGTGGGATCGGCGCACAAGCGGACGGGCGTCCCGCACTTCGACAACAAGTGGCGCATCGAGGAAACCGTGCGCGGCCTCCGCTTCCCCTCGCATGTGATCCTGCGTCCGGTATTTTTCATGGAGAACCTGATAGCGCCCTTCAGTCTCCAGGGCCCCACGCTGGCCTGGGCGCTCGGGCAAGGCACGAAGCTGCAGATGATTGCGGTGGACGACATCGGCTGGTTCGGCGCCCAGGCGTTCACCGATGCCGCTACCTTGAACCGCCGCGAGATCGATCTTGCCGGTGACATACGAACGATGCCGGAGGCGGCGGAGATGCTGACGAAGGCCATGGGGCGACCGATTGCTTTCGAGCAGGCTCCAATCGAACCGGTCCGGCAGTACAGCAAAGAGATGGCTTTGATGCTCGAATGGTTTGATCGCGTCGGTTACAGCGCCGATATCGCTGGCCTGGAACGCGAGTTCGGCCGCCCGCTCACGAAGCTCCCTGACTGGGCACACCGCCACGCGCGACCAGATGGGCGTTGAAACGTTCGCTGTAGCGATGGCGTTCCAAGGCGTAGAACTGTCCAACTCTTTCGTGCCACCCGTTGAAGACTAAGCCACACTACGAACCAATCACAAGGAGGATTCTCAAATGAGCTACGACAACGAGGCAATTGTCCGAAATGCCTACCACACGGCTGAGGGGAACGTTCTGGACATTCCCGGATGGACCGGCAGCTTCACCGAGGATGGCGTATTTAACAACGTCAGCGGCGAAGAGTCATATCGAGGCGAGCATCTGAAAGACATCGTAATCACCTTTGCAAAGATGTTTCCCGACATTCACCGCGAACTTCACCGAGTCAATGTCATGGGCGCCGTCGTCGCCATTGAGCTGTCTATTCAAGGAACCTTTCGCGGCCCGATGGAAACGCCCGCGGGCGTGATCCAGCCAACAGGAGCAAAGGTCAACATTCCGTGCGCGGACTTCTTCTACATGAGGAATGGCAAGATCGAGCGATTCAACTGCTATCCCGCGCTCAACATCATGTTCAAGCAAATGGGCGTGCCGCCTGACTTCGGTTCCGCCGTCAAGCGTTCGACTAACGCTGCCGTTTAGTGTCCAGGGTGCGGCAAGTTTGAACCTGGCGCCTTGCGGAGGCGACTGGACAGATTCAAGGAGAGATCGCATGAAAGCTATCAGACTGTTGGAATACGGTGGGCAGTTGGTGTTCAACGATGTGCCGACGCCGACGATTGCACGCGACGAGATATTGGTCAAGATCAAGAGTACCGCCGTCAATCATCTGGATCTTGTTAAGGCCTCTGGAACGGCAAGACAGATACTCCCGATCGACCTGCCCTGGATACCTGGTCATGAGTTCTCAGGGGTCGTCGAACAGATTGGCAGTGACGTTGCGGCATATGCGCCAGGTGATGCCGTGTTCGCTGCGAACGAGACGGGCGGTGCGTATGCGGAGTATCTGGCTGTCAAGCCGGCGGTCATCGTAAAGAAACCATCCAACCTCTCCTTTGAGGAGGCGGCGTCAGTGCCGGTAGCCGCCCAAACTGCGTGGCAGGGAATCTTCACCCACGGCCACCTGGAAAAGGGACAAACAATCCTGATCCATGGTGGTGCCGGCGCTGTGGGCGCCTATGCGGTGCAATTGGCATCGCACGCCGGCGCCACCGTAATTGCCACGGCAAGCGGCGACGATGAGGCGTACCTCAACTCCCTCGGAGCCAGCCGCGTTATCGATTATCGAGAGGCGCAGTTCGAGAAGGTTCTGCGGGAGAAGGTCGATGTGGTCTTCGACTTGATCGGTGGCGATACACAGAAGCGGTCGTTCCTCGTCTTGAAGGAAGGCGGCTATCTCGTCGCTGCCACCCAACCCGTATCGCAGGAAGAGACCGCGAAGCACCGTGTGTCGGGCGCGATGATGAGGCTCGCGCCGTCAGGGGACGTGCTCGGCAGAATCGGGCGACTACTGGAAGAGGGGACGATACGCCCAGACGTCGCGACCGTGTACGCCCTCCAGGATGCGGCCCAGGCATGGAAGGACATCGCCGGGAACCTGCCAGCGGTTCATGGGATGTCGCCCAATGGGCCGGGAGAGGGAAGACGCACGTCACACGGCAAGATCGTGCTTCGTGTGGCCTAGACATCTCCAACGAGTGACATACCGCCTGGCTTATGGCTGGAGCGCTGAAGAAGTAACAGTGAAACCGAATCGTCGGATCGTACAACACTGAAACACAAAATGAAGGAGATTGAGTCATGGTCGGCATCGTAGTCGTAACACGAGCGGCCCTGTTGACCGCTCGGCGCGCCTCCACCTGGACCATCGACGAACACTTGGGCGGACGATCGCCCGAATGTGTGG
>Ga0209647_1003149_pt1 | contig 12925 bp, 8 predicted proteins | sample GraSoi_2013_60cm_FD_185827 | JGI IMG/M metagenome (GOLD analysis project Ga0209647, IMG submission 185827) | Grasslands soil microbial communities from the Angelo Coastal Reserve, California, USA - Sample 9_17_2013_60cm (SPAdes) (version 2) | ecosystem: Environmental > Terrestrial > Soil >... | reverse complement strand
GTACCTGCAATACGTCGATCGCTTCTTCCTGCCAATCCGCGACCTGGCCGAGAAGTACAATATCCTGCAATCGGCGATGGCCAGTTCTGAACGCATCTTCAAGGTCATCGACGAGCCAATCATGATACAAGATGCGCCGGAGCCCAGGAAATTCGACGAGGTGAAGGGCGAAATTGAGTTCCGCGACGTGTGGTTCGCCTATAACCCGGGCGAGTGGGTGCTCAAGGGCATCTCTCTGAAGATCCGGCCTGGTGAGCGAGTGGCGCTGGTGGGGGCAACAGGGGCAGGCAAGACCTCGATCATCAGCCTGATCTCGCGCTTCTACGATGTGCAAAAGGGAGCCATTCTCATCGATGGCATCGACATACGAGAGGTGTGCCAGAAAGAACTGCGCCGGCACGTCGGAACCGTGTTACAGGACCCATTCATCTTTTCCGGCACGGTAGCCAGCAATATTCGCTTGCATGACGAGGATATCAGCGATGAGCGCATGCACGAGGCGGCGGAATACGTCAATGCAGCCCACTTCATCGAGCAGCTGCCACATGGTTACGCTGAAGAGGTGCGCGAACGCGGGGCGGGTCTTTCCGTGGGACAGAAACAGTTACTGGCATTTGCCAGGGCTATCGCCTTCAACCCGGAGATTCTATTGATCCTGGATGAAGCTACTTCCAGCGTGGATACCGAGACGGAGGTGCTGATTCAAGATGCTTTGAACAAGCTGATGACGAATCGCACCTCCATCATCATCGCCCATCGGCTCTCGACAATCCGCAATGTCGATCGCATCATCGTGCTGCACAAGGGGCGCATCGTGGAGGAAGGCTCTCACGAGGAGCTGCTCAACCGCCAGGGTGTGTATCACAGGCTATACGAATACCAGTACGCACAATAAGATCAGGCATCTGTACCTGATTGCCCGGCTTGCGATGCAGGGAAGTGATTTAGTGCCGGTCACGGTGTCTTTCGCTGATATGAACGGCGATGGCAAGCCAGATATGGTTGTCACATTCAATAGTACACAGTGGATATGGTTCAACAACGGAACAACCTTTGTTCCCAAGCTATAGCCACCCAGGAGGAGCGGTATTGCTACCGCTTCTCACTGTCAGAAAGAGAGTCTTGGATGCGAAACACAGGAACGCTTGAGGAAAAGGAATTGACGGAGAACGAGCCACAGCAAGACACCCAAGAGCCAGCGCAGCCAGAAATACAGAAGCAGGAAGTAACTGCGCTTGTTCCTACAGAACCGGATGTGATCGAGGGGGAGGTTGTCGAAATTGAGCCACTAGCAGATCTTACACCTCCAAAGCAGAAGCCATACTGGTTACTTATTCCCTTGACCATCTTGCTCTGTCTTTCTTTCCTTGGTGTCTCTCTTCTTCTGCCACTCTTTAGTCCATCGGCAATAGTAACGCTTGTCCCTGTCGAACAAAGTCTATCAGCCATAACCGCGATCCAGGTACGAGGCAGATCGTTAGCGCTACTTACACTCTCGCAAAGCACCAGCGTTTCAGCTACAGGAAAAAGACGCCAGGACGCGACCAGAGCAGTTGGTACCGTCACATTGTATAATGGCTCGTTTTCCATGCAGACCATCGCAGCCGGAACAATCCTCACCGGACGTGACAGAGTAGCAGTAATCACCGACCAAGCAGCTGTTATACCAGCTGGAAACCCCCCGACATATGGACAAGTCACAGTATCAGCACACGCAGTCCTTGCAGGCTCACAAGGAAACATACCAGCATACGACATTAACACCGCCTGTTGTGCAACCTCAGTACTTGCCAAGAATACACAACCGTTTATTCATGGAGCTGCAGCCAGGAATTATACCGTAGTTACCAGGGAAAATATTCAAAACGCTGAGTTACCGCTAAAAGCGATACTTTCCCAAATCGAACACGCAGCGCTTCTCGCGCAACTTCACTCAGGTGAAGCATTAATGGCCTTACTTTGCACTCCAAGCGCTTCAAGTGACCATCGCTCAGGAGACGAGGCGAAACAGGTCAGCGTGACAGTTTCTGAAACTTGCTCCGGCATCACTTTTGCTGCTCAAGCTCTCCAACAAAATGCTGCGCAGTTGATAACAATGCAAGTAACAACAACGCTTGGAGCAAACTACAGCCTCATTGGAGCTATCCAGGTCAACGTTATCCATGCAACGGTCTTCAACGCCCACCAGGGCTTAGTACGTTTGGTTGTTCAAATCTCTGGAATCTGGGCATATCAGATCACTTTAAGCACACAGCAACATTTTCTACACCTGATCGCAGGGAAGCCGAAAACAACCGCGATCTACAACCTGTTGTCAGTGCCAGGAATACGGAGAGTACAGATAACAACGAAAGGAGGGAACCAGACGCTCCCAGAAGACTCAAGACGCATCACCATTGTTGTATTGTATATGGATTGATCTGATATTACCCGGTTGTCAAATTGCATATACCCATTAGGGATACAGAAAGACGCGGTATCAGAGCAAGGATGTTGAAGATTAAGGAACAAAGCTCAGTATCAAATCACTTAGCTGCGGCGAGATTGGAAACAACAATTTCTAACACCTCGTCGAGAACCACACAAAATCGACGAAGGCAGTCGTAGCGCGTTTACAATCCCAGAAACAAGCAAGAGAAATTGTAGGATCAATTGTAGGATTTAGCAGTAGAACACTAGAAAAAATGCTTAAAGATGGGGTATACTTAGGGGTAGAAAAAAGGAAAAGCGGGTGTGTTGCTGTTACGAGCAGACAACATCACCCTCCCGTCTGTCATGAGTTAGCATGCAGTACGATTAGCCATATTATACCACAATATAGGCTAACCAGTACCCCCTTGTCTAACTCACGACAAAGTAAGGAAAGTGAGTTAGCACTTTGCCAGATACCTCTATGTATGCCGCATGTGAGGAGATTTATCCAATGCGGAAGCACATCATTTACGCAGCGTATGTTCGCGAGTCAGACCAGTCCCTTGAATTTTCTGCCACAATGGATAGCCAGAAACAAGCCATCCGGGATTTCTGCGCGAAAAATGGCTGGGAGTTGTCAGAAGACCTCATTTACACAGAAGCATTAAGTTCAACCAAGTTGTCTTACCGCCAGCGCCCGAAAGTTCTGGAAGCATTAGATGCTGCAAAACGCGGAGTTTTTCATGTCCTTCTGGTTAATGAGTATGGAAGGCTTGCCAGAAAACAGGTAGAGCAAGCAGTACTCATTGAGATGTTTAAGGAATATGGCGTACAAGTGATTTCCTGTACGGAGCAGTTTGATGAAACGCCCATCGGGAATTTTATGAGAGCCGCCTTTGCCTTCCAGAGCGAGATTGAAGCAGCCAAGATAGCACAGAGAACTGCCAGAGGAAAACGGGACAGAGCAAGACTGAGCAAACGATTGCTCGGTATGGGTCATGCGGGATACGGTTACAAATGGGCTGATGAAACAAGATCCGCGTATGCCATCAATGACGTCATATTCTACGTTGATCCTGACGGCGTTGAGTGGAGCGAGTACAAAGTAGTTGTATTCATTTTCGACAGGCTTGACGAAGGATGGTCACTCCGGCGCGTCAGAAACTATCTATTAGATAAGGGTATCCCAACCAGGAGGGGAAAACCTGTGTGGCAGAGGCAAACCATTCATCAGATTGCAAGCAATCCCAACTACACCGGAAAAGCGGTAGCATTTCGCTGGCAGAAAGTTGAAGGGAAAAAAGGTATGGTTCTTCGTGACGAAGCAGACCACATTCCTTTGCCCGACGGAACCATACCTGCTATTGTCTCGGTTGAGCAGTTTGAGCGTGTCCAGAAACAGTTTGCGCAGAATAAGCAGGAATCCACGAGAAACAGCAAATGGCCGGAAACCGGACTTTTGAAATATGGGCTCGCCAAATGCGCTTTATGCCATGGAAATTGTATTCTGCACCATGCCGCGCCTCATGGATATCACGTACATGCCTATGAGTGTTGTGATATCGGTAAAAACGGAAAGCGTTGCAATGTGAGCCTTCGTATTGACAGCGTTGATGAAGAAGCCTGGATGATGGCAGTTGAGCATATTAGAACTCCCCAGCTTGTCCTTGCCCGCATTAACGAGATTATGGCAGAGCGTAAGCAGGACGATGATAGCCGGACCATTAAGAGATCACTGGAGGAGGTAAAAAAGAAAATTAATAATCTTCTGTCTTTGGCAGAGGATGCAAACGACAAAGATGAAATCGAAAACATTAAAGGAAGGATTGCAACCCATCAAAAGCAGAAGCGCGATCTTGAAAGGCTGCTTGTTGATATTGAAAACGAGGAGGAGAAACAGTGTAAAATTACCAAAGCTATTGATGAGTTTCTGGTATGGTGTGACAAAGTCAGACCATTTATTGACGACCCCGATTATGTTCCCACCTATGCCGAGAAAAGAAGAGCGGTCGTTATTCTTGGTATTACAGGAACAATATATCCGGCAGGAAGCAAACACCGTTTTACGTTGGATTTAGCTCCACCCTCCATCATGGAGGCGCTTATTGTGTCGCAATCCTTAGGTGGACGTAACCCCGGTAGCTGTAGCGATTGCGAATGATCTCTACGGTATCAATGATTTTATCCTGGGTGGTGACGCTGCCCCGGATGATGCCTGAAGATAAAAACAGTCCCTGCGCCTGGCCTGTTGACTCGAGCGTATTAAAGCCCCGCGCCAGTTCATCCGGGCCGAAGGTGATACGCTTCGTCATGCTGCGCCCCGCGCGAAAGGGGCAGTAGTAGCAATTACGCTCGCAGGCAGTGGTCAGCATGGTCTTTAGTATTGGCAACTGCCCCTTTGGTGTCGATACATTCGTGATGCACTCGGCAAGACTGTGCGATTGATAGGGAGCACGCCGCCGCTCGTTCTGCGGCTGGTCACCTGCTGGCTCGTAGGCCGTAGCATCGCTCACCTGGGTCAGCTTTGTTATGGTGTCAGGAAGCGTTTGCACTAACATATATGTAGTATACCGAACTGATGTTCTACCTGTCAATGCGGAATTGAAGGGGAGCTCTCCTGGTACTTTCCTGCTATACACAGGTAACGAGCACAGCAATTTGCTAAACTGTGTAAGGTCTGTATTGATCGATGCAAGGCATAATAAGTTCGAGTATAAAAGGATGCAACCTTCTTTAATCTACCCCCAGTGGAGCAGGGGCAAGCGCATATTGGCCGCGCACACACGGTCCTCTATGCTAGTCGCTATTTGTATGCTGGTCATTGTTGGATGCAGCAGTGTCTCGCCTGGTACCTCTACAGAATCAAAGCCTGCGACACCCATAGCCACTACACCACTTACACCTACTACACCTGCTACTCTGCCTGACGCGGACTGGACCACCTACCACGGCAACAACATGCGCACAGGCTATGTGGCAAACATGCCTGATCCCCATAAGCTTACGCGCACCTGGAAAGTGCAACTGGATGGAGCCGTGTACGCCTCGCCCCTGGTTGTTGGCGGGCACGTGATCGTCGTTACTGAAGGAGACTCGCTCTACTCCCTGGACATGCACACGGGACAGACACAGTGGCACACCCATGTTGGCACTCCCGTCCCACGGTCAACGCTGCCCTGCGGCGACATCGATCCACTTGGCATCACCGGCACACCTGTCTACGATCCGGCGACCGGCCTGGTCTTTGCCGCGGCCGAGGTGAGCGGACCCGCGCACATCCTGGTGGGTGTCGATGTCAACACGGGACAGGTAAAGGTACGCCGTTCGGCCGACGCGCCGGGGATGGAGCCACGACCACAGCAGCAGCGTTCCGCGCTGCTACTGTCGCAGGGTATAGTCTACATTACTTATGGCGGCCTGGCGGGCGACTGTGGCAACTACCACGGCTGGGTCGTCGGTCTGCGCACCGACGGCCAAGGAGCGATGCGCGTCTTCCAGGTTCCGACGACGCGCCAGGGCGGCATCTGGGCGCCTGCCGGGCCGGCCGTGGACGCTAAAGGCAATATCTATGTTGCAGTAGGCAATGGTGCAGCTACCCAGGGCAGTTGGGATCACAGCGACTCGATATTGCGGTTGTCGCCCAAGCTGCAGCTGGAGGACGGCTTCGCTCCCACGGGATGGCAGCGGGAGAATGCCGTGGATGCCGACCTGGGCTCAATGGGTCCGCTGCTGCTGCCGGGCGGGTTGGTCTTCGCCGATGGCAAATCTGGCAAGGGCTATTTGCTCAAAGCAGACGATTTGGGCGGCATAGGTGGCCAGGCCCTGGTAATGACTATTTGTCACGCCTATGGCGGAGCGGCAGCGGTGGGCTCGATTATCTTCATTCCCTGTAGCAATGGTATGATGCAGGCACAGGTAGGCCCGGGAATCCGCTTGAAGCCTGGCTGGAAAGCGCCTCACCTGGTGGCTGGCTCACCAGTTGTTGGCGGCCACACGGTCTACAACCTCGACTTCCATGATGGCATACTCTATGCCTTCAACATGGACACGGGCGCTGTGATTGCCAGGACGCCGGTAGGGCAGGCATCGCGTTTCGCTACCCCGGCCCTTGCGGGCAGCTATATTTTCGTGGGTACTTTCACAGGGATAAGTGCGGTCATGGGGTCATGATCAAAGCCGCACTCTTCAACCTCAACCTAAACTTTTCACCTTTGTTTTTCGTTACACCCTTGTACGCTAGCAATAGATTGCCGATGATTATATGAAGTGTAGGGACCACACAGTCCCCCAGACCGCGCCCCATGCGGGCACCCGGCTCTTCTTGTGGAAAGAGTAGCATTCCTCCGTCAATGTATGGAGCTAGATGGAGTATAGCATCGTTTTGCACGTTTTGTTACAGGAGATACAACGGCTTTACTACAGAATTCATGGTGCACTAATACCGGTACGCCCGAGGCCGGGCGATCGATCTGAAAACATACAGCAGAAAAATAACATAGCCGTGCTCGATGGCGTGCGTGCCATCGCCTGCCTAATCGTTATGTCGTATCACATCAGCCTAATAGGGGCCGACACACACTTGTGGGGCCCATTTTCCCCGTCATATCCTCTTTTCGGTTCGATCGTATATGCCGGAGCAATGGGCGTCACCCTTTTCTTTGTCCTATCAGGCTTCCTGTTGTTCATGCCCTATGCGAAAGCGCTCCTATCCGTAAAGGCAAACTGGCCTTCGGCCCGGTCTTTCTACTTGCGCCGGGCATTCCGTATCATTCCGGCCTATTACCTGTGCCTGTTCTTGCTTGTCTTTCTTTCTCACACAGAATACCTGCAGCCGGCCCACTGGGCAGATTTAGGGCTGTTTCTGGCTTTTTTCATGGAATCGGGAGCTTCGACATACCAGAAGATCAATGGTCCATTCTGGACGCTGGGCGTTGAGTGGCAATTTTATATGTTGCTGCCGCTGATTGCTCTGGGTATGATTTTTCTAGTCCGGCGAGTCTCTATGCATGGCTCGACTAAGCGGCGTTTATGGTCGGTTGTATGTTGCCTCTTAGGAGTGATTGCCTGGGGACTATTCACACGCATCTGGCGAAACTATTTTTTAACGCATCCAGCGGAGACGTTCCTGGTTCCTCGCCCCGTAATGGACGGAATTTTGTTCTTTGTTCACGGCATGTATGGGAAATTTCTGGAAGATTTTGCCATTGGCATGTTGATCAGTCTACTGTTTATCTACTTACAGCAAGCACCTGTAGAGAGCGCCTTTAAAAGGCACACGCTGCGTCTCAGTCCGTGGCTGTGGGCAGCAGGCATACTGCTGCTGGTTTTCATGGCCATGTGGCGTTTCAACATCAAGCATCCCTGGTGGCCGTTTTTACAGCCACTTATGTCTTCCTACTACTGGCTGAGCGAACTCGGCTTTTCGCTCGGATTCGGGCTCTGCATTTTTGCGCTCCTTTTTGGAGACTCTGCTACTTTGAAACGTCCCTTCGAGTGGCGGCCACTGCGCTGGATAGGCCTGATTTCTTTCAGCCTGTATATGTGGCACCTGCCCCTGCTGCTCTTTTTCAGGTACAACATTGCGAATCACCTGCAAGGGTGGAACCCAGCCGTGGCTTTTAGCCTGTACTGGCTGTGGGCGTTCCTGGTCATCGTTCCTTTCTCAGCACTCTCCTACCTTCTGATCGAGAAGCCGGGGATGGCGTTTGGCGAGAGGCTGCGCCAGCGACTTGAACGGAAACGAGACCATGGCGAGCAGGTATGGCCGCCCAGTCCCGCTCCTGTAGAGGAATCCCCCAGGGAACCTGCAGCTGCTCACAGGTAAAATATAGTCGAACGTTTTAACCTATGCTATACTGACGGCACAAAAATGAGCAGACTAGTATTTTTATTGGCAGAGCAGGCGTTGTTGTGCTTCTGCTGGGAAGGAGCCATCATTATGCAATGTCCCAGGTGTGGCGCTATTTTGCCGGAGGATAGCGTCCACTGCTGCATTTCGTAATTCGTCACGCCAGCGTACCCCAGGACTATCCCGCTATCGCCAGGGTGCTGACCGCCGAGAACCCGGAATGGCCGACCACTGTCCAAGATCTCGCGCATAGTGATGCCATGCGAGACCCGAAGTTCCACTGGACGGTCTTTGTTGCCGAGGAGACATCCTCCGGTGAAAAGCGAATCATTGGTATGGCGAGCGTTGGGCACGATTCCCTGGCCCATCGCGAGGGTAAATTCAAAATAAATATGCGGGTTCACCCCGATATGCAAGGTCGGGGCGTGGGTGCGCGCCTCTACCAGGAACTCCTGTATCACCTCGGACCTTTCGCCCCATGTGAACTGTACACGGAGGTCTGGGCAGCACACCCGCGTGCCGTTCGCTTCGTCACAGAGCGGGGTTTTGTCGAGGCGTGGCGGCGCCTCGATTATCGCCTGGATGTCTCTCACTTCGATTTCACGCCGTACGCGGAGCTTGAAGAGCAGGTTCGAGCTTCTGATCTGAAGATAACAACCTACGCGGAACTCGAACTCGAACACGACCGGCTCGCGAAGCTCTATAAACTCGACAGGACGCTCTGGCGGGACGTACCGTTCGGTGAAACCATCACGGACAGGTCGCTCGAGCAGTTCGAAAAGGAGGAAGTGCTGGCAGCGAAATTCATTCCCGAGGCGTGCTTCATTGCCGTGCATGGAGATGAGTTCGTGGGATATTCCAATCTGGCGCAGACAGGCAATTACTTCGATATAGAGATGACAGGCGTGCTGCCCGCGTACCGGGGCAAGGGCGTAGCAACGGTACTGAAACTGTGTGATATTCGCTACGCGCAGGCGCATGGCAATCGCGAGCTGTGGACTGTCAACGACTCGATAAACACCGCAATGCTAGCACTGAATGAGAAGCTCGGCTTTCAACGCCAGGGTGCGACGGTCCGCTTCGTCAAACGGCTGGAAGAAACGATGTAAGGATTTGTGAGAGAGAGAAAAATTGGGACCAAATCAGGACAGGTTATAACCTCTTATCATGTTATACTTTGTATAGATGACGAGATGAACTAGTACGAGATAGGAGAAAGCTGATGGATCCTAACATGTACCTCTACGAGAAGTTGGTTGCAGCGCGTCACGAGGAGCTCCGGCGCGAGGTGGAACGAAGTCGTATGCTGGCCGGTCTTCCCCGGCAGCGAACAGGGCAGCATGTGGTTGCGAGCTTTGGTATACTTCTGGTGAAGGCAGGTATGTGGCTGAAGCAGCTTGAACGGAACAGCGAGCCTGCTGTGTCGTAGGACGAGTAATAAAGCGATATGGAGACGTTCCAGTAATGTATGGGTACCTTCGGGTACCCACTTTCTTTGAGAATGAGGGCTGCCCCGTCCCCTTATCCTTCAGGTAGGCGTAAGGTGGCCCATCTTCCATCTTGACAAACTAAGAACAAATGAACGAAAATAGAAAAAGTTTATTATACACTGAAACATGAATTGAACCTTGCTAAAGGTTAGAATACTGACACAAGACGTCAAGAATAGTATGTTATGATAATGTCACCCGTTAACAACGGGTTTTGTTTGTCTTTGGCACCCGCTGGAGGTTCTCTTGATCAAGCGAGAATTCACTGTTGCAGACGAGTATTACTACAATCAATCCAGCCCCGTGCGCTGGATCATCTCTCACTTACTGCGGTATAAACATCTTGCTATCAGTTTCATGCTGGCTGCGATTCTGGTAAATATCTTGTTCTCGGCCATCCCCGTACTGACAGGAATGGCCTTTAATGCTGTGCTGGCAGGTACAGCGGCCCATGATCAACTCCTGAAAATTTCGCTCATTCTCCTGGCGGTGGTGCTGGTAGCTGGATGCACCGATTTGAGCGCGCGCTTCTTTCCCGAGCTGCTGGGCAAGCGTTTTGCGCGCGATGCTCGCGCAGAGCTATATTTGAGCCTGCTAGGCAAGAGCCAGACCTTTCATAACCGGCAGCGCGTCGGGGATATCATGGCACGAGCCGCCAACGATATGAGCCAGTTGAGCAATATGGTGGTCCCGGGCTTTGATGCCATCTTTGACTCCTTCTCAAGCCTGGTTATTACAATCACCTTCATCGGGTTCATCTCGCCACAGCTCTTGCTCGCGCCGCTGCTCTTCACAGCGGGCTTCCTGGTGGCGCTGTGGGATTACTCGCGCAAACTCAACCCGGTGTCCGACCGGATGCGTGAACAGTTTGGCGAGATGAACGCCGGACTGACCGAGGCAGTTAGCGGCATCGAGGTGGTAAAAGCCACTGCCCAGGAAAGTCAGGAACGCACGAAATTTGACTTGAACGCGGGTCGCTATCGCGATTACTACGTGCAGAATGGTTATGTGCAGGCATGGTACCTGCCGCCGCTGCTGCTCTCGATTGCAACTGTGGGAGCCTTCTTGCATGGTCTTTACCTGGTAGTGCACAACCAGCTTTCAGTCGGCAGCCTGATAGCCTACATGGGCCTGATGGTGGCGCTGCATTTTCCTGCCTTCATCTCCTACTGGACCTTCAGCCTGGTGCAGTTGGGCGTGGCGGGGTCGGAGCGCATCCTGGCAATCTTGAAGGAGGAGACGGAGCTGGACGAGAACGAGGCCGGGTATCGTGGGGGCGATACAGGAATGCGCGGCGATATCGTGTTTGAGAACGTTACATTCAGCTATGGCAGCATCCCGGTGCTGAAGAACCTCTCATTCCACGCAGAGCCAGGGCAGACTATTGCCATCGTGGGACAAACAGGGGCAGGCAAGAGCACGCTTACGAAGCTGGTCAATCGCATTTATGACGTCGACGAGGGCCGCATCCTGGTTGACGGCGTCGACGTGCGCGAGTGGAGCCTGGACGCGCTGCGCTCGCAAGTTTCGACCATCGAGCAGGATATCTTCCTCTTCTCGCGCTCCATCAGGGAGAATATCGCCTATGGACTGGGACAGCGGGCGGAAAGATGCCCAGGCGCACGACTTCATCCTGAGCTTCAAGGATGGTTACGACACACTGATTGGCGAGCGCGGTGTGACCCTTTCTGGCGGACAACGGCAGCGCGTCGCCATTGCGCGCGCCCTGCTGACCGATCCGCGCATCCTCATCCTGGACGACTCGACTAGCGCGATTGACAGCGCCACCGAAGACGAGATTCAGAAGGCGATCCGCCGCCTCTTGCAGGGGCGCACGACCCTGCTGATTACCCACCGTCTCTCGCAGATACGCTGGGCCGACAAGGTACTGGTGCTGCGGCGGGGCGAATTGATCGACCAGGGCACACATGCCGAACTATTGGAACGTAGTGATACCTACCGGCGTATCTTTGCGCACTATGATAGCGCACTGCCAGCGGCGGCCACTGCCAGCAGCGGCGAATAGCAAGGAGGAAACCACGTGGGCTTTATCATGGATGGACTGGAAGCCGAGGCATACGATCGAAGCTATTCTGACCGCGCCCTCATTGCCCGTATCATCGGCTACTTCCGGCCCAAGTTGCCGATCATGATCGTGGTTGCGGTGCTGATTGTCCTGAACTCGCTGCTGGACACAGCTTTTCCGATCTTGATCTCAAAGAGCATCGATACACTGGTAGTGTCAAAGACGCTTTCCTCGGCGGGCATGCTGATTGCGATTATCCTCGTCACAGGTGTTCTATCCTGGACGTGCAACTTCTTCCGCCAGCGGTACACTGCACGCTCTGTCGGTGACGTGGTGCTGAACCTGCGCGAAGATGCCTTTGCCTCCGTCACGGCGCGCGACATGTCATTTTACGATGAGTTTCCATCCGGCAAAATCGTCAGCCGCGTGACCTCCGACACCGAGGAATTTGCCACGGTTGTGACCCTGACGCTCAACCTGCTCAGCCAGTTCTTGCTGTTCTTCCTCGTAGCAGGTGTGCTGTTTGTGGTCAATCTGCGGCTTGCGCTGCTGGCGACGACGATCATGCCGTTCATCATCCTGATTGCGCTGGTATTCCGGCGCATCGCACGCAGCATCACACAGAAGGCGCAGCGCTCGATGGCACGTGTCAACGCCAACGTGCAGGAGGTGGTCAGCGGCATCACGGTCGCCAAGAACTTCCGGCAGGAACAGAATATGTACGATGAGTTCAAAAAGGTGAACGAGCAGTCGTACCAGGTGAATGTACGGTCGGGCTTCATCTATAATGGCGTCTTTCCGCTGCTGGTGCTGGTGGCGAATATCGGCACGGTGATTGTGGTCTACTTCGGCGGGTTAAACGTCCTCGACAAGAGCATCACGGCAGGAGACTGGTTCCTCTTTGTGCAGGCCATTCGCCTGCTCTGGTTCCCGCTGACGAGCATTGCGTCGTTCTGGAGCCAGTTTCAACTGGGGCTGGCCGCAAGCGAACGTGTCTTTGCCCTGCTGGACGCTGAACCACGTGTGACACAGGTTGACTCCCAGCCTGTGGGACACCTGGATGGTCGCATCGAGTTCAAGGATGTGTTCTTCAGCTACGACGACAGGCAAACGGTGCTGGCAGACTTCAGCCTGACGATCAAAGCGGGC
>Ga0209647_1003143_pt1 | contig 12935 bp, 8 predicted proteins | sample GraSoi_2013_60cm_FD_185827 | JGI IMG/M metagenome (GOLD analysis project Ga0209647, IMG submission 185827) | Grasslands soil microbial communities from the Angelo Coastal Reserve, California, USA - Sample 9_17_2013_60cm (SPAdes) (version 2) | ecosystem: Environmental > Terrestrial > Soil >... | reverse complement strand
TTTCGCTACCGCCGGTGAGCACGACCGCGTCGTGGTCCATGACCAACTTGTCGGCCGGTACATTGACGCCGACGTGGGCGCTATAGTGGAAGACAACGCCTTCGCCCTGCATCTGCTCGACGCGGCGTTCGACGTGGATCTTCTCCATCTTGAAGTCGGGAATGCCGTAGCGCAGCAGACCACCTGCCTTTGCCCAACGTTCGTAGACATGCACTTCGTGTCCGGCACGAGCGAGTTGTTGCGCGCAAGCAAGGCCTGCGGGCCCGGATCCAACGACCGCCACTTTCTTTCCCGTCTTGCGCAATGGCTTGTCGGGCTTGAGGCCCTGCGCGATCGCTCGGTCGGCAATTTCGCATTCGATCGATTTAATGGTGACCGGGTTCTCGTCAATATTCAGTGTGCATGAGGCCTCACACGGCGCCGGGCAGACGCGGCCCGTGAACTCCGGAAAATTATTGGTCGAATGGAGATTACGCGCCGCTTCGTCCCAGTTTCCGCGGTAAACCAGGTCATTCCAATCCGGGATCTGGTTGTTCACCGGGCAGCCGGTCGGTGCGCCGGTGATGCGGTCGGTGCCGTGGCAATAAGGCACGCCGCAATCCATGCAGCGCGCGGCCTGCTCGCGGATTTCCTTTTCGGGGAGCGGCAACACGAACTCGTGCCAATGCTTCACGCGTTCGGCGATTGGCTGATAGTCGCGGTCCTCGCGCTCGATTTCCAGAAACCCGGTGACCTTACCCATACCTACTCCGCGGCCTGCATCGTGGCGGCCTTCTCCTTTGCCATCTCAGCGAGCGCGCGGCGGTATTCGACCGGCATCACTTTGCGGAAGAGCGGGCGATAGTGGTCCCAATTGGCAAGGATTTCAGCGGCACGCTTTGAGCCGGTATAGCGCGCGTGGTTAGAGACAAGCAGCTTAAGGCGCTCGGCGTCCTTGGTGCTCAGATCCGACATCACATCGACGCGGCCGTGTGATTCCAGGTCGTTGTAGTGGCCGAACTCCTGCTCAGCGACCTGTTCCTCTTCCGGCACCGGCTCGAGCTCGACCATCGCCATATTGCAGCGGGATTTGAACGTGCTGTCGTCGTCCAGCACGTATGCAATGCCGCCCGACATGCCGGCGGCAAAATTGCGGCCGGTTCGGCCAAGCACCACGACCACGCCGCCTGTCATGTACTCGCAGCAATGGTCGCCCGCGCCCTCGATCACGGCGATAGCGCCGGAGTTGCGGACAGCGAAGCGCTCGCCGGCGACACCGCGGAAATAACATTCACCCTCGATCGCTCCGTACATCACGGTATTGCCGACAATGATCGATTCCTCAGGCACGATTCCCGAGTCCGCCGGCGGACGGATGATCAGGCGGCCGCCCGACAGGCCCTTGCCGACGTAGTCGTTGGCGTCGCCATCGAGTTCGAAGGTGATGCCGCGCGCGAGCCAGGCGCCGAAACTTTGTCCTGCCGTGCCGGTGAAGTGCACATGAATAGTACCGTGGGGTAGGCCCTCGTGGCCGTAACGCTTGGCCACTTCGCCCGAGAGCATGCCGCCGCAGGCGCGGTCGGTGTTACGAATGACGCTCTGCAGGCGCACCGGCGCGCCGCGGTCGAGCGCCGTCTGCGATTCTGCAATCAGCTTGCGATCGAGGATATCCTTGATCTTGTGATCCTGAGATTCGCACCTGTAGATGGCCGTGCCCTTTTCCGCCGGGGGCTTCGTGAAAAGCCTGGAGAAGTCGAGGCCCTTGGCTTTCCAGTGCTCCACGAGCTTGCGGCGGTCGAGCATCTGCATTTGCCCGACCATCTCGTTGAAAGTCCGGAAGCCGAGCTCAGCCATCAGCTCGCGCACTTCCTCGGCGACGAAGAAGAAATAGTTGATAACGTGTTCGGGCTGGCCCTTGAAGCGCTTGCGCAATACCGGGTCCTGCGTCGCGACCCCGACCGGACAGGTGTTGAGATGGCACTTGCGCATCATAACGCAGCCGGCGGCAATCAGCGGGGCGGTCGAGAAGCCGAACTCGTCGGCACCCAGCATCGCGCCGATGACCACGTCGCGGCCCGTGCGGATGCCCCCGTCGACCTGCACAGAAATGCGTCCGCGCAAGCGATTGATCACCAGCGTCTGATGTGTTTCGGCCAAGCCGATTTCCCACGGACTGCCGGCATGCTTGATCGAGGTGAGCGGGCTTGCGCCGGTTCCACCTTCGTAGCCGGCAATGGTGACATGATCGGCGCGTGCCTTTGAGACGCCGGCGGCGACGGTGCCGACACCGACCTCCGAGACAAGTTTCACGGAGACGTCGCCCGTCGGGTTGACGTTCTTGAGGTCAAAGATCAGCTGCGCCAGATCCTCGATCGAGTAGATGTCATGGTGCGGCGGTGGCGAGATCAGGCCAACGCCTGGCATCGAGTGGCGCACCTTGGCGATGATCTTATCGACCTTGTGTCCGGGCAGCTGGCCGCCTTCACCGGGCTTGGCGCCCTGCGCCATCTTGATCTGCATCATGTCCGAGTTGACGAGATACTCGGCGGTGACGCCAAAACGGCCCGATGCAACCTGCTTGATGGCCGAGCGCATGGAGTCGCCGTTTGGCAGCGGCTTGAACCGGTCTGATTCCTCGCCGCCTTCACCGGTGTTCGACTTGCCACCGATGCGGTTCATGGCGATGGCGAGTGTCGTGTGAGCCTCGCGCGAGATCGAGCCGAACGACATGGCGCCGGTGGAGAAACGCCGCACGATATTCTTGGCCGGCTCGACCTCCTCAAGGGCGACCGGCTTGCGGCCGTCTTCTTCGGCTTCCTTCAGACGGAACATGCCGCGTATGGTGAGCAACCGCTCGTTCTGGTCGTTCACAATTTGCGCGAATGAGCGATAGTGATCCTGCGAATTGCCGCGCACCGCGTGCTGCAAACGTGACACGGTTTCGGCCGTCCAGACATGGTCTTCACCGCGCACGCGGACGGCATAGTCGCCGCCGACGTCGAGCATCGAGCGGTAGATCGGGGAATCGCTGAACGCATCACGGTGGCGGCGCACTGTTTCTTCCGCGATCTCAGCGAGTCCGACGCCCTCGATGCGCGTATGTGTGCCGGTAAAATATTTATCAACGAAATCCTGCCGCAGGCCGACAGCATCGAAGATCTGCGCGCCGCAGTACGACTGATAGGTGGAGATGCCCATCTTGGACATCACTTTCAGCAACCCTTTGTCGATCGACTTGATGTAGCGCTTGATGATCTCTTTTTCTTCGAGCTTTTGCGGAAGGTCGTCCTTCATGGCGATCAGCGTCTCGAAGGCGAGATAAGGATTGATCGCTTCTGCGCCGTAGCCGGCGAGGCACGCAAAATGGTGCACCTCGCGCGGCTCGCCCGTTTCCACCACCATGCCGACCGACGTGCGCAAGCCGTTGCGGATGAGATGATGGTGCGCAGCGGCGCACGCGAGCAGCGCGGGAATCGGAATACGGTCGGCGCCGGCTTTGCGATCGGACAGGATGATGATGTTGCAGCCGTTGCGCACTTCTTCCTCGGCCCGCTCGCACAATTCGTCGAGCGCCCAGCCCATGCCGTCGGCGCCATGTTCGGCCGGGAAAGTGATGTCGAACGTGCGCGATTTGAAGTGATCGCCGCTCATCTCCGAAATCGAGCGGATCTTCTCGAGGTCGTCATTCGTGAGAATTGGCTGACGCACTTCAAGACGCTTGGTATTCGACATGCCTTCGTGGTCGAGCAGGTTTGGACGCGGACCAATGATGGAGACAAGGCTCATCACCAGCTCCTCGCGGATCGGATCGATCGGCGGGTTGGTGACCTGCGCGAAGTTCTGCTTGAAATAGGTGAACAGCGGTTTCGGCTTGTCCGACAGCGCCGAAATCGGCGTGTCGTTGCCCATGGAACCAACCGCTTCTTCGCCGGTGGTCGCCATCGGCGTCATCAGAAATTTCAAGTCTTCCTGCGTGTAGCCGAAGGTCTGCTGCCGATCGAGCAGCGACAAATTTGAGATCGGCGCTTCGTTGGCGGTGCCGGGCAACTCTTCGAGCACGATCTGTGTGCGGGCGAGCCATTCCTTGTAGGGATGGCTTTTCGCCAATGTCGCCTTCAATTCCTCATCGGGAATGAGGCGGCCCTCGTCGAGATCGACGAGCAGCATTTTGCCCGGCTGTAACCGCCATTTCTTGATGATGTCCTTTTCCGGGATTGGCAGCACGCCCATTTCCGAGGCCATCACAATGCGGTCGTCGCGCGTGAGCAAATAGCGCGCAGGGCGCAACCCGTTGCGATCGAGGGTGGCACCAATTTGCCGGCCGTTCGTGAAGGCAATCGCGGCCGGGCCGTCCCACGGCTCCATCAGCGCGGCGTTGTATTCATAAAAGGCGCGTCGCTCCTCATCCATGAGCGGATTGCCCGCCCAGGCTTCCGGAATCATCATCATCATCGCATGCGCGAGCGAGTAGCCGCCTTGCGTGAGGAATTCGAGCGCGTTGTCAAAACAGGCCGTGTCGGATTGGCCTTCGTAGGAAATCGGCCACAGCTTGTTGATGTCCTTGCCGAACAATGGCGAGGACACAGATGCCTGCCGCGCCGCCATCCAATTGACGTTGCCGCGCAGCGTGTTGATTTCACCGTTGTGTGCGACGTAGCGGTAAGGATGCGCCAGCGACCACGTCGGGAATGTGTTGGTCGAGAAACGCTGGTGGACCAGCGCAAGCGCGCTCTCGAAATCGGGATCGTGCAGGTCAGGATAGTAGGTTCCCAGCTGGTCGGCGAGGAACATGCCCTTGTAGATGATCGTGCGGCAGGAGATTGACACCGGGTAGTAGCCCGATGTGCGCCGCTCACGGCGCCGATATATCGCGTTCGAGATCGACTTGCGCAGGATGTAAAGACGGCGCTCGAACTCGTCCTCGGAAAACTTTTTCTTTCCACGGCCGATGAACACCTGCATGTGCTTTGGCTCGGTCGGCTTGACCGATTCACCGAGCGTCGAATTGTCGGTCGGTACGTCGCGCCAGCCGAGTAGCGAAAGTCCCTCGCGCGCGATGACCTCAGCGTAGATGTCGCGGATGATTTGCCGCCAGTTCGTGTCTGTCGGCATGAAAAGATAACCAACCGCGTACTCGCCCGCCTTCGGCAGTTTGAATCCGAGCTCGGCCGTTTTCTTGACGAAGAATTTGTGCGGGATTTGCACAAGGATGCCGGCGCCATCGCCCATGCGAGGATCGGCGCCGGTTGCACCGCGGTGCTCGAGATTGCAGAGGATGCGCAGACCATCTTCAATGGTCTGGTGCGACTTGCGGCCTTTGATGTCCGCAATAAATCCGACACCACAGGAATCCTTGTCGAGCGCCGGATCGTACAGACCCTGCGCGAGCGGTGTGCCGGGATCTGCGGTTGAACCGCGTCCGGCAAAATCTGCGCTGCGCTTCTCCTCGCTCATCTCATCCTGCCTCGCCGGTGCTGTTGATGCTCCGGCGTACCTGCATCGTCCGCAAGCGAGACGCTTGCGGTCAACGCGTAACTGATCTCAAGAAGGGACAGCCTTGTCCGGTTTGTCGCCGCCCGTGGCCGCTCCCGTTGGGCGCCACCGATGTCTGCCCGCCTTTAAAGGCCGCCACCGAGGCCACCACTATTAGGACAGTATTACTGTCCTAATAGACCATGCCAAATTTTGCCCCGTCGCACAAGGCTGGTCCACGCCCGAATGGCCGAAACCTTTCGCTTTGTTGCGGCGGCGGTCTTGAAGCAAGCAAGAACAGGACCACGGACGCGGCATTCGCGCAATGCCATTGCGCGGAACCGGCCGCAGGGAGCGCCGGTGGCATCGGCATCCCAGCGGTAAGCCGGTATAGGGACGGCAATATTATACGCGTCGTGCCTACATCTTGGCCTCAAGACGAAAGCGCCCCGGATTTCCGGGGCGCTGCCGTCTAGCAATGTGCTTTTGGGTTAGGCCGCGGCTTTGGTGTTGACCACCTGGGCCTTGGCGTTGCCGTTGCCGATCGGGATCTGGCGCGGCTTCTTGGCCTCGGGAATTTCACGCACGAGATCGACGTGGAGCAATCCGTTCTCGAGGCTCGCGTTCTTGACCTGCACATGATCGGCGAGCTGGAATACGCGCTCGAAAGCGCGCGCGGCGATGCCCTGGTAGAGCACGTCGCCGTCCTGCTCTTCCTTGACTTGTTTGGAGCCCTTGATCGTCAGCGTGTTTTCTTTCGCCTCGATCGAAAGCTCGTTCTCGCCGAACCCGGCGACTGCGACGGTGACACGGTAGTCGTTTTCACCGGTTCGTTCGATGTTGTACGGCGGATAACCTGGAGCGGATTCAAATCCATCCAGCATCGAAAACAGCCGGTCGAATCCGACGGTGGAACGGTAAAGGGGAGCAAGATCGAAAGTTCGCATGGCATATCCTCCATTGTTGAGCGACATGCGGCGGTCCGCCGAATGGCCGGACCAAACCGTGCGCAGCCGTGGTTGGCCTACGCAGTCCTGATATGGGAGCAGGTTTCAAGCCTGCAAGTCCCGGTTCGAACAGGGATAAGATTGTGAAAACACTGTGTTTTTAGGCGCCTGCTCGCTTGTGATTGAGCGCGCGCTCCACCCTGCTATAAGCCCGAAGCGCCGCCACGGCTTACTCTCCCTGCATTATGAAACTCGTCTCAATCCCCGCAAATCCGGTGCCCGACGATGTCGTCGCCGGTGCGATCAAAACCCCGGATGGGGTGGAACTGCGCTTTGCCCGGTGGGCTCCGCCACCAGGCCGCAAAGGCACGGTGGTCGTGTTGCAGGGCCGCGCCGAGTTCATCGAAAAATATTTCGAGACGGTGCGCGATCTGCGCGGGCGTGGATTTGCCGTGGCAACCTTCGATTGGCGTGGCCAGGGCCTTTCGGACCGTGCATTGTCCGATCGCCACAAAGGCTATGTGCGGAATTTTTCCAATTACATCACCGATCTTGAAGCGGTGATGGAGCAGGTGGTGCTGCCCGATTGCCCGCCGCCGTTTTTCGCGCTGGCGCATTCCATGGGCGCGGCCGTGGCGTTGCGCGCCTGCCATGACGGCAGCCGCTGGTTCGAGCGCATCGTGCTGTCAGCGCCGATGATCGCCTTACCATCTGGCCGCCTCACGCGCGTCGCTGGACCGCTCGCGCGGCTCATGCGGATTATCGGACGCGGGGGTGCCTACGTGCCGTCTGGCGATTCTGCTGTGACCGGCTCTGAAAGCTTCATCGGAAACGTTCTCACGTCTGATCCGGTGCGCTACGCGCGCAACGCCGCTGTGCTGGAGCAGGAGCCAGCGCTCGGCTTGGGAGCGCCGACTGTGGCCTGGGCGGACGTAGCGTTGCGACAAATGAAGCAATTCGCCGAACCGGCCTATTCGGCCAGCATCCGCCAGCCGATCCTGATGGTCGCGGCTGGACGCGACGACGTCGTCTCCACACCGGCGATCGAAACATTTGGGCAGAATCTGCTCGCCGGCCGCCACCTCATTCTCGCCGGCGCCAAGCACGAGATCCTTCAGGAACAGGATCATTATCGCGGACAATTCTGGGCGGCATTCGACGCTTTCGTTCCAGGCACGCCGCGGTATTAGCAGCGGTCCAGCACCGCTCATTCCCGCGCAAGCGGAAATCCGGAAATCGAAATTGCAGCTTGCCGATTTTGCTCTGGGTCCCCGCAGCTCGAGTGAATTCCCCTTTGGCCATGCTTAGTGTGCAAGGCGAGCTCGCCCGCTACGCCGCTCCCCCGCCGCGTTCCCGATGTTCGCTACCGGCCTCGGCGCACTAGGTGTCATCGGCTGGCGCAGGAAAAAGAAGGCAGCGGCACTTGCTGCCTGATTAAACAGAAATTCGAATTTCGGAGAGACCGCCGCGAGGCGGTCTTTCTTTTTGCGCAGGTTACTTCGTGAATGTCCGCTAATGACCCAAAGCCGACGTGCGCCGAAATCTGTACTATCAGCGTTTCTCACTCCAACTTGATCGCACGTGATGTGGAATTGCTTTGTGTAGAATCTCGAATTGTCGCAAATCAAAGCAGCCACAGGATCGGTGAAGTAATGCCAAGCCTCAGCTTTCGAAGCATCTTGCAGGATCGACTGCCGGCCGACGGGCTCGCCCGACCGGCAATTGAGAAGTTCGCTGGCGCGTGGCTTGCCTGCTTTCTCGTGATGGCACGGGGCGACTTCGCGAAAGCTCTCAGCCTGGAGCACGCGCAGCTTGCGTCCATTTGTGGCACCGTGAGTGCAGCGGTCAGTGTTGCACTGCTCGTGCAAATGGATCGCAAACTGAATTCGGCGACTCGACAGGCAACGATCGCCGCATTCGCGACCTTCATAGGCGACATCTTTGCACATCCGTCGCACTTCCCCCCGCAATGGGCCGAGCCGCTGGTCACAGCCATGGTTTCGGCGGCGATTGCGGTCGCGGTTTGGCACGCCCAGACTTGGGCAAAGAGACTTGGGTAAGAGGCACCTGCGAGCGGGCTCCCCGAGATCGCCTTCAATTGGCGAGCGTATTTATGAGTACACGCCTCGTCAGCGGGGGGCCTATTGGCTGCGCGTTTACGAGTCCGCGCCCTAGCTGTTCAAGATCTCCAGCGCCGCCTGATGGACGCGTTTGTCGCCGGCGACGACGATACGGCCGCCGCGTTGCGCCTGGCCGTTGTCCCATGTCGTGATGATGCCGCCTGCGCCGGCGATGATCGGGATGATCGCAACGATGTCGTGTGGCTTGATCTCGGTTTCGATGATCAGATCGATCAGCCCCGCGGCCAACATGCAATAGGCATAGCAATCCCCGCCGTAGCGCGAGAGCTTCACCTTGTCCTCGACCTTCCCAAATGCCGCGCGGTCATCGGGATTCATCAGCAGCGGGCTCGTCGTCGACAATAACGCTTCCTCGATGCCCGTGCATGACCGCGCATGGAGATCGCGGTTGCCGCCTGGCCCGCGATAGCGCGCTCCGCCGCCGTCACCGGAGAAACGTTCGCGCGTGAACGGCTGGTGCATCATCCCGAATACGGGCTCGCCAAAGCGCATCAGGCCAATCAGCGTGCCCCAAGCCAGCATGCCCGAAATAAACGATTTCGTTCCGTCGATGGGATCAAGCACCCAAACATATTCGGCGTCGGTGTGCTCGGAGCCGTACTCCTCGCCGAGGATGCCGTGATCGGGAAATTGCTTGCGGATCAGCGTACGCATGGTTTGCTCGGCCGAGCGGTCTGCTGCCGTGACAGGGTCGAAGCCGCGAGCCTTCTTGTTCTCGATCGCCAGCGCGGTGCGGAAGAACGGGAGAATTGTTTCGCCAGAGGCGGTCGCGAGCTGGTCGACGAAAGTGCTGAAGTCGATGGCCGTCATGCCGCGTGCCCGCTGTCCGTCTTCGGCCTATCGAAGAGTTTTACCATCGGCAACCACTTGGGCCCGCAGCGTCCCAATGCAAACACTCGTGCAATTTCTGCTGCGGTGCGGGGGTTCCACCTCGGTCGTTTTCGCATAGGCATTCCGGAGCACGCCAGTCCGGGCGGCAGCCATGCAAAAATAGCATAGGAAATGTGCCTTTGAACCTTGATTTTTGTGCGTCGCGATGTAGCTTATTGCAGTGCGGTAGCGAGAGCTGCCGCTGCCCTCCTTGGGCGTTTCCTCCCTAGACTTGGGCCGCCAGCACCCGCTAGCGGCCCCTTTTTTTATGCTCACACAGTTATTCGGCCGCGGCGCGGTAGGGACGTAGCTGCTCCAACGGGATTTCGCCGAGACGCTTGGCCAAGGTCTCCATATCGGCGGCCAACCGCTTGAATGCCGCTGAACGCTGATACCGGCGCTCATCCATATAAAGGGAACGGTTGATCTCGAGCTGGATGGCATGCAGGCCGGCGGCAGGATTTCCGTAATGCTCGGTGATGAAGCCGCCGGCATAGGGCTTATTGCGGCTGACGGTGTAGCCGAGCGTCCGCAGTGTCTTTTCCACGGTTTCGGCCACGACGCCCACACAGCTGGTGCCGTACCGGTCGCCAAGCACGAATTCGGGACGTGGACGTTCGTCCCGATGGCCGGCCGTCGACGGCATAGAGTGACAATCGATCAACACCGCAGCACCGAAATCACGGTGCAGACGCGTGAAAAGGCGGCGCAAGGCGCGGTGATAGGGCTTGTAAAGGCTCTCGATGCGACGCAGCGCATCGTCGACCGGGATGCGTTGGTCGTAGATTTCCTGGGCGTCGCCGACGACACGCGCCACTGTTCCCAGGCCTCCTGCGACACGCATCGAGCGGGTATTGGCGAATGAGGGCAGACGGCCTTCAAACATGCGTGGATCGAGTTCGTACGGCTCACGATTCACGTCCACGAAACAACGGGGGAAGTGCGCCCGCATCATGGGATACCCGAAGCGGACCACGCCGGCGATCAGTTCGTCGACAAAGCTGTCTTCGGAGCGGCGCAGGGTGGCAATATCGAGTCGGCAGGCCGCGAGGAAATCGCGCGGGTAGGTGGACCCGCTATGCGGTGAGTTGAACAGCACCGGCGCCCGGCAAGCCTTGGGCTCGAGCACTTCGAACGGTGGGTCGAGCTCGTCGCGGATTTCGCTCATACAGAAAAGGCCATGGACAGCTGCGAATCCCTTTGTGGGCAGAAGGGCTTTAACGCCTCGTTATACCGTCTATTGTTCACGGCCAAGACACAAAGCCAAGCCATGCTTTTGGTTCACCCGTTGTTTACCGGGCATAAGTCTTAATCGTCCGGCTGAAGCGGCCTATGCGGCCGGACGGGGTGTTGTGTGAGTATGTCCAAAATCCTGCTGGCTGAAGACGACACGGATATGCGGCGCTTTCTGGTCAAAGCGCTGCAGAACGCCGGTTTCGACGTTACCTCCTATGATAACGGACTTTCCGCCTATCACCGCCTGCGTGAGGAACCGTTCGAACTGCTTCTCACCGATATCGTGATGCCGGAAATGGACGGTATCGAGCTTGCCCGCAGGGCCGCCGAGCTCGATCCTGATATCAAGATCATGTTTATCACCGGCTTCGCCGCCGTGGCGCTCAATGCCGATTCCAATGCGCCCAAACATGCGAAAGTGCTGTCGAAGCCGATCCATCTGCGCGAACTGGTCTCCGAAGTGCAGAAAATGCTGGCGGCCTAGCGCTTCCGCGCGGCCTTGCCTCGCCGGTTTGGAGCCGATAGATCAGTCACGGTTTTAAGGGCGCGTAGCTCAGCGGAAGAGCACCTCCTTGACATGGAGGGGGTCACAGGTTCGATCCCTGTCGCGCCCACCATTTTCCCGACTGTCACTCGACGATCGCCTGATACGTCATCGTACGCATGAGATAGCGATAGTGCATCCGCTGGATCGGCGCCTGCATCATTAGGATGGCGATGAGTTGCTGTTGCGGGTCGATCCAGAAATACGTGCCGCTCACGCCGCTCCACGAAAAGTCGCCGACAGAGCCCGGTAGCGGGTTGCGTCCGGCATGAGTGCGTACGGCGAACCCCAGACCGAAGCCGAGCCCAAGGTGCGGCATTGGAGCGAGCGCGCCGAAGAGAATTGGCGTGGACGGGCTGCGGCGGGTTTCCGGCGTCAAGTGATCCGATGTCATCAAAGCCACGGTTGCGGGCGACAGCAGCCGCATGCCGCCGAGTTCGCCGCCGTTGAGCAACATCTGACAGAAACGCACATAGTCGCCCGCGGTCGATAGCATTCCGCTGCCGCCCGAGATCCAGTTCGGACAAACGGCAGTGTCGCGCATCGGCGGCCGTTTGCCCGAGGCTTGATCGATCTGCGGTTGGGCCGAGCGAGCTGCATCGATCGGACCGAAGCCGGCGTTGTCGAGACCCAGCGGCTTGCTGATGCGCTCGGAGATGAAGCGATCGAGCCCCATGCCGCTTGCGACCTCGACCACGCGACCAAGGACATCTGTCGACACTCCGTATTGCCATGTGCTGCCGGGCTGGTAGGCGAGGGGGAGATTGCCGAGCTTGGCCACCATGTCGGCGTTCGTCTGCTTTTCATCGACCACGTTCGCAGCTTCGTAAGCCCGTTTGATCTGCGGGCCGGCCAAATGGGCGTATGTCAAACCGGACGTGTGCCGGAGCAGATCCTGCACCGTCATCTCGCGTCTTAATGCTTCGGTCGTCAGCGTTTTTGCTTCGCCGTCCGAATCGACCGCGACCTTGAGATTGGCGAATTCGGGGATGTAGCGCGAAACAGGATCTGCAAGCAGCAACTTGCCTTCCTCGGCCAGCATCATCGCCGCAACCGATGTGAATGGCTTTGTCATTGAGGCGGTGCGGAAGATCGTGTCGGTCGCGATCGTTGCGCCGGCCTCGCGATCGCGATAGCCAAGCGCTTCGAGGAAAGCGATCTTTCCACGGCGAGCGATCAGCGCCACGGCTCCAGCTACGAGGCCTTTGTCGATGTCCGCCTGGAGCGCATCGCGAATACGCTGCAGCCGTTGGGACGACAAGCCGACGTGTTCGGGTTTATCCACCTGCGGCATTTCAAATGCCATTGTGTTGTCCCTATTTCCAGAATTGCCGCGAAGCGAGCGCGGCGCCTTCTGCCATCGACTTGAACTTGGCAAACACTACTTCAGGGTCGACTGCCGCCTGACCCACCCAGGTGCCGTAGCCGCAATCGCTGCCTGCGATGACGTTTTCGCGTCCAACGAGCTTTGCGTAACGCCCAATCCGCTGCGCGATCAGTTCGGGATGCTCAATGAAATTCGATTTCGATTCGATGACGCCGGGGATCAGTACCTTGCCGTCGGGAAGTTTGACCGTCTCGAATAAAATCCATTCGTGCGCGTGGCGCGGGTTTGCGGCCTCCAGCGAAATCGCGACGGGCTTGGCCTTAAATATAATGTCAATCACATCGGCGAGCGGCACGTCGCGGTGATGCGGGCCCTCGTAGTTGCCCCAGCAGAGATGCATGCGCAGCTGCTCCGCCGGA
>Ga0209647_1003140_pt1 | contig 12943 bp, 22 predicted proteins | sample GraSoi_2013_60cm_FD_185827 | JGI IMG/M metagenome (GOLD analysis project Ga0209647, IMG submission 185827) | Grasslands soil microbial communities from the Angelo Coastal Reserve, California, USA - Sample 9_17_2013_60cm (SPAdes) (version 2) | ecosystem: Environmental > Terrestrial > Soil >... | reverse complement strand
GAATCCCAAATGGAAGGGGCGTCGAAATGATGGCGGCCGTTTTATCACCAAAGGAATCTACTCGGCTCGAAAAGTGCGAAGCTGTCATCGAAAGAGGGTTGCAGACGTTTGTTGAGGTTGGCAACGCGCTCCTGGAGATCCGTGATTCGCGCCTCTATCGGCATGAGTTCGCTACGTTCGAGGATTACTGCCGCGACCAGTGGCAGATGAGTCGGCGACACGTGAATCGGCTTATCGCGTCCGCCGAGGTAGCCGGCAATTTGGGACCAATTGGTCCCATTCCTCAATCCGAAAGTCAGATCCGTCCGCTCACCGGGCTCGAACCGGAAGAGCAGCGCGAAGCGTGGAATCAGGCCGTCAATGACTCATCCAATGGTAAGCCGACAGCTAAAGATGTCGGGGTTGCTGTGGATCAGCTTAAGGCCCCGTCGAAGTCGGATTATCCGCCAATCAAAAAAGTAGCTAAAGCGTTAGTAGAAGAATTTAGCGCAATCATTTACCGCCGGGGTTTGGGGTGCGCGATCAGTTTTCGTTCTACGAAAGGCGAAGTCGACGATGTTATCGAAACTGAGTGTGGGTGGCGTATCACTGCCATAGTGGATAGAGGCGAAATTACCGTCAACTTTTATCGTGAGCGAAACCGTCACGACGAGCGGATTAATCGCGAGTCAACTAACCCCCAGCCTTCGGTAAGCGAATGATCGACAATAAAATTCCATTCGAGAATCGAGTTTTCGAAGTGCTGGCCAGCATCAAATACAAGAATTGGCGGATCGAAGCCAAATGGAAAATGGCTGGGTGGTACCTGCAAATTACCTTTCCTGACGAGGGCATTGTCTGGAAAAGCCGTAAGTGGCGACTGAGCGAGAATATGACGCGGAGTGAGATCGCTCAAACAGCCTTGAAAGCCGTGCTGACGGCCGAGGAGCACGAAGCTCGGGAGAAGTTCTTATACAAAGGGCGAGCGGTTTTCGGGCCGCACCACAACATTGATGCCCTCCACGCGCTCTGCAACGAGAAGGGTGACGTTAGGTGAAAAAGATACCTTTAACCAACTCGCGCAGAAAGGCCAAGATCGACGACGAAGATTACCCGCTCATCTCTCGATTCCGCTGGCGCTTGCAGTCTGGAAATTCTGTATTGGCTTTCCTTCCGGGTGGGCAGCTAGTCAGATCGGATGACAAAGTTGTGGCTAACATTGGCGGCCAGATTGTTGGAATGGGAATGCTCGTCATGTTTCCAGAACTAGCTCAGGAAGCAGATTCAGCTAACTGAATGAAACTCTCCAAGAATTTCGGACCAGAGCGGTCGCGTGGTGTGGACGACGACGGTGGGGAAAGGCATCGGTAGCGCGACTGTCCAGGGCACCATGAATGCTGAACAACTCCCAGATCCCCCGGCGCTTGCCGAGGTTCGCAGATCGCTGGAAAAATGGGGTTATGCCCATACCAGACCCTGCGAATTGTCTGACGTCGAGGTCGCCGAAGCCGGGTTGATTGTGGAACGTGGATTAACGATTGACACGATCTATGTCGATTCCGAACAGGGTCGAGCTGCGCGACGCGGAGATGAGAATATCAGGCTCCTCCAGCGCCTTAAAAAACACGCAAATCAATGAGGTCTGCCGGAGAAACCTAAGCGCGAAATGGCCCGCGAATGCTGTGTCAGAGCCGATTGGAAGGCCGCTGAAACTAACTGAAGTATTTTACAAATGTCGCTTGCGCGAATCGCCAGTGATGCCGTTCCCTTTTAAAGAGGGTTGGTTTCTTCCCCAAAGGAAACCCGAGAGTTGATAAGGCAGAAAAACATATTCGGGCCGCAGCCTGGGAGGATGAGTGGGCGAGCAGTCACCAATCTCGACGACTGGTTGCGGGGAAGCGGCGAGATGCTGTTTACCATTGATGAAACGGCGCAAATTTTCCGCAGAACCCCGCGAACCATCTTCTCGTGGATGGAAAAGGGGCTGCTGCCTTTCGTAAAGATCGAATATACCACCCGAATTAGGGCTTCCGATCTCGAAGCAACCTTGAAACGGTTCACGGTGCGAAAGGGGAAGAAATGAATCGTAATGGCACTGATCCATCTGAGGCTGGAAAAAAAAGAGCCCGGATCGGCGAGCAAGCAAATCCGAGCCCCGAAAACTACCGGTCTAGTTTACCGCTATCTCCGGGAAGTTCAAACGGGAACCTAAAGCAGTCAGACTTCTTTGATGATCGGCATCCCTTCCATGATCGGCACATCGTGGCATATCTCGCCAAGATTTCCGGCGAGCTGACGGATGACCAGTTGCGAGCATTTCTCCGCGCTCGCTACGCCTACAGCGTCTTCCAGAGATTAGGGACGCCAGAATCCCGGCGGTATGCTTGGTCTGAGATCCGGGTTGCGATCCTGGGGCAACGTGGAGAGCCAGAATCGGCGGAAATGGAGCTGGCATAAATGGAAATCTCCAATCGCGTCCGAGTGTACGTCGCAAAGCTGGAGCCGGCGGTCAGTGGTCAGCACGGTCACGACACGACGTTTAAAGCCGCCTGCGCTCTGGTCTGGGGATTCGGACTTAGCCCCGAGGCTGCTTGGCCTTTCGCGCTCGAATACAACGCCCGGTGTATGCCGCCATGGAGCGAGCACGATCTGCGGCGGAAGCTCTTGCAAGCTCTCAATCATCCCGACCACCAAAAGCCGCGAGGATATTTGTTGAGTTGTCCTCTGACACATGCGGATGGCTGGCACCCGAATGGAGATTGGGAGCGGCCGCCGAAGCCAAGCTATCAGCCGGATAAGCTGGAGCAGGTAGCCGCGAAACTGCCGGAGTCAGTGGACGCGGAATATCTCGAAGCCCGGTCAAAGTTCACCTGTTGGAACCGTAGTCCGGCTGGAGTTCTAGCCAAGCTCTACCGGCCCGGTGAAAAGATCCTGGTCTTCACCGACTGGGAAAGTCAGGGCCAAGAGTTGTGGGGACATCCAGGGGAAAGCGGTGACTTCGGGGCGCTCGACCAGTACCGGCGCGGGTTTAAAGATGTCTGGTTTCTATCCAACCCGGTCGATGGCGAGTACCATTGGAATCCGCGCCAAGATAAGAACTCGCGGCGCAGTGAGGAGTCAATTACCTCGTGGCGTTATGCGGTGATCGAAAGCGACAAGGCGGACCCCGGTCAGTGGCTCCGGGCACTGGTGCAGCTCCCGCTCTTTATCAGCGCAATTTACCAGTCGGGGAAACGGAGTATTCACGCACTGGCTCGCGTTGACGCGGACTCGAAAGCCGAATGGGACCAGAGCGTCAGGGGCGAGCTATTGCCGATCCTGGCCACGCTCGGAGCCGATCCGGGAGCGTTGACAGCGGTTCGGTTAACTCGGCTACCCAATTGCCGGCGGGAAGAAACCGGGAAGCTCCAGCGGCTGCTCTATCTCGATCCAGATCCTGACGGGGAACCGATCTGCCGGAAGACGGCTGGGAGGAAGCAATGAAACCGAACGGACCTGTGAAGCAGTTTGCTGAAGGGGTAGGCATTGAAGTTCCCGGCCGTAATGGATCCAGTGGTCCCGCGCCGGTCAGAATTCTACTACCCGGTCCGCAACGGCTTGAAAGCAAGTTCGCGACAGAAATCGGTCAGGTGCTTGGACCGCGTGGAGTTGCCTTTCGTTGTGATGAGCGGGTAGTCGAAATTCAGGAGGAAGAATTTAGTGGGGAATTGGATCGGCTTAAACTGGCTCGCGGCGGACTGAAATTCAATACCCTGACGCCAGCTCGTGCGAGAACATCGTTGGAGCAATATATCGAACCTGGGACAGAGCTTAATCAAAAGAAGGGACCGCCCGTTTTTATAGCCAAGAGCATGACTGAAGCTACTGCGCGTTCCCTTTTGGTTAGTCCACAGTTCCTTAAACACATTCCTCGAATTGATCGGATCGTTGACGTACCAATTCCGATTCGCAAACCTAATGGAGAAATCGTTTTTCCTAAACTCGGCTTTAATCCTTCGCTCGGCGTCTATTGCGCTCCTGGCGCACCGGAAATAAAAGCAATGCCGCTTGAGAAAGCCGTGGAGGTCATCGAGCAAGCCTTAGTAGGCTTCTGCTGGCAAGCCAACAGGAACAACACACTGTCGCCGCAAAGTAAAGTTCACGCGATTGCCCGGATGATTACGCCCTACGCCCGCGGCATCATCGGGTTTTCGGAACGCACCCCGCTTTGGTATTTCGTCGGTAATCGTCCAAGGTGCGGGAAAGATTACCTCAACGGAGTTACCCAGATTGTCTACCTCGGGCACGCCTTCGAGGATGCGCCTATCACCGACAATTGCGAGGAAACCTTAAAGCGCATTGTCTCAGCCAACAGGGCCGGACGCCGGATGATGCACTTCGCCAACTGCCAGCATCACCTAAACGATCCGGCTTTTATCCAGGCTATTACCGCGCCGACGATTGGCGCACGCTCACTTGGCAGCAATGACGCTAAGAGCGATCTGGAGCTTCCAAACGAAATTGATTACTCGCTTTCGGCCAATGTCGGGTTGACCTACCGCGAAGACGTTGAACCGCGCCTGCGTAAAATCGAATTGGCATTTTTCGAGGAAGACGCCAACAAGCGCGAGTTTCCGAACCCGTTCCTGCATGATTGGATCAAAGCGAATCGTTCCGACGTTCTGTCGGCGATTCATTCGCTTTTCCAGTATTGGATAGATCAAGGTGCTCCAGCCGGTAAGACGCTGTTTAATTCCTTTCCGCGTTGGGCCGCAGTGGTCGGCGGTGTAATGATGACATGCGGACTAGGCGACCCGTGCCAACCGCACGAAGGCGAAGATCTGGTGGGCGGCGACTTACGGGAGGTTGCGATGAAAGCACTCTTCCAAGCGTGCTTCGACGCTTGTCCCGGAGAGTGGCTTAATAAGGGCGATATTTACGATCTCATCCGAGACCAACGCGAGAACAATGAACGCCTCAATTGGTTTGGCGCTCTGGATGGCGAGGGTAAAGAAAAGAGCTTTGCAACAATGCGAACCGGCGTGGCGCTCTCCAGTTTTCGTAACCGAATTATAGGAGGCGTCAAACTCGAAATTGATACCTCAACCGCAAAGAGCCAACAATGGAGATACCGATTCAGCAAGGTGCTTTGAGAATGGGCACCTTGGGCACCTTGGGCACTATTTTCAGGCGCTGTTATACGCTCATGCGCGTACGATCACACGCCCGCGTCACGTTATATATAGGTGGGAATAGTGCCCATACTGCCCATACTGCCCAACCTTCCTGGCAGGCTTCCGGTGGCTCACCCGTTCACCAAGGCTGCCAACCCCAGTCAATCTCGCACGCGTGTGATCCGGGAACCAAGATGACATGACGGCTGCCGCCAACATAGATCTCCCAACCCTGCGCGGTGCTATCGCCAGCCTGCGGCCAGTCTGCGTGGCTGATAGCCGCGAGGCCGGAGCGGAGTGGTCGGTAGGGATCGAGCGGAAATCAATAGAAGATCTCGTTCAGTGTTGCATGTCCGAACGTGATCGCTGGGAACGCTCACTGCTCCGTTTGCGCGGCTGTTACTTTCGCCGTCTTCTCATCGAGGGAAGTCGTGGCGAGATAGAGCTGCAACGCTACCGCTCGAAGATCTCACCCAAGGCCGTCCTGGCGACACTGAGCGCGTTCGAGGTTCGCTATCAAGTGCCGGTCGTCTATTGCGAGACGCCGGAGATTGCCGCACGCCAAGTGGAGAGCTGGCTCTACTGGGTAGCGCGTGAGCTGCTGTTGACTACGGAGCGACTCCTTCAACCAGTCCAGGAAACAGTCACAGAAAACCAAACAACCAACATACCTAACAGCCATGAATCTAAATAAAGTACAACTAGCTGGCCGATTAACCCGGGACCCCGAAATTCGCTATACCCATTCCGGTGTAGCTGTCGCTGATATCGGAATCGCTGTTTCCCGGTTCTTTAAATCCGACCAAGGGGAGACCAAAGAGGAAACGGACTTCATTGAAATCACGGCGTTTGGCCGTACCGCCGAGACCATCCAGAAGCATCTCAGTAAAGGTCGCGCAGTCTATATCGAGGGGCACTTGAAGCTGGATCAGTGGGACGACAAACAGACAGGGGCCAAACGGTCAAAGCTGAAAGTAGTCGCGGATTCTATGCAGTTTGTCGGCCCACGCGCTGATTCACCGCCTCCTGCTAAGCCAGCAGCGCCTGCGCCCACAGCGCCGCCGGCTAAATCGCGATCAGAGCCCCCTGACTTGGACGCAGAGCCGGATGATATTCCGTTCAGGTCCACCATTTACCGGGACGTAAGCCGAAGCAGGTTAAACCGGCGCGTGTTTTGAAGACGTGTTTTATATGCGGCGAACAAAAGCCGCTGGCTGAGTTCTATACACATTCACAAATGGCTGATGGCCATCTGGGCAAGTGTAAGGCGTGCTGCAAGATGTACGCCAGAGATGCGCGTCGCGATCCCGAGTTGGGCCGGCGAATACACAAATGCGACCGCGAACGCCTTCAAGACCACGAGAGACGGTTGCGGGTTGTGGTTTACCAGCGTGCCAGACGGGCACGGAATCCCGAAAAGTATTGGGCAAACACTATGGTTGGGAACGCCTTGCGGGATGGACGCCTTGTTCGGCTTCCATGTGAGGTTTGCGGAGACACAAAAACGGAAGCTCACCACGACGACTATTCAAAGCCACTAGATGTCCGCTGGCTCTGCTTTGAACATCACCGAGGGGTTAAACACGGGCACATGACGGAAGCGAGTTTGATAGGGTTGCGGGGATATGTGGCAGCCATGTTTAGCTGATTTAACCCGGACTTGATTAAGCTATGCCGTGGGCGGCACGGCCAGGATATAATCCACCATTTATCGGGACGTAAGCCGAAGCAGGTTGAACCGGTCATGCCTTCTAGTACAGCTTATCGAATCGATTAGGGGCGAGCTCGGTGTAGCGAACGGTGTGCTGGATATTCTGGTGACCGAGGAACCCTTGGATCAAGCGAGTGTCGTTCCCGCGATTGGCGAGATCGTAGCCGCAAGCGTGCCGGAGCATATGCGGGTGAACGGCCAAGTCGTCAAGACCGGCGGCTTCGCTACATTTCTGCAGCATGAGCCAAACAGTGGCCCGGTTCAGCGGAGTTCGTTGTTCGGAGAGAAAGAGGTTGTCGTATTCCGAAATGATCCCGTTTCGTACCTTGAGCCACACGTGTAGCGATTTGAGCTCTCCGCCATTGTAAATCGGGTGAACAGCTGGCTTGCCTTTCTTGAGCCGGTGAACGTAGATCGTTTTCCGTTCGAGGTCGATGTCGCTTAGTTTGAGCTGGCAGGCTTCCGATACCCGTAGACCATGGCGGGCCATCAGGAAGAGCAGGCAATGGTTGCGCTCCGGGTTACGTGAGGAGCCTTCTTTTTTGGCGGCGGTGAGGAGTTTTTGTACCTCCTCTTGCGTGAGATGTTCGCGTGTTCGTTCTCTTTTCATATCGTTTTGTTTAGGGTTTGGAGGGGATGAGTATTCGCTGAAAAGGCTTCTAGACTTGATTGGCTGATTTCAGGGAAGTCGTACTCTCACCATTTGAGCTCTTTTGGTTAGAGTTAGCATTTGGTTGGCTCGTTTGCGTTCCAGTGGCCCAGCTCTGCCGCCGTCATGGTGTGCATCTGCCTGGCTAGGTCTTCGCACCGATCAGCCAAGACTTCGGCTAGGATCTGCGCGGGCGAATAGCTCGCGGTCCTGGCGTAATCGACTTGACTGAACTTCGGCGCGTTGGCTTGAGCGAAATAGGATCGGGCGATTTCCTCGGCTCGCTCAATTGGCGTGATGTCGTCTGCTGACTCGTCGGCCTGCGCTTCTGGTCCTGGAGCATTGAGTCCTTCTGTCTGGTCGGTATTCCAAACGCGATAATATCGAAGGATGAAGTGCGATTTGTTGTGCTCGTCTTCTGATTCGTCGGCTTCTGGGCGGTCAATTTGTTTCCAGAAGCAAATAATACTTCCGTGCTCCCCCTTGCGGATTCGCCCGTTCAAATCGGCGCACTGTTTAAAAGTGAGCCAATAAGGACTGGTGAACTCGCTCATGCCGAGAAGGAATATGTTAATTCCTTTGTATGCCCCTTTGCTGACAAAGTTCTTCGGGAGTTGATAACCTCTCGTCCCGCCGGACTTGAGATAATGAACCCAGGGGACGGTCCCAGCTTCGAGCTTGGCAATCATGGAATTTGTGACCATCTGGTAGACGTCGAAGTGTTCAGTATTTGTTTTCATGTTGGTTAGTCTGTTGGGTTAAGTTAAGCCACACTTAAGTCTTGTCAAGTTCTAAATATAAGTTATACTTAACTCGTACTTATGGGACTACTTACAAACGAACTAATATCGAGACTGCGTAAATGGTGCGAGAAAGAGGGGGGCCGAAAGAAGCGAGTCGCGGAATATCTCAATCTCCCGCCGTCGGCTTTATCAAATATGTTTCGGGCAAAGAAGCCTCAGCAGCCGACTGGCGAGCAGGCTTTGATGATCCTGGCGTTCCTCAAGAAGCAAGGAAAGAAGAAATGAAAGTTATACCTTTGACTCAGGGCCAAGTAGCATTCGTTTCCGATCATCGGTTCCAGGATTTGAACCAATTCAAATGGCACGCGCAATGGCGGGGGACTTTGCGTTCTGGATCTTTTTATGCGGCACGAAACTCTGGTGGAAAGTGCATTTCTATGCACGAACAAATCTTAGGAATGAAGTGCGGTTACCATCGTTGCGGCGACCATCGTTATGGAAACACGCTCGACAACTGCGACTACAACCTTCGACTAGCAACCCGGACTCAAAATAATGTCAATCAACGCAAGCAATCCGGCACTTCATCGAAATATAAAGGTGTTAGCTTTAATCGCCGCGATAAAAAGTGGCAAGCGGCCATAACGGTTAACAAGCGGCGGATTTCTCTAGGGTACTTCGACGATGAAGAGAAAGCGGCTTGAGCTTACGACACTGCCGCACTGAAGTACTTTGGCGAGTTTGCTCGGTTGAATTTCGCTTTAGGGGACGACACAACAGCAGACTGTGATGATGCGAGAGAGGTGGAGCTTTATTTGGCAACGAAAAAGGATGGGCCAAACGGAGCACGCGATGGTACAACCAAGGGCGAAGAGAACGGGCAAGCAAAACTAACCTGGGCACAAGTCTGTTTGATTCGTTTACTTGGCTTGGTTGGAATGGCTCAGCATATTATCGGTAAACGTTTCGGCGTTTCTCAGACAACAGCGTGGCGTATTCTTCGCAGTCAAACCTGGAAGTGAAACGCCGGACCAGCAGCAGTTCGTCACCGCTATGTATGCGTCGCTCGAACAGGAAGGACCGCTCAAATGAACCCGGACCGGTTCGCCAATCAATTAGAACAACTCCGCCGCTGGCTTACTGGGGGGCGACACTGGAACGATATCGTTGTTCGCGTGCTATTGCTCGCCGTTCTCATTCAGATAGCTTTTCTACTCTTTGGCCTTGGGCTCTGGGCCTTGGTGTGGGTGTACACTGCGCTGAACTTCTAAAACTATGGACGAGTCAGCTACTGATCTGCAAAGTGAGTTATGAGTGATCCGTTTAGCGATGACCGGGATTACCGGTATGGTGAGCCGTTCTGGCGAGATCCGCGTGAACAGATTGCTGGATTACAGAGGCGATGCACTGAGCAGACTAAACAGATCGCTAGTCTTCGGGAGTACATCGGTGAGCTTGAGAAACAATTAGAGCCCAATGTTGTGCAGGAGATCCGCGATGAACTCGATCACAAGGCCGCACGCGAGAGCGGAGGCGAAGAATACCACGAGCGACACATCACAGAATACTGATCCGCTTAGTGACGAGGAAGCCTCAATGGTGGTGGAAGAGCATCCATACTCGGACTATCCGAGCTTCCTGGATGGCTGGCAGCAGTGTCGAGATCGGTCTGACGTGCGCCTGTCCGCCGTCGAGGCTGCGCACAATACGCGGATCGGCTCACTAACCAAGCGTACGGAAGAGTTGGAAGCCGAGCTTACTCGGTTAAAGCAATGGGTGAACGAGCTTCAGAGCGGAAGGCACATTAACTGTGCGTATTGCGGCTTTAGCTTCGGCCCTGCTGATACGCCCGTCAGCATGGCGGACGCTCTGCGCGAGCATATCGAGCAGTGTCCGCAACATCCGATGTCGGCGCTCAAGGCGGAGAACGATCAACTCCGCACGGTGTTATCGGAGATAGCAACTCTTCCACCACTCGAACCGGACACAGATCCATTCTCGCAAGTGTGCAAGCACTACAGCGAGGCTATCGATAAAGCCCGCGACGCATTGAAAGGGAAGTAATGAGCGATCCATTCGACAATCTGCTAAAGAAGACCCGCGACTCCAAAGCCTATTGGAAAGAAGCGGCCGATATATGGGAAGGCGAATATCGTATCCTGAGAGCTGAGAACACCGCGCTGACCAAGCGCGTGGAAGAACTGGAGGCTGAGGTTACCCGGCTGAAGCTGTACTGGAGAGGAACCCATGACCCATCACTCCCAGTCGCCTGATCGGATTATTGAGGTACATTCGTAAGCATGGCCAACGACCAGCAGCAGCGCCAAGAGCCAGCAACGCCATGGCATAAGGGCGGAAGTGGCGGGGGTAATCCCATCACGCCGAAGGTTACCAAGCCTGATACCAGGTCGATCCTAGACAAATTGAAGCGGGTAACCCCTAATCAGGCTAAGCGATACATACAGCGCCAAGGCGAATGACGGCCCTTTGCCAGCGTGCCGCCAATTTGGTATGCTTCCGCTATGGCAGAACAGTCAGAGATAGAGCAATACAACCGGATCAAGAGGCTTGCACGGTTAGCGGAAACCGATCCAGACTTTCTCGAACAGATTCATCGTATGACGGACATTCTGCGCAAGTATCGGGAAAAGCATTAACCGGCCAGCACAGTGATCGACAAGAAGTATTGCGCCAATCCAGAGTGCCACAAAGAGCTTCGGGACTGGCGTAAAACCTACTGCTCACCGGAATGTTATCCACCGGAGCCGGAGAAGCCACCCAAGCGCAAGTCGCCGCCTAATCCACGGCCACTGGAGTCGCCTAACGGCGTAGGCTCAATCGGTCAGCCAGAGAACGGCGAGCCGGATAAGCCGAAAAGCAAAGGCGGACCCGCAAACAAGAAACGGTCGGACGAACTACTGGCGGCGATCTTCCACGATATGGCGCAGTACAACATGACTCAGGCGCAAGCCTGCGCCGGTCATTCCGTTCGTCCCGAAACATTTAGCCGCTGGATCAATGAGCCGGAGTGCGGAGCCTTGAAAGATCGTGCGGAGTGTATCGCAATTAAAAGGATTTGTGCCCAATTAGAGAATGCCCCACCCGGTGAGTGGAAGAAATACGCATGGAGACTTGAGCGGTTTTTCCGCGCACAATTCTCCGATCCGGCCAAGATCGGCGTCCAGGTTAATACCCAGATCAACAACGGCGATAACGGCAATCTCGTCTCGAACCAAGCGGAGGCAGAGGAAGCACGCCAGAGGTTGGATGAATGTAAGATTCTGGAAGCTAAGCGGAAAACCGGAGTTGCGACCAATACTGAGCTTCTTGAGTATGTAAACGATGAGATCGAACAACTCCAATATTTGCGGGACCGCTTACTAACGGGTGAGACGCCTGACCAGGAGACACAGAAACAACTTTATCAACTCCATGAGGAAAGGCGCGATCGGGAGCAGCAGCCAATCAAAGAGGCGGTCGGCCATACCACGGGCGACTACGCACCGCTAGCCATCCAGGATCGAAGCCTGCCGAAGCCAGCGTCCAGGCCGGAGCAGCCACAGCCGGCACCGCCGGCTACGTCGATGCGAGCGGGGGAAACGGACCCATCGAGCGGGCAACCCATTCCCCAACGTGAGCGACCGACCATCAGTCCGCCCAGTGAAAGACAGGCTGAAATGCGCCGGCAGAGGCTAGAGTGGGACCGAGCACGGCGCGGTGGCGAGGGAAAGTCGCCGGACTTAAGAGACTAAATCGCGCTCTTTCGGCGTTCCATAAATCTCCGGTAAGTCGATGAGATGAGTTTCTAGGCTAAAAATATCGCTGCTTTCCGATGTCGGTACGGTGTAGGTTTCGCCGGAGTCCCAGCGGCAAAAGTACCCGGAAGCGGTTGGTAAGACCTCGATCTCGTGACCGTTGTGGTTAACAATGGCGTACATCTTCGCGACCATTAGCCTAACCAAATTACCGAACATCTTCGTGATTAAGCCTAATCTGTCGCTGGCGATCCTCCTCTTCGGATGTTCCATCTGGAACACTCTCGCGCTTCTCTCCCTGGACAGCTCGGTCATGTTTTGTTCCATTTGGAACACGCACGTCCCGATTTACCGTTCCGATACCCACTCCCAGCGTTGCTCCGATCTCGCGTTGCGACATGCCCTCCTTATGCGCTTCGCTCAGTCAAAAAAGGCGAGGGAGTGTAAAGCAAGGATTGGTCCGCTCAGCGGAATGGTGTTCCAGTTGCGGGAATCCAAACTTCGTGTCAGGGTTCGGCCCATATCGGACTATTCCACCAATGGGGCGGCTTGTGGGAGTATTAAGCGCGGGGACACCGTTCAGCACCCAATTCACGGGATCGGAAAAATTGTCTCGGCTTGGGGTTTATTCCAGGACACAGACCCCACGGACGGCAAGTGTCTTACCGTCAACGCCAACGGGATTTACGAAGTCAAATTCGAGGACGGCCAGACTCGCAGTGTGAACCAAAGCAATCTCGCACTGGTCAGCGGATGTGATTTCCAGCCCCATCCATTCGCTGCGAAATTTCCTAAGTTATCTTATTCTGATTTCGAGTCTTTAAAACAGAACATACCCTGCCCTACAATCGCCTTTGGTGGCCCAACCCTTGCGCTCAGAAGGCTTTTCCGCTGCCTCTATATCCTTGCCCGGAGATCAAGACAATTCTGGGGCGCACGTTAGTATTCCACTT